>Ga0308169_10006557_pt1 | contig 10208 bp, 8 predicted proteins | sample PhyBR1_2_FD_202139 | JGI IMG/M metagenome (GOLD analysis project Ga0308169, IMG submission 202139) | Phyllosphere microbial communities from UC Gill Tract Community Farm, Albany, California, United States - DLSLSB.R1 | ecosystem: Host-associated > Plants > Phyllosphere > Unclassified | place... | reverse complement strand
AGACGTCGGCATATCCAACATCACCGCAAGCTGATCCACCGCCTTCGCGAGCAGGCTCGCTCCCACAGGGAATTTCGCGACATCCGGAACCTGATTCCACCGTATTAACGTGTGGAGGCGAGTTGGCTCGCGCTTACGACTACTGGTCAGTCCAATCTAATTTTTTTAACAATTGGTCTTGCCAATATTTTCTTTGGCGCGTAGTTTCGGACCGGCATCAACGGCACATCGCTGCCGTCCATTATAAAAAACAGCGCCTCGGTTCCAGCAGCCGCGCGCCCAAACCCTCCTCCCGCCTGCGCTCAAGCATTGCCTGCAGGCACGCCAAGGAGCCTCATCATGCTGACTGTCATCTGCAACGAACCCGGTTCATTAACCGCCCTCGAACGTGAAACGCCGTCCAGGAAACCGGGAGAAATCCTCATCCGGGTCAAGCGCGTCGGCGTCTGCGGCACCGACTTGCACATTTTCACCGGCAATCAACCGTACCTTGAATACCCACGCGTGATGGGCCACGAATTCTCCGGGACCGTGGACGCCACTGACGATGCCAGCGAGTTGGCGGTGGGTGACGTCGTTTATGTGATGCCCTATTTGTCTTGCGGATCCTGCATTGCCTGCCGCCAAGGCAAGACCAACTGTTGTACGCGGATCCAGGTGCTGGGGGTTCACTGCGATGGTGCCTTCACCCAATACCTGAGTGTTCCCCAGCAATTCGTGCACAAGGCGGATGGGATTTCCCTTGATCAGGCCGCGATGATCGAATTCCTTTCGATCGGTGCTCACGCCGTGCGTCGCTCAAATATCCAGGCAGGGCAAAACGCCCTGGTGGTCGGCACCGGCCCGATCGGCATGGCCGCGGCGATCTTCGCCAGCCTGCGCGGGGCGAAAGTCACCGTGCTGGATACTCGCGAGGACCGCTTGTCGTTCTGCAAGGAACACCTGGATATCCATGCGGCTGTGCAAATCGGCAAAGGCGACAAACAAACCCTGGCTGAACTGACCGGCGGGGATTTTTTCGACGTGGTCTTTGACGCCACCGGCAATGCCCGGGCGATGGAGCGTGGGTTCGAGTTCATCGCCCACGGCGGCACCTACGTGATGATCTCCGTGGTGCGGGATTCCATCACCTTCTCCGACCCTGAATTCCATAAGCGTGAAGCCACGCTGATGGGGAGCCGCAACGCCACCCGGGAAGACTTCCGGCATGTCGAGCAATGCTTGCGCGACGGGTTGATTCCGGACGCAGCCCTGAACACCCACCGACTGACGCTGGCCGAGGTGCCCGATTCGTTCGCCACCTTGCTAGACCCCAAGCAAGGTGTCGTCAAGGCAATCATCGAGTGCTAGACATCGGAGGACGCCCCATGAACCCCGCTTCTTCTTTGCTTGTCCTGGCACCCGGCGACGACGTCGCGGTGGCCCGGGGCGATATCGTCGAAGGCCAGGCTGTGAGCGCCGACGGCATCGCACTGATCGCCCGACAACTCGTCCCATCCGGCCACAAGCTCGCCGTGCGCAAGGTGTCGGCCGGCCAACGCGTGCTCAAGTACGGGCAGGTCATCGGCCAGGCGACCCAAGACATCGAACCCGGTGACCACGTCCACGTGCATAACCTGGACATGCCCGCCACCACCGCCGAGCAAAGCGTACGGAACGTCTATGTGCCCACCTCGCTCACTCCGACCACTGCTACGTTCGAAGGCTACGTCCGCGATGACGGACGCGTCGCCACCCGCAACTACATCGGCGTCGTCTCCAGCGTCAATTGCTCGGCCACCGTCTGCAAGCAGATCGCCAACGCCTTCTCTGCCGAGCGCTTGAAAGACTTCCCCAACGTCGACGGCGTCGTTGCAATCACCCATGGCAGCGGCTGTGGCATGGGCGCCAAGGGCGAAGGCATCGACATCCTCAAACGCACCTTGCGCGGCTACGCCGACCACGCCAATTTTGCCGGCGTGCTGTTGATCGGACTGGGTTGCGAGGTCAACCAGCTCACGCCGTTGATGAATGAACTGGCGGATCGCCCTGCTGCGCTCAAGGCCAGCCTGGTCATCCAGGAGGAAGGCGGTACGCGCGAAACCGTGCAAAGCGGCATCGCCCAAATTGAAGCGATGCTGCCGCTCATCAACCAATACCGGCGCACGACCGTTGCCGCCAGCCACTTATGCGTCGGCTTGCAATGCGGCGGCTCGGATGGTTACTCGGGCATCACGGCCAACCCGGCGCTCGGTGCCGCCGTGGACCTGCTGGTGCAACAGGGCGGCACCGCGATTCTTTCGGAGACACCAGAAATCTACGGAGCCGAACACTTGCTGACGGCCCGCGCCGCGTCCGTCGAAATTGCGGAAAAACTGATGGAGCGAATCCATTGGTGGGAAGCCTACGTTCGGCACAACGACGGCGACATGAACAACAATCCGTCTCCGGGCAACAAGGCTGGGGGCATCACTACCATCCTGGAAAAATCCCTGGGCGCGGTGGCGAAAGCCGGTGCGAGCGGGCTGATGGGGGTCTACCAGTACGCCGAAACGGTCGATGCCCCAGGGTTGGTGTTCATGGATACACCTGGCTACGACCCGGTGTCGGCAACCGGCCAGGTGGCGGGCGGCGCGAATCTCATCTGCTTCACTACGGGTCGCGGTTCGACCTATGGGTGCAAACCCACGCCATCCTTGAAGATCGCCACCAACACCCGGCTGTTCCAGCGCATGGAGTTGGACATGGACTTCAATGCCGGCGGTATCGTCGATGGTGCGGAGTCGGTGGCCCAGGCCGGGGAGCGGTTGTTTCGGCTGATGCTGGAGACTGCTTCCGGACGTCGCACGTGCAGTGAGGAGAACGGCTTGGGCGATAACGAATTCCTGCCCTGGCAGATCGGCGCGGTGATGTGAAACGGAGTCATTGCGACTTTGTCCTGTGGGAGCAAGCTCCCACAACCAAGCGCCTATGGTAGCCTTGCGCACTCCTCGACGGACTCGCCCCATGGTCTCACCGATCAACGCCACCGAACGCAAGCCGTATCAGAAAATCGCCGACCAACTGCGCAGCTACATTGCCCAAGGGGATTTCAAAGCGGGCTCCAGGCTTCCTCCCGAGCGCGACCTGACCCAACTGCTGGGGGTTTCCAGGCCGTCGCTGCGCGAAGCGTTGATCGCCTTGGAAATAGACGGCGACATCGAGATCAAGATGGGTTCCGGTGTGTACGTACGAGCCAGGTCCAAGGACGGAAAAAGCCAGGCCATGACCTTGGGCGAGAGCCCTTCCGAGCTGATGCAGGCCCGTGCGTTGATCGAAGGTGAGTCGGTGATCCTGGCATGTTTGCATGGCAAGAAAAGCGACCACCGCTACCTGCAGGAATGCATCGACGCCATGCGCGCGAGCATTGCCAACGGCCTTCCGCCGCTGGAGGACGACCGCAAGTTCCATCAACGCCTGGCAAAAATGACCGGAAACTCGGCCCTGGTCCGAATCATCACAGCACTCTTTGATGAACGACACACGCCCATCTCCGCTCACCTGAGCAAGCACTCCGAAAATGCCCTGACCTGGGAAGCCGCCGTCGTCGAGCATGAGGCGATCCTGCATGCCATCATCAGCAAGGATGTGCTCGGCGCCCAGACCTCGATGCGCCAGCACCTGAGCCGTTCGGAAAACCGCTGGTTGCAGGCGCTGGAGCCGGAAGACAACAGCGACTGAGCCCGAGGATTAGCTTCTGTGGCGAGGGAGCTTGCTCCCTCGCCACAGGATTAGCGTGTCGTCTGGCTCAGTTGCTGACGCACCGCCAGCTCCACCCCGCGGATTTCCGCCAGGCCCTTGAGACGGCCGATCAGCGAGTAGCCGGGGTTGCTCTTGCGCTGCTGGTCGTCGAGCAGTTGGTGCCCGTGATCCGGACGCAGCGGCAGGCGCGGACCGCCCTCGCGTTCGCGCCGTCGCTCTTCAGCCACCAAGGCGCTGATGACCCCGACCATGTCCACGTCGCCGTCCAGATGATGAGCCTCATGGAAACTGCGCGGGTCGGCCTCCCGGCGGGTCGAGCGCAGGTGGGTGAAATAGATGAACGGCGCAAACTGCTTGGCCATCGCTACCAAGTCGTTGTCTTCGCGCACGCCATAGGAGCCGGTACAGAACGTCAGGCCATTGGCCGGGCTCGGCGCGGCATCGAGCAGCCATTGGGCGTCGCTCGCGGTAGACAGGATGCGCGGCAAGCCGAGCAGTGCCCGGGGCGGGTCGTCCGGGTGGATCGCCATGCGCACGCCCACCTCCTCCGCCACCGGGATCACCGCGCGCAAGAAATACCCCAGGTGTTCACGCAACGTGGCCTCGTCGATGTCAGCGTAGGTTGCCAGCAAGTCCCGAAAATTATCCAGGCTGTAGTGCTCTTCGGCGCCGGGCAAACCTGCGATCAAGGTGTTGACCAACGTTTCGCGCCCGACCGGCGTCAGTTGCTCGACATAGGCCTTGGCCTGCTGGATGTCCTCGGCGCTGTATTCGGCCTGGGCACCCGGACGCTGGAGGATGAACAGGTCGAAGGCGGCAAACGCGGTCTGGTCGAAACGCAGCGCCCAGCCACCGTCCTCCAGCTCATGAAACAAGTCGGTGCGGGTCCAATCCAGCACCGGCATGAAGTTGTAGCAGACGATATCGATGCCGCAGCTTGCCAGGTTGCGCACGCTTTGCTGGTAGTTGGCGATGTACTCGTCGCGCCGCCCGCAACCGCGCTTGATGTCTTCATGCACCGGAATGCTTTCCACCACCGACCAACTCAGGCCGGCCGCTTCGATCATCGCTTTACGCGCCGCGATGGCTTCCACCGGCCACACCTGGCCATTGGGAATCTCATGCAGCGCGGTGACGATGCCGGTCGCACCGGTCTGGCGAACGTCCGCCAGGGAAATCGGGTCTTTGGGGCCAAACCAACGCCATGTCTGTTCCATGTTGTTCTCCTTGTTTGTCAGTTGGGTGTGGCAACGGTCTGCAAAAGGTTGCCCACGCCGTCGCGGGCCAGGGCGCTGTAGGCGCGGTGCACGGCATCGCGAAAGGCCGGGCGCTCCGACAATGCCGGCGGGAATATCTCGTCCAGGTCGAGAAACGCGTCCACCCGCGATGCGCCGTCGAAGCGTCCGGCAAAATCGGCGAAGGTGGCGCTCAACGGGTCATCGACCACATGCGCCGGACGCCCGGGCAATGGCTGGGTGCAATAGTAAATCCAGGCGGCGATGCCCAGCGCGGTGCAGTCGATGCCGCGTCCCTGGTCGAGTAATTGCTGCGCGCCGAGCAACCAGCGTTGCGGCAGTTTCTGCGAGCCGTCCATGGCGATCTGGCGCAAGCGGTGTTGCAGGCTGTCGTTGGCAAAACGCGCCTGAAGATCTACGGCATATTTCATGAGATCAATCCCGGCCGGCATGTGCAAAGTGGGCACCGCTTCCTCGATCATGTAGCGCTCGATGAGGCGCGCCAGCCGCCCATCGTTGACGGCTTCGAAGACTAATTCATGACCCGCCAGCAAACCCACATAGGCCAGCAGCGAATGGCTGCCATTGAGCATGCGCAGCTTCATCGTCTCAAACGGACGAACGTCGTCGACCATCTGCACGCCTTCCATTTCCCAATCCGGTCGGCCGAGGGGAAAGTGATCCTCGACCACCCATTGGCTGAAGCTTTCGCTGACCACTGCCGCGCGGTCGGGGCAATCCAACTGCTCCAACCGGCGGAACGACTCTTCGTCCATGGCCGGCACGATGCGGTCGACCATGCAGCTGGGAAACGCCACCTGCTGCTCGACCCACTGCGCCAACGCTGGATCTTGCAATGCCGCCAGGGCACTCACGGCCTGGCGGGTGCGCTGGCCGTTGTCGGGCATGTTGTCACAGCACAACACCGTGAACGCCGCGATGCCTGCGGCGCGACGTCGGCGCAGGGCTTCAAGGACGATCCCCGGCGCCGAGCGTGGCGTGTGTGGATGAGCGATGTCATGGGCAATCGTCGGATCATCGCGGCGCAACTGCCCGGAAGAAGGGCTCAGGCAATAGCCTTTTTCGGTGACGGTGAGCGTGACGATCCGGGTTTGCGGCGCGGCCATGCGCTCAAGCAATTGCTCCAGTTCATGACCGCCCTCGCCCGCATACAAGGCCTCGCGCAGCACCCCGATTTCTCGGAGCGTCACTTGCTCGCGATCGCGGTACTCGGCCACGTGGTAGCGGCCATCCTGCTCGCGCAATTGCTCGACCAAGGTGTGATTGGAGCGCAGGTTGGCGCTGCACAAACCCCAGTCGCTTGCGCCATGGCGATTGAGATGGCGTTGCAGATAGACCGCCTGGTGGGCGCGATGAAACGCGCCCAGGCCCAGGTGCACGATACCGATCTGCGTTGCGCTACCGGTGCAAGGTACGCGGTTCACTACGGGCATCGATTCACTCCTTCTGTTCAGGGATGGCCCAGGGCCGACGCGGGTTGCGGGCTTTGTGCCGCCGACTGGCCGGTGTCCGCCACGGACAGCGGTTTCACGTAGCGCGCCACGCACACGGCACCGATCACGGTCAGCAGCCCAGCGAGCAGGAACGCACTGGTGAACGAACCGGTGAACTGCACCAGGAAACCCGTCAAGGTCGGGCCGACAATGCCCGAGGTATTCGCCAGAAAATGCATGAAGCCACTGACGCCACCCACCCGCGCCGCCGGGACGGTGTCCTGGATGATCGCCCAGTAGATCGCACCGGTCAGGTAGAGGAAGAACACCGCCAGCGCGACGAGAATCACCGCCGGATACAGGGTCCTGACCATCCCGGCACAGGCGATGCACGCGGCGCAGGCCAGCAGGCAGGTCACCAGCACGACTTTGCGGGAGAACATCATCCGCCCGGTCTTCTTGAACACGAAGTCGGAGATGAAGCCACCCAGGGCCAGGCCGAGGAACCCCAGGACCCAGGGAATGACCGTGGCGATGCTCATGTCCTTGACGTTCAAGCCGTGGGCCATGGTCAGGTAGCTGGGAAACCAGGTCAGGAAGAAGAACAGCGTGTAGTTATAGGAAAAGAACGCCAGGGAGGTGAACAGCACCGTCGGCTGCTTGAGGTAGAAACGCAGCGGGAATACCGGTTGCGCCGCCATTTCGCTTTGCCCCTCCGCCCGGAGAATGTCCTCGGCGCCCTCGCCTTCAGGCCGCTCCTTGACGAACTTGAACCACACGGCCGCCCAGATCAGGCCGACCGCCATGATGATAATGAACGACACCTTCCAGCCGTAGGTGACGGCGATAAAGCCCACCACCGGGCCGGAAATCGCCCCGCCCAGCGGCGTACCGGACATCGATGCACCAATGGCCCGCGCCCTGCGCTTGGGGGTGTACCAGTTGTTCACCATTTTGCTGGTGGTGACGCTCAACGGCCCCTCGCCCATGCCGAACAGGATGCGGATGAGCACCAGCGAAGCGAAGCCCACCGTCAGCACGGTGAGGCCGCTGAACAACGACCACAAGACCATCGCCAGCAACAACGTGGTCTTGGCGCCATAACGGTCGGCGGCCCAGCCACCGATGAAGTTGAAGGCGGCATAGCCGACGAAGAAACTGCTGAAGATCATGCCCATCTCACCCGTACTCAGACCGTAGTCCTTCTGGATGAAAGGCGCCGCCACAGACAATGCCGACCGGTCGAGGTAATTGATGACCCCGGCCAGGAACAACATGATGATGATTAAGCTACGTCCTTGACCAAACATGGTGGAACCTCCCGCTTGTTGTGTTTATTCGGTGAGGGTGCCCGTGACGGGCACGATGGAACGGTGGTACAGACGGCTCAGTGATGGGCGTTCGTCAGCTCCACCAACACTTTTCGGGTTTGCTCGGGGTGTTTTTCGATCAGGTCGATGGCGCCGGGCATGTCGTCGAAGGTGACCCGATGGCTGATCAGGTCCTTGACCTGCAACTTGCCGCTGGCAATCAACTCGATCACCCGGAGGAACTTGCGGTTGTTGAGCCGCGAGCCCACTAGGGTCAGTTCCTTCTTGATCATTTCCAATTGCACCAAGTCACTGGGCGTGGCATTGAAACCCAGCAACCCGATGCGCCCGGCCGGCGAGGCCAGGCGCACCATCTGCGGCATCAGTGCCGGTATGCAGGCGGCATCGACGATCAACGGCACACCTTCGCCGTCAGTCAGTTCGCGCATGACGGCTTCGACCTCGACTTCCTGGCCGTTGAGGGTCCGACTGGCGCCCAGTGCCCGCGCTGTCTCCAGGCGACTGTCGATGACATCGGTGACGGTGATGTCAGTCATTCCCAACGCCTTGGCCATCTGCACCAGCGTCAGGCCGATCACCCCGGCGCCGTAGATCAACACACTGTCGCCCGGCTGCGGCTGCATGCGATCGAGCACGTTCAGGGCAATGGAGTACGGCTCGACCAGGGCGCCATGACTGAGGGACATCGAGTCGGGCAAGCGGTGGGCGTTCTCGGCCGGTACGCAAACCTGCTCGCTGAAGCCGCCGTCGCGGTGTACGCCGATCACTTGCAGACGCGTGCAGACGTTGGGCCGGCCAATGCGGCAGGGATAACAGGTGCCGCAACTGATCACCGGATCGATGCACACCCGGTCGCCCACCTGCAGGTGCTCGACGCCTTCCCCCACTTGCCGGATCACCCCGGAAAACTCATGGCCGGTGACACGGGGGAAACGCACGAACGCGTTCTGCCCATGAATGATGTGCATGTCCGAGCCACAGATGCCGGCGTAAGCCACATCGACCTGGACCTCACCCGGGGCAACCTCGGGTCGGTCTACCTGGGCCAGCCCGAACTCGAACGGTGCTCTTACCTGGAACGCTTTCATCGGATCACTCCTGGCGGGACGCTCGCCCCGCTTCCTCAAAGGGTTAAAGTCGTTTCACCAATGCCAGAGCGTGCCGTCTTCAAGACGGTTGACCGGCAGGCTGGCGCGCTTGTAGGGATACTGGCGGGCAAGATCTTCATCGATGTCGACGCCGTGCCCCGGTGTTTCGCCCGGCGTGAAGTGGCCGTCCTCGAAGCGATAGGCATGGGGGAAGACTTCATCGATGCGGTCTTCGTGAGGCATGTGTTCCTGGATGCCGAAGTTGGGCACCCAGGTATCGAAATGCAGCGCCGCGCCCATGCACACCGGGGACAGGTCGGTGGCGCCGTGAAAGCCCGTGCGCACCTGGAACAACGCGGCGAAATCGGCAATACGGCGCACGTGGGTAATCCCGCCGGCATGCACCAACGTCGTGCGGATGTAGTCGATCAGCTGTTCCTGGATCAATTCGCGGCAGTCATGGATCGAGTTGAACACCTCGCCAACGGCCAGCGGTGTGGTGGTGTGCTGGCGGATCAGGCGAAAGCTCTGCTGGTTCTCCGCCGGCGTGCAGTCTTCCAGCCAGAACAGGTTGTACGGTTCCACGGCCTTGCCCAGGCGCCCGGCTTCGATCGGCGTCAGGCGATGGTGCACGTCGTGGAGGATATGCAAGTCGTCGCCAAAGCGTTCGCGCACGGCGGCGAAGAGCTTGGGCACGTAGTTGAGGTATTTGGCGGTGTCCCACACATGTTCGGCGGGCAGGTCGCTGTCGGCCGGTTCATAACGCTCACCGCTGCGCTTGGCGACCCCGTAGGTGGTGGCAATGCCAGGCACGCCGCATTGCACGCGCACGGCTTTGTAGCCCAGCTCGACGTGACGGGCGACTTCGTCCAGGCAGCCTTCGATGTCCTTGCCGGTGGCATGCCCATAGACCATCACCCGCTCGCGGCTCTTGCCGCCGAGCAACTGGTACAACGGCATGTTCGCGGCCTTCGCCTTGATGTCCCACAGCGCCACGTCGACGGCGGCGATGGCGGTCATGGTCACCGGCCCCCGGCGCCAGTACGCACCGCGATACAGGTACTGCCAGATGTCCTCGATGCGGTGGGCATCGCGGCCGATCAGCGCGGGCAGGACGTGTTCTTCCAGATAAGCGACGACCGCCAATTCGCGGCCATTCAAGGTTGCATCGCCGATACCGTAGAGGCCTTCATCGGTGACGATTTTCAAGGTGACCAGGTTGCGGCCAGGACAGGTAACGATGACGCGAGCTTCAACGATTTTCATAAAGTCAGGCCTGTGCGACAGAAGAAAGTGAGGACGCGCCCATGTTCGGCATGGCCGTCTGGGGAATCAGCGCGCCCCGGTGCTGGACAACCTGGGCCGCCAGGCGATGGCCCC
>Ga0308169_10006554_pt1 | contig 10209 bp, 7 predicted proteins | sample PhyBR1_2_FD_202139 | JGI IMG/M metagenome (GOLD analysis project Ga0308169, IMG submission 202139) | Phyllosphere microbial communities from UC Gill Tract Community Farm, Albany, California, United States - DLSLSB.R1 | ecosystem: Host-associated > Plants > Phyllosphere > Unclassified | place... | reverse complement strand
GGTGACACCCCTGGTCTTGACGGTGGCGCCGATGGTGACCGCGTCAGCGCCAAGGTCAAAGTCGACCGTGACCTTGGACAGCGGCAGCGGATGGCAGAGCGGGATCAGGTCCGGGGTCCTCTTGGCGGCCATGATGCCGGCCACGCGGGCAACGGCCAGGGCATCGCCCTTGGGGAGCCCGCCGGTGCCCAGGAGCTGCATTACTTCGGCGGTGGTCCGGACCGTGGCGGTGGCCGTCGCTTCCCGGGTGGTTTCTGCCTTGGCGGAAACGTCCACCATCTGGGCGCTGCCGTCCTGGCGCAGGTGCGTCAGGGCGGGGGTCTGTTCTGCGTTCACAGCATCCATACTTCCACCTCGTCCCCGGCAGCGAGTTCCGTGACGCCCTCGGGGATGTGGACCAGGACATTCGAGCCCGCGAGCGCGTGCATCAGGTGCGAGCTCTCGCCGCCTTCCAGCCGTACCGTCCCGTCCGGCCGCAGGCTCCCCCGGCGGACCTGGTGTTTGGTGCCGGGCGAGGTGAGCTGCTGCGTTTGCCCTTCAAGGTCAAGCCGGGCGCGCAGGGGCAGCCGGGGCGCCGGTGCCCCCACCAAGGCCGACAGGGCGGGCCGGAGGAACATTTCGAAGGAGACCAGGCAGCTGACCGGATTGCCGGGAAACCCAAGGAAGGGGACGCCGTCAAACGTTCCTATTCCCTGGGGACCGCCAGGCTGCAGGGCAACATGCAGGAAGTCGACCGGCTGTTCCGCCATGGCCTGACGCACCACCTCGTAGGCTCCCTTGCTGACCCCTCCGGTGGTGACGATCAGGTCGGAGTCCCGGCCTTCGGCCCGCAGCAGCACCTGGAGTTCAGCAGGGTTGTCGGTGGAGATCCCTGCGCGGCGGACGCGGAGGCCTGCCTGTGTCATCGCCGCTTCCAGGAGGGTTCCGTTTGAGTCGTAGATCTTGCCGTCCGGCAGGGGCCGGCCCGGTTCAACCACTTCGTCCCCGGTGGTGACGAGCAGGACGGTCACCGACCGGTACACCTCCACCTCCGTTAGGCCTAGGGCGGCGAGCAGTCCCAGCTGCGCCGGCCCCAGGCAGGTCCGTGCGGCGAGCGCCCGCTCCCCCGCCGGAATGTCACTGCCGGCCGCGCGCACGTACGTTCCCGGGGCAGTGGCAGGCAGCGTCACAACAGTGCCCTCCCCCTCCGGAAGGAAATGGTCAGGCACCGCCTTTTCGATAGGTACGACGGCGTCAGCCCCCACCGGGATCATGGCACCGGTCATGATGGGCGCCGCAGTCCCCGGCTCCAGCGGCTGGGGGGTTGACCCGGCGGGAACGGGAGGCATAATGCGCAGGTCAGTGCCGCCGTCGGGAATGTCCGCGGAACGGACGGCGTACCCGTCCATCTGGGAATTGGCGAAGGGGGGAAGGCTGAGCGGCGCAAGGAGTCCATGCACCAACGACCGGCCCAGGGCATCCGGCAACGGAACAACCTCGGCACGGGATTCAGCCGCGAGCGGGGCCAGGAGATCCGTGACGGCGGCTAGGTGGCCGGCAACGGATCGGGCGTTATGCGCCCTGCCGGCAGGGGCGTGTTGCGCAGTGGTCATGGGTACGCCTTTGGTCGCGGCCGTCAGGATTTCACGTCCACTCTAACCGTGTGGAATCCGGTGGCTCCTTCAGGCGCGGGCGGCCGGAAAGTTTCGTCCTGGGGCCGGCCGTTCAGGTCGGTGGCGCGGACCTGGACTTCGTACTGCCCCGCAGTGAGGTCGATGGCCAGCTTCCACTGGTACCAGGTATCGGCGGAGATGCCGGGCGCCAGCTCAGCTTCCCGCCATGGCCCCCGGTTGAGCCGCACTTCCACCTTCCCGATGCCCGTGTGCTGGGCCCAGGCTACGCCGGCAAAAACAACGGTTCCCGGGGTGAGCGGCCTGCCGCTGCGGGGCACGTCGATGCGCGACGACGTCTTGATGGGCCCGCGCTCGGACCAGCCCCGCGGGGTCCAGTACCCGGCATCGTCGGCGAACCTGGTGACCTTGAGTTCGGTCAGCCACTTGGTCGCAGACACGTAGCCGTAAAGGCCGGGGACCACCAGCCGGACGGGGAAGCCGTGCTCCAGGGGCAGCGGTTCCCCGTTCATGCCTACGGCCAGCAGGGCATCCCGGTTATCCGTCAGCACCTCCAACGGCGTCCCGGCGGTCCAGCCGTCGGCGCTGCGCGAGAGCACCATGTCGGCTCCCGGCTGCGGCTCCGCCAGGCCCAGCAGGTCCCGGACCGGCCACCCCAGCCACCGGGCGTTGCCGATCAGGTCCCCACCCACGTTGTTTGAGACGCAGGCGATGGTGATGTGGCGTTCGGTCATAGGTTTCGCCATCAGTTCCGCAATGGAGAGCTGGAGATCCCGGGCCACCATGCCGGTGACCTTGAGGACCCAGGTATCCGGGTTGACCGCCGGAACGGTGAGGGCCGTGTCGATCCGGTAGAAGTCCCGGTTCGGCGTGACCAGCGGCGGCATTCCCGCCACGCCGGACTCCGCGGCGGCCGGTATGAGCGGCGCGGGAGATGCCGGCACTGGAAGGGTGATGCGTGCCCGGGCTTCGCTGACCGCGGTGGTGGCCCCGCGCCAGATCCCCGCCAGCACGCCGGCAGCGGCAGTCAGCGCCGCGGTGCCTCCCAGGGCCTGGAGGAAGCGGCGGCGGGAGCCGGCAGCTGTGGGATCGGGTGCGCTTTCGGCATCGCCGGTTGAAGCAGTGGCCTCCCACGCCGTCAACCGCCCTGCCAGGAGCCGCAAGAGCACGACGGCGGCAACCGCGGCCAGGAGCGGAAGCGCCACAGCCACCGGGGTCACTTGGGAACGCGTCAGCACGGCTGCCGCTCCGGCGAGTCCGAAGACTCCCACCACGCCCGAACCGGCGAACCGTCTCCGGAGCTCAAGCACCCCGGCCAGCGCGGCCAGCCCCGCGATGACCAGCGCCATGCCCGTCAGCAGGGCAGCCTTGTCAGCCGTACCGAAAAGGGAGATGGCCCAGTCCTTCACACCGGGGGGAACAGCGTCGATCACCACTCCGCCAACGGCGGTCAGCGGGGAAAGGGAGGGGCTGGCGAACCCGGCCAGCAGCTCCCCCGCCGCGACACCCCCGGCGACGGCCGCCATCCCGGCTGCCGCAGCCCAATACCTCCGTGTGTGCCGCACCGTGGCGCGCGGGACTCCCTGGTGCCGGACGGATGGTTCCGCGCGCCCCTCGAGGCCGCGGCCGTCGTCGTCCGCCCCGTACCGGTGCCGGGAAGTCTTCACATCTCCCAGCATAGGATCGTGGCGCCGGGATGTTCCCCGACCGGTCACTGTGTGATGCGCGGCTCAAGGTGGCGTAGCCTGAATTCATGAGTGTCCAGCTAGGCATGCCCCAGCCGCGGGAAGAAGCAGCATCGGCTGTGCCCGGACGCCGCCCCGCGGATGCACCGGCCGGCCTGGCGGACAGGTACGGCCGCCGCGCCACCGACATGAGGCTGTCACTGACTGACAAATGCAACCTCCGCTGCACCTACTGCATGCCTGCCGAAGGCCTCGAGTGGCTGGCCAAGCAGGCGGTGATGTCCGGCGAAGAAATCGTGCGGATCGTCAAGGTGGGCGTTGAACGGCTGGGTGTCCGGGAGCTGCGGCTGACGGGCGGCGAGCCGCTGGTCCGGCACGATTTGGTGGACATCATCGCGGCCCTGCGGCGCAACCACCCCGACCTTCCGATCTCGATGACCACCAACGGCGTTGGCCTGGCCAGGAAGGCGGCAGCGCTGAAGGGCGCCGGGCTGACGCGCATCAACGTGTCGCTTGATTCCCTGCACGAGGAAACGTTCACCAAGCTGACCCGCCGCCCCTTCCTGGACCAGGTCCTGGCCGGTGTGGACGCGGCCTGGGCTGCCGGGCTGGGACCGGTCAAGCTGAACGCTGTCCTGATGCGCGGGATCAACGATGCCGAGTCACCGCAGCTGCTGGCCTGGGCCCTGGAGCGCGGGTACGAGCTGCGGTTCATCGAGCAGATGCCGCTCGACGCGGACCATGGCTGGACGCGCCGGAACATGATCACCGCCGCCGAAATCCGGGAGCTGCTGTCCCGGGATTTCGTCCTCAGTCCAGATCCCCGGGAACGTGACGGCGCCCCCGCGGAACGCTTTGAAGTACGACGCCGGGTGGCCGGCCCTGCGGATCCGGAGGGCCCGGTGCTGGGGACGGTGGGGATTATCGCCTCCGTCACCGAGCCGTTCTGCTCCGACTGCCGGCGCACCAGGATCACCGCCGAAGGCAAGATCATGAGCTGCCTGTTCTCACGGGAAGAATACGATCTGCTGGGCCTGCTGCGGGCGGGCGCCGGCGACGCGGAGCTGGCGCAGCGGTGGCAGGACGCCATGTGGATCAAACCCAAAGCGCATGGCATGGACCACGTGGGACTGGACGCCCCGGACTTCGTCCAGCCGGACCGCAGCATGAGTGCCATCGGGGGCTGACCGGAAATGCTTGTACGTTACTTTGCTGCCGCACGCGCCGCCGCCGGTTTCGAAGAAGAGAAGTTCGACCTGCCCGACGGCGCCACGGTGGCTGACCTGGTGAAGGCCGTAGCCGCCGTGGAGCGGGCGGAGCCCCCAACGGGAACCCCGCCGCTTCCCCGGATCCTTTCCCGGAGCAGCTTCCTGCTCAACGAGGTGGCCGTGCGGGACCAGGCAACTGTGCTGCGTCCCGACGACGTGGTGGACGTGCTTCCGCCCTTCGCGGGAGGCTAGGGAGCCAGCCTTCGGGCGCATTGGTGCCTGCGGGGCTTTGATTGTCAGACCCTCGTTGGATGATTCTTCTATGGGAACCAGCCTTGGGGTGGCAGTGGCAGCGGAAGGTGTTCATGCCTGCGTTGCTGCCCTCGATGCCCTGAATGTTCTGGAACGCGAGGACGCCTTCCTGGCGGCCGGCGTAGGTATTGGCCCTGATTTTGATGTGCTGCAGCGGCGGTACGAGATCCGGCTGGAACGGCTCGAAGTTATCGCCCGGATGGAGGCGCGGCTGTCCGCGATGAAAGCCCGGGATGCTGGTGAGGCCATGGAGATCCAGCAGGCCTTGATGCCGCCGGACGCGTCCGTCACGGACCGGACCTACGCCGAAATGTCCGTGGTGGAGGAAATCGCCGGGGTCCTGACCATTAGTTCGGCGGCCGCCGCTGCGTTCGTGGACCAGTCGCGGAAGGTCTGCTCCCTACCGCTGGTGTTCGAGGCGTTGTCTACCGGTGTCGTGTCCTGGCAGCACGCGAAGGTCATCGCCGGTGAAACCGATGGCCTTGACCCGGCCGGGGCTGCCGCCCTCGTGGCGCATTTCTTCGACCCCGACACACCCAACCCCGCCCGCGGGGCAGCCCCGGGTGAACTTGTGCCGTCCAGGTTCCGAGCGAAGGTGCGGGGGTGGCGGGAACGCCACCACCCCGAATCGATCGAGAAGCGCCACGTAAAGGGGGTCGCTGACCGGCGGATGGAATACGCCCCAGACCGCGACGGCATGGCCTGGGTCTCGCTCTACCTCCCCGGCGATACCGCCTGCGCCATCTGGAACCGGAGTACCGCCATCGCGCGCGGGCTCCAGGGGCCCGACGAACCACGCACCCTCACCCAACTCCGACCCGACATCGCAGCGTCCCAGCTCCTCGGAGCCGGCCACACCCTAAGAGGCACCGTAAACGCCGTGGACACCACCGACAACGCCCCCACTTCAGCGGTCGTCACGGAAATTGGCAAGGTCCCCACGCCGCGGGCAGATGTCCTGGTCATGGTGCCGGTGCTCTCCCTGCTCGGGGCGACGGATGAGCCGGCGGTACTTGACGGGTTGGGACCGATTCCGGCCTCGATGGCACGGAAACTCGTCGCCGACGGGGCCGACTCCTTCTACCGGGTCCTCGTCGATCCTCGCGACGGGGCGCCGCTGGAAATCGGCAGGAAGAGCTACCGGCTTCCTGAGACCATCAAACGCTGGATCAGGATGCGCGACGCCAAATGCACCTTCCCCGGCTGCACCAACGGCACCCCGGACAACGAAACCGACCACCTTCAAGCTTGGGAACACTGCGGAACCACCGGCACCACCAACTTGGCCCAGCTCTGCCCCAAACACCACCGGCTCAAACACCACAGCAGATGGACACCAGACCCAGCCACCGACAACGACCCGCCCGGCTGGACCTCACCCACCGGCCGCCACTACAAATCCGAACACCCAGACACCGAACCACCACACTGGCCACCAGGAATCCTGCCGATAGAGGCTGTTGCGCGCGCAACTGAGGATCTGGAGTGGGAGCCACTACTCGCGGACATGCCAAACTGGCCCGACCGGCCACCTGAAGAACCACCCTCCGAGAATCTGCTCGACTCCAGCGGCCTGTGCCCCACAGATCCACTATGGGACGACTTCTACGCGCAACCATTCAATCTGCCACCCGACCCGTGGAAGGACTGGGAACGGCTGAAGTCATAAATTTTGAAGCCACCGTCAATTGAGGTGCCGACGAAGCCTGGGCTTGAAAGATCGGCAACGCTCGCGGCCCGCGCACTCGTTCCCAGACGCCCTCAGGCACGGTGGAAGACGGATCGCATGAAGGGCCGGTAGGTTTGATCCTTTCCGTTCCCTGCGACCTGTGCTTTCACCTCCGGCACGTCTTCAGGCTCGAATCTTCCAGCTGCACGCAAGTCGGTGACGTGCCGCAGCACTCCGGCTTCAACGCTGATGGCGTGCCGCGTCCAGCCTGCACTGCTTGGCCGCTCCACCCGGATGACGCCGTCGTGCCACGTACACCGGGCAGCGCCAGCGGGCAGCGCACCTGTGCTGTCCACGAAATACCAGAGCACGTCCTTGCGCGCAGGATCGATCGTGAAGATGCCATGGCCCTCGAAGTGCGTGCCATCAGGCTCGACATGCCGGTAGCCCTGCACCACTCCGAAGCCACCAGCAATCGGCGTGTAGGACACCTCGGCGTCCACCGTGCGCTCAGGCCCCCAAGGACCGGCGGCAAGGACGGTGCTTCCACGCCAGTGGCCCAACAGAGGTGCCAGGGCAGGATGCCCGGGCTTCAACTCCGGCCTGTCCACGAACACGCCACCTCCTGCCGAAGCTCACCCCCATACTCAGGATGGACTCTGCAGGGCAGCAGCGCCAGCCTCCTACAGTCCGAAGGTTTCCGTCTCTTCGAAGGGGCCCACCACGGTGATGGTCCGCGGCGCGGCAGCGAGTTCGGCGGCCAGTTCCTGGACCTGTTCGGCGGTGACGGCCTTGATCAGGCGCAGGGTCTCGTCGATGTCCTGGTATTCGCCGGAGACCAGCTCTGCCCGGCCCAGCCGGGACATCCTGGAGCCGGTGTCCTCCAGGGCCAGGACGATTCCGCCGCCGAGCTGTCCCACTGCCTTGCGGAGTTCATCCTCGGAAATTCCGTGCTCAGCGAGCTTGTCAAGCTCCACGCCCAGCAGGTCCACCACCTGGCGGACCTTGGACGGCGTGCAGCCGGCGTACATGCCGAAGTAGCCGGCGTCGGCGTAGGACGATGCAAAGGAGTAGGTGGAGTAAACGAGGCCACGCTTCTCGCGGACTTCCTGGAACAGCCGCGAGGACATGCCGCCGCCGAGGACCGCGTTCAGGACGCTCATGACATAGCGGCGTTCGTCGGTGGCGACGATCGTGGGGCATCCCATGATGATGTTTGCCTGCTCCACGGCACGCTTGACCACGTGCAGCCCGGCCGTCCCGGTGATCAGGGCACGTTCGGTGGAGCGGCGCTGCACGGGCGCCGCGTCGGACTGCAGCGACCACCCGGCGGCCTCGAGGGCATCCACCACGAGTCCGCAGACGACGTCGTGGTCCAGGCCGCCCGCGGCGGTGATGACCAGTTCCTCCGGCTTGTAGTACCTGCGGTAGTGCTCCCACACGGAATCCCGGGCCACGGCCTTGATCGCGGCGGGGGTTCCGCCGATGGGACGGCCCAGCGGGTGGCTGCCGAGGACTGCGGCGACAAAATGTTCGTGGGCGACGTCTGTGGGGTCATCGCTGTCCATGGCGATCTCCTCCAGGATGACGTCGCGTTCCTGCTCCATCTCGTCAGGATCCAATACGGCCCCGGTGATCATGTCCGCAATGACGTCGATGGCCATGGGCAGGTCCGTGTCCAGCACCCGGGCAAAGTAGCACGTGCTTTCCTTGGCTGTTGCCGCGTTGGATTCCCCGCCCACCTCGTCGAAGGCCGAGGCGATCTCCAGGGCAGTGCGCCGCTTGGTGCCCTTGAACAGCAGGTGCTCGAGGAAGTGGGTGGATCCGTGCTGGCCCGGGGCCTCGTCGCGGGACCCGACGCCCACCCAGAACCCGATGGTGGCTGACCGCTGGCCCGGCATCGCCTCCGTCAGTACCCGCACGCCTCCTGGCAGCACTGAACGGCGGACCTCGGACCCGCCGTCGGAGCCGTGGACCAGGGTGTCGCCGGCGTGGTTCTGCTCAAGCGGCAGGGGTACAACAGTCATTGATGCCTTTCAGGAGGGGCAGCCGGATCTGGCTGCCATCGTAACAGCGGCGGGACCGGTGGATCATCCACCGGCCCCGCCGATTCATGCTTCTGCCGGGAGTCCCGGGCTGTTAGACGTCAACGCCTTCAGCGGGCTCCGTGGTGTGGGCGCGCTCGGTGTCGGCCGGAGCCTCTTCCTCGGCTACCACCGGGGCAAGCGAGAGCTTTCCGCGGTCGTCGATCTTGGTGATTTCCACCTGGATCTTCTGGCCGACGGAAACCACGTCCTCCACGTTGTCCACGCGCTTGCCGTTGGCCAGCTTGCGGAGCTCGGAGATGTGCAGGAGGCCGTCCTTGCCCGGGGTCAGCGACACGAAGGCACCGAAGGTGGTGGTCTTGACGACCGTGCCCAGGTAGCGCTCGCCGATCTCGGGGACCTGCGGGTTGGCGATGGCGTTGATGGCGGAGCGTGCTGCGTCGGCAGACGGGCCGTTGGTGGCGCCAATGTAGACCGTGCCGTCGTCCTCGATGGAGATGTCGGCGCCGGTGTCCTCCTGGATCTGGTTGATCATCTTGCCCTTGGGGCCAATGACCTCGCCAATCTTGTCCACGGGGATCTTCACGGCGATGACGCGCGGTGCGAACTCGGAGAGCTCGTCCGGGGTGTCGATTGCCGAGTTGATGACCTCGAGGATGTGCAGGCGTGCTTCGCGGGCCTGCTTCAGTGCTGCCGCCAGCACGGAGGCGGGGATACCGTCGAGCTTGGTGTCCAGCTGGATGGCCGTGACGAACTCGGAGGTGCCGGCAACCTTGAAGTCCATGTCACCGAAGGCGTCTTCGGCGCCGAGGATGTCGGTCAGGGCTGCGTAGCGGGTCTGACCGTCCACCTGGTCGGAGACCAGGCCCATGGCGATGCCGGCGACGGCGGCCTTCAGGGGCACACCGGCGTTCAGCAGGGACAGGGTGGAGGCGCAGACGGAACCCATCGACGTCGAACCGTTGGAGCCGAGGGCCTCGGACACCTGGCGGATGGCGTACGGGAATTCCTCGCGGGACGGCAGGACGGGCACCAGGGCACGTTCGGCCAGGGCGCCGTGGCCGATTTCGCGGCGCTTGGGCGAGCCCACGCGGCCGGTTTCACCGGTGGAGTACGGCGGGAAGTTGTAGTTGTGCATGTAGCGCTTGCGCGTCACCGGCGACAGCGAGTCGATCTGCTGTTCCATCTTGAGCATGTTCAGCGTGGTGACACCCATGATCTGGGTCTCGCCGCGTTCGAAGATGGCGGAGCCGTGGACGCGGGGCAGGACCTCCACCTCGGCCGTGAGCTGGCGGATGTCCGTCAGGCCGCGGCCGTCGATGCGGATCTGGTCCTTCAGGATGCGCTGGCGCACCACGTGCTTGGTGACCGAGCGGAACGCTGCGGACAGTTCCTTCTCGCGGCCTTCGAACTGGCCGGCCAGGCTGGACAGGACCTCGTCCTTGAGCGCGTCGGAAGCGTTGTCGCGTTCCTGCTTGTCTGCGATCTGGAAGACGGCGGCAAGCTTGTCGGCTGCAGCGGACTCGACGGCGGCGTAAGCGTCGTCCTCGTAGTCCAGGAAGACCGGGAACTCGACCGTGGGCTTGGCAGCGCGGGCGGCGAGATCGGCCTGGGCGTCGCAGAGTGCCTTGATGAACGGCTTTGCAGCCTCCAGGCCCTCGGCCACAACCTCTTCGGTGG
>Ga0308169_10006553_pt1 | contig 10209 bp, 10 predicted proteins | sample PhyBR1_2_FD_202139 | JGI IMG/M metagenome (GOLD analysis project Ga0308169, IMG submission 202139) | Phyllosphere microbial communities from UC Gill Tract Community Farm, Albany, California, United States - DLSLSB.R1 | ecosystem: Host-associated > Plants > Phyllosphere > Unclassified | place... | reverse complement strand
ATACTGGATACCGGGATGCGCGAGTTCGGCGCGCATGAGGCCCGAGACCGAGCCGCCGATGATCCCCGCGACGATCGCGAAGATCAGGTACAGCGTGCCGATGTCCTTGTGGTTGGTCGACATGAACCAACGCGCGAAGAAACCCGGCTTGTGATCGGTATCGTGATGATGGTCGTGCGCTTCGTGGGACACGAAGGCCGACGGGGTGAGAGCGGTGTCGGTCATCTTACTGTCCCGCGTTGCCGGCGCCAGCCGGATTTGAGGTGGCGCCCTGCGATGTCGCAGGAGCTGCGGTGGTTACGTTCTCGACCGGGCCAGTGGCGTTGGCGGTTTCCGCCGCCTCCGCGACCTTCGCCGCGGAACCGTCGGCGCCGGGCTGCGGGATGACCTTGTCGGACGCCTTGCCGGGGGTGGGCATCGTGCCGCCCTTGGCCTTGACCCACGCCGCGTATTCGGCAGGCGGAACCGCCTCGACCGCGATCGGCATATAGCCGTGGCGCGCGCCGCAGAGTTCGGAGCACTGGCCGAAATACAGGCCGGGCTTTTCGATCGTGAAGCTGGTCTCGTTCAGGCGACCGGGGATCGCGTCGAGCTTGATCCAGAAAGCCGGGACGGCCCAGCTGTGGATCACGTCGTTCGAGGTCGTGATCAGGCGGATCGGCACGCCGACGGGGAGGACGATGCGGTTGTCGGTGGCGAGCAGCTTGGGGCCGTCGGCATCGGTGCGCGGGCGCTCGCCGGCGGCGACGTCAGCCTTTTCCTTCAGCATGTTGGCGGTGATCTCGAACCCGCCATTGTCGGGATATTGATAGGTCCAATACCATTGGTTGCCGATCGCCTTCAGCGTCACCGCGCCGGAGGGGGCCGGCTTGAACTGCGCTTGCAGCAGACCGATCGAGGGAACCGCGATCAGGACGAGGATCACGACCGGCGCGAGAGTCCAGATGATCTCGATGAAGGTGTTGTGGCTGGTCTTCGACGCGACCGGGTTGCGCGCCTTGCGGTAGCGGAACGAGACCCAGAAGAGCAGCGCGAGGACGAACAGCGAGATGATCGTGATCGTCGGCACCAGGATCGAATTGTGCATCCAGTGCGCGAACTGGCCGTTCTTTGTCACCTGGGGCTGGAGGCCGAACAGGCCGTCCGTGGGCTGGCCGATCATCGGCTTGACCGTCATCGCAGGCGCGCCGTCCATCGCGAGCTCGGGGCTGGACGGGTTGGCCGTGGGTTTCGCAGCGGCGGTGGTCGGCGCGGTATTCGAGACACCGGCTGGCGCCGCGGCGGCCTGCGGTGTTGGCGTGGCAGCCGGCTGGGCCGCGTGCCCGGCGACACCACCGAGACTCGCCAGTGCGAGCCCCGCTGCCATCGCAAATCCTCTCATCCCCATCTTGCGCATCGTTTTTATTGACCCCGGTTTATAGCGAACCCGATTCCGGACGCGCGGATGTCTGTTTATGATTTGGGAAGAGCTATACCCAGCGGGGGGGCTCGCCTCAAGTCTTGTCTCTAACCATCGCTTCAACCCCTCGTCATCTTGACGCCACGCTCCGTCATCCTGACGAAAGTCAGGACCCAGAGCCACGGGGGACTGCGTTCGGTATCCTGGGGCCTGACTTTCGTCAGGATGTCGGCTGGGGGTGATGACGGGTTGGGGTGACGTGTGATGCCCAAGGCGCCGGTTCTCGTTGCACGCAGTTTCGTGCGCTCGTATCAGCGCGGGCAGACCATTTGGAGCGATGACCCGCGATGACCGAAGACGACGTGCTCGCCGAATTCCGCGCTGCCGAAGCGTTGCTCGAAGGGCATTTCATCCTGTCCTCCGGCCTGCGCAGTTCGCGCTACCTGCAATGCGCGCGGGTTTTGATGGATCCGGCGCGAGGCGCTCGGTTGTCGGAGGCGCTCGTCGCGTCGATCCCCGAAGAACTGCGGGCGCAGATCGATATCGTGGTCTCGCCAGCGATGGGCGGCGTCATCGCCGGCCACGAAATGGGCCGCGCGCTTGGCGTCGAGGCGGTATTCCTCGAGCGGCCCGACGGCGTGTTCGAACTGCGTCGCGGGTTCCGGCTCGCGCCCGGCCAGCGCGTGCTGATGATGGAGGATGTCGTCACCACCGGGCTGTCGTCGCGCGAGGCGATCGCGGCGATCGGGCGGGCTGGCGGCGTGACGGTCGCGGCGGCGGCGTTGGTCGATCGCTCGAACGGGACGGCGGATCTGGGCGTGCCGTTCTTCCCGCTGATCCGGCTCGACGTGCCGACTTATCCGGCGGATGCCTTGCCGCGCGAACTGGCGGCAATCCCGGCGATCAAGCCCGGCAGCAGGGCGGCAGCATGAGCCGGGACCTGCGCCTCGGCGTAAACATCGACCACGTCGCCACGGTGCGCAACGCACGCGGCGCCGGGTATCCCGATCCGGTGCGTGCGGCTCTGATGGCCGCGGCGGCGGGGGCGGACGGGATCACCGCGCATCTGCGCGAGGACCGGCGGCACATTACCGATGACGACATCGCGCGGTTGTCGGCCGAGCTGACGATCCCGCTCAACCTGGAGATGGCGGCGACCGACGAGATGCTCGGCATCGCGCTGCGTCACAAGCCGCATGCGGCGTGCATCGTGCCGGAAAAGCGCGAGGAACTGACCACCGAGGGCGGGCTCGACGTCGCCGGGCATTACGACCGGATGGCGAAGCTGGTCGATGCGCTGGCGGGGGCGGGGATCCGCGTGTCGCTGTTCATCGAACCGGATGCGCGCCAGATCGAGGCGGCGGTGCGGCTCAAAGTGCCGGTGATCGAACTGCACACCGGGTTGTATGCGGAACTGTCGGGCGAGGCGCGGGTGGTGGAGCTGCGGCGTCTGAACGATGCGGCGGCGCTGGCGGCGAAGAACGGCATCGAGGTGCATGCGGGGCACGGGCTGACCTACGACAACGTCGCACCGATCGCGGCTATCCGGCAGGTTCGGGAGCTGAACATCGGGCATTTCCTGGTGGGCGAGGCGCTGTTCGTCGGGCTTGGCGAAGCGGTTCGGCTGATGCGCGAGGCTATGGATGCGGCGCGCTAATCCTCCCCGGCACGGGGAGGGGGACCATGCGCAGCATGGGGGAGGGGGCCCACCGCGGGCGGATCGTTCGTGGAGCCCCCCCTCCACCCCGCCGCTTCGCGTCGCGGTCCCCCTCCCCGTGCCGGGGAGGATTTTGTGATCATCGGGCTCGGATCCGACCTGTGTAACATCGAGCGGATCGCGGCGTCGGTCGAGCGGTTCGGGGAGCGGTTCGAGCAGCGGGTGTTTACCGATGTCGAGCGGGCGAAGGCGGCGCGGCGGCCTTTCACGAAAGCCGGGACGCTGGCGAAGCGGTTCGCGGCCAAGGAGGCGTTTTCGAAGGCGGTCGGGACCGGGTTTCGCGCGGGCGTGTTCATGCGCGATATCGGCGTCGTGAACGCTCCGAGTGGCGCGCCGACACTGGCGTTGACCGGGGGCGCCAAAGCGAGGCTTGACGCGTTAACGCCTGAAGGCCACGCCGCACGCGTGCATTTGACGATGACCGATGATCATCCGTGGGCGCAGGCCTTCGTGATCATCGAAGCTATACCTCTGATATCCCCGGGCATGCGCCAGGATACGAATCGATGAAGGACGCGGCGTTGGACGGCAACGAGTTCCAGGAAAAGCCCCTCGCGCAGACGACCGCGGCGGATACCGCGCCACTGGCCGGCACCGCACCGGAAACGACCCGCCGCCGCGGCACCGATTGGTGGGGCGAGGTGAAGGGCATATTCTGGCTGATCCTGGTCGTGCTCGGCTTCCACAGCTTCATCGCCAAGCCCTTCTATATCCCCAGCGAATCGATGCTGCCGGGCCTCCGCATCGGCGACCGGCTAGTGGTGACCAAGTTCGCCTACGGCTGGTCGTTCGTGTCGCCGACGATTCCCGACCCGATCGCGATTTTCAAGGGCGTCGTGCTGCGTCAGCAGGAAGAGAGCTGGAGCGTGTCGCTGCCGTTCATGCATGGCCGGCTCTTCGGATCGCTGCCGACGCGCGGCGACGTGGTGATCGTGACGCCGCCGGGGACGCATAACGACTATATCAAGCGCGTCATCGGGCTGCCCGGCGACAAGCTGGCCGTCCGCGGCGGAATCGTCTTCCTAAACGGCGTTGCGGTGAAGCGCGGCCCGCTCCACGACACGCTGATCCCCGTCGACACCAACAGCCCGTGCAGCGAGATCGACTATCCCGGCGCGCGCGAGACGCTGCCCGATGGCCGCGAGATGTGCCGCCTGCCGACCTATACGGAGACGCTCCCCAACGGCCGCCGCTACGAGACGATCGATCTGGAATCGGACAGTCAGGGCGACAATTTCGCGGAGATCACGATCCCTGCGAACCATGTCTTCCTGATGGGCGACAACCGCGATCGCTCCGCCGACAGCCGGTTCGCGCTGAGCCAGCTCGGCCTCGGCGGGCCGGTGCCGTACGAGAATCTCGGGGGGCGTGCGGAGTTCATCACCTTCAGCCTCGACGGCGATGCTACGTTCAACCCGCTGAGCTGGTGGAGCTCGCTGCGGCCGGATCGCGCGGGCACCTCGCTGCACCCTGCCAAGGTCAACTGAGATGGCCAACACCAAGACCGTCGACGAGCTTAGCCCGGTCGAGATGCGCGATCCGTTCCTGCGCAAGGAACTGAAGCGTGCGATGATCTGGCTCGGGCTCGCCTGCGTGATCGCGCTGCTGATCGTGCTGGTCCAGCCGTTGCTGATCATCTTTGCCGGCGTCGTGTTCGCGGCGCTGCTCGATGGCGGCGTGCGGCTGCTTGGGCGGGTGCTGCCGATCGGACGCGGCTGGCGGTTGCTGATCGTCGTGCTGCTGACGTTCGCATTCCTGGTGGGGACGTTCATCCTGACCGGCGTGCAGGTGACCGAGCAGGTGATGCAGCTCCGCTCGACGCTGGAGTCGCAGGCCAATCGCTTTACCACCTATCTGACCTCGCAGGGGCTGATGCCGGGGGCGTCTGACGTCAACGGGATCGTCAAGCAGGCGCTGGGCTCGGTCGGGCGCGTGACGTCGTGGGTCGGCAGCGCGATCGGTGCGATCACCAGCATGTTCATGATCCTGATCCTCGGGCTGTTTATCGCGATGGACCCGGGCACCTATTCGCGCGGGCTCCAGTGGATGGTGCCGGTTGACCTGCGCCCCGAGTTCGCCAGGACCTTGCTCAAGATGGGGGCGACGTTGCGGCGGCTGCTCGCCGGGCGTCTACTCGGGATGGCGGTCGAGGGTGTCGCGAGCGGCATCGCGCTGGCGGTAGGTGGCGTGCCGATGGCGATGCTGCTCGGCATCATCGCGGGCATCCTCGCGTTCATCCCGAACGTCGGTGCGATCGTGACCGGCGTCCTGATGGTCGCGGTCGGGTTCAGCGCGGGCGTCGATACGGGGTATTGGGCGATCGGCACGTATTTGATCGTGCAGACGATCGACGGCTATGTGATCGTGCCGATGGTGGCCAAGCGCACGGTTGATCTGCCGCCGGCGTTGACGTTGGGCGCGCAGATCATGGCGAGCGCACTGTTCGGAATATTGGGGCTGGCGCTGGCCGACCCGATGACCGCGATGATCAAGACCGCGCTCGAGCGGCGGTCGGAGCGGGAAGAAGAAAAGGCCGAGGCGGGTGAGGCTACGGCCTGATCTGATTTAGCGCCGCCTTCCACGTAATGCGGGTCCGAGCTCACCCCCCGTCATCCCCGCGGACGCGGGGACCCATACTGGCAAACCTCGGAGGATATGGGTCCCCGCTTCCGCGGGAATGACGGAAGGTGGGGGCCGGACCGCCAATGAGGCGGGGAAAGACGTAAGGCGCTACCGCCTGACCAATCGATCGAAGAGTGCGAGGTAGCGCCCCGCCGAGTCCGCACCGGGCTGCGGGACCGGCTCCGGGCGTTGCGCAGTTGGCGCTAGCCATGCATCCAACGCTGAGATCAGTCCCACCGCATCGTCCCTCGCGACGATCGTACCGCGATCCGCGCGGTCGATGATTTCCGCCACCGCCGTGCTCGAATCGGTGGAGATTACCGGGGTCCCAACCGACAACGCCTCGCGCAAAACCCCCGGTACGCCTTCATAGTCCGAAGTCAGCACGACGACCTGCGCGCGCGCCATCACCGGCAGCGGGTCGGTGCTGTGGCCGAGCAGGCGAACACGGTCTCCCAAACCCAGCGCGCCAATCTGCGTTTCGATCGCCCCCCGCTCGTCGCCTTCGCCGAGGATCACCAGCGGAATGGTCCGGTCCACCAGCACCGGAAGCGCGGCGATCAGGCGGTCCCAGCGTTTCTGCGGTTCGAGCCGCCCAGCGCCGAGGATGTAGCGCGCGGGCAAATCCGGCATCTCGCCCGGGATCGGCACCGCCGGCGGGTTCGGGATGATGCTCGTGCGGCCGACCATGCGCGTCGCGCGCGCCGCCTCGTCCGCCGTCGCCGGAGTCATCGCGACGAGGTGATCGAGGAAGCTTCCGTGCCGCGCGAGCCAGAGCTGGTGCGCCGCGTGCATCAGCCGGCCGTGATCGGCGCGCGCGGGGGCGTTGGACATCTTGGCGACGATCGGCGGGCATGCCTTGCCGAGCCGAAGCCGGCTCCAAGCCGCGATGCCGGTATAGAAATTGCCCGGGCAGAAGATCACGTCAGGGACGAGCTGTCGCACGACCTTGGGTAACGCCAGCAACCGCGAGGGCGAAACGATCTCAAGCCCCTCCGGCAGTTCCGCCGCCAGCGGCCCGGCAATATCCTCGATCGCCAGCGTCACCCGCCGCCCCGCCGCCAGCCAGCCGCGTGCGAGACGGAGTTGCGCACGCTCGACCCCGCCGCCACGCAGGTCCTCGGCATAGGTCAGGATGTGCCGGGCGAGCGGCGGCGGGGTCGTCACTGAAATATGGCGGTCATCATAATGCGCGATTGATAGAGCGGAGATCGCGACCGAATGAAACCGACTTTGCGTGCACGCGTGCCGACGGGCGGCTATTGGGCCGATCGAGGGGCGACGGAATGGCTTGAGGACCGGCGATTGAACACGCGTGCGAACACTGCCGACACCGAGGGCTATGCCGACATCGCCCGTGCCGGCCTGGAGCCGCTGAAGACGATCGGCAGCCGCTGGCCCGCGATCATCGGCGCGGTATTAACGCTGGCGATGATCGCCGGGCTGGGACGCGAGCTGTTGGGGCACGGTCTCGCCGGGCTGTCGCGCTCGGTGCCGAGCGATCCGCGCTTCTATCTGTGTTTTGCGCTGCTCTACATGTCGCCGCCGACCGGGGATTACGTCATCTTCCGCCGCCTGTGGGGCATCCCTCTCGGCGGCCTCGTCGCGCTGATCAAGAAGCGGATCGCGAACGAGGTCGTGTTCGGATACTCCGGCGACGCGTATTTCTATGCCTGGGCGCGGGCGAAGGCGCGGATGGTGGCGTCGCCGTTCGGTGCAGTGAAGGACGTCACGATCCTGTCGGCGATCGCGGGCAACGCGGTGACATTGCTGCTGGTGGCGATCGCCTTGCCGCTCGGCCGGCATCTACTGACGCACGACCAGTTCCGGACGGTGTTGGCATCGGCAGGCGTGACGCTGGCGATCTCGCTGCCATTCCTGATATTCTCGCGCCGCGTGTTCTCGCTGCCGCGCGCGAAGTTGTGGTGGGTGTTCGGGATCCACTGCGTCCGATTGCTGTGCGGATCGGTGCTGATCGCGTTCGCGTGGCATTTCGCGCTGCCGGGCGTGCCGATGGGGATGTGGCTGTTCCTCGCCGCCGGACGCCTGCTCGTATCGCGCCTGCCGCTGGTGCCGAACAAGGATCTGTTGTTCGCCAACGTCGCGATCCTCCTGATCGGGCAAGATCAGGCGCTGTCGGAATTGATCGCGTTTACGGCGGCGGCGACCTTGCTGGTGCATGTCGGTCTGATCGTGCTGTTCGGCATCCACGCGGCACTCGATCGGATTCGTGCATGATTCGTTGTGGGTTGGCTCTGGTTGCTTCGGTCGTTTCGGGGGGATCGGCGGGCGCGCAGGTTCTGGGCAGCGATGCGGCGGCGTGCCGGCCGGGGGAAGGGCCGGCGATAGCGGTCGAGATCACCGGGCTGAAGGATCGCACGGGAGAGTTGAAGTTGGAACTCTATCCGGGCGAGGAAGCGGATTTTCTCGAGGACGACCGCGTGCTGCTCGCGGCGGGCAAAACGTTTCGGCGGGTCGTGGTGCCGACGCCGCCGACCGGGTCGCCGATCCTGTGCATCCGGGCGCCGCGGCCTGGCCGCTATGCGCTGTTGCTGACGCATAATCGCGACGGGAAGAACAAGTTCAGCTTCTGGACCGACGGCGCCGGGTTCGCGAGTAACGTGAAGCTCGGTCGGTCGCGCCCCAAGGTCGAGCAGGCGCTGGTCGAAGTCGGCGCGGGCGTCACGTCGGTGCGGATTACCGTGCAGTATCTGCGCGGGCTCGGCGGGTTCGGGCCTGTCACGCCATGAGAATGATCCCGTGAGAATCGTCGACGTCAACGAGTTCTACTCGCCGACCGGCGGCGGCGTGCGGACCTATGTCGACCGGAAGATGGGGATCATGGCCGACATGGGCCATGAACTGATCGTCGTCGCGCCTGGCAGGGAGGACCGCGTCGAGGAACGGCCGGGCGGCGGGCGGATCCTCTACCTCAAGTCGCCGGGCATGCCGTTCGATCGTAATTACGGGTTGTTCTGGGACCGGGCGGCGATCCACCGCGTGCTCGACGATCTCGATCCGGACGTGGTCGAGTGCTGCTCGCCGTGGCGGCCCGCATGGTTCGTCGGCGACTGGCAGGGCCGCGCGGTGAAGTCGTTCTTCATGCACAACGACAATATCGCCGCCTATGCGCAGCGCTGGTTCGCGGGGATGGCCAGCCATGACCAGATCGAGCGCGGGTTCGCCTGGTACAGCCGGTACATGAACCGCTTCCTCGAGAAATACGACGTCGTCGTCACCAACGGCCCGGCGCTGGAAAAGCGATTGCGCGCGCGAGGGGTGCGGATCGATGCGGCGATGCCGCTGGGGATCGAGCGCGGGCATTTCTCGCCCGAACTGCGCGATCCGCGGCTGCGCGCGGCGTTGCTGCGGCAGTGCGGATTGCCCGAGGACGGCATGCTGCTGCTCGGGCTCGGACGGCACCACGGCGAGAAACGCTGGCCTCTGGTGGTCGATGCGGTGGCGTGCGCTGGGGCGACTTTGCCGGTCGGGCTGGTCCTGATCGGTGCGGGTGCGCAGACCAAGGCGATCCAGCGGCGGATCGGCGGATCGCCGCATATCCGGATGTTCGCGCCGGTCTATGATCGTGAACGCCTCGCACGGATCATGGCGAGTTGCGATGCGCTGATCCACGGGTCGGAGGCGGAGCCGTTCGGGCTGGTCGCCTCGGAGGCGATGGCGTCGGGCCTGCCGCTGATCGTGCCGGATACGGGTGGGTGCGCGGAAGTCGCGAACGCCCACGCTAGCGAGCTTTATGCGGCGCGCGATGCGGAGAGCGCGGCGGCGGCGATCGGTCGGTTGTTCGCGCGCGACCCCGCATTGTTGCGGCGCGCGGCGGCGGTGGCGGCGCGGCACGTTCGCAGCGACCGCGAGCATGCGGTCGAACTCATGGACTATTATGCGGGACTGGTCGCGGCGAAGCAGGGGTGCGGGCTGGCGGCCTGAACGCGGTGAAGCGCGTGCCGGGGACCGGGATCGCGTCGTAGCCGGCCTTGAGCGCGGCGGTGGCGAGTACGCGGTCGAGGCTGGCGTCGCCGCTGGTCGCGGGGCCTTCGCCGCCGGTTAGGATCGTCGATCCGTCGAGGTTTACGCGTGCTCGCGAGATCAGGTGGAGCGCGTGTTCCTGAGATCCGGTTAGCAGGTGCGTGCTGCGGAAATAGAAGGGGCCGGTGGCGAAGGCGGGGTTGGGCAGGCGGTTCGCTGCAGGGAGGATTTGTGGGGATAGCGTCGCGATCGGTCCTGCGAGTCCGTGTTGGTCGAGGACGCGGCCGACCGCTCGGCCTTCGCGGAGGGCCTGTGTGAGCGACAGGCCATCCGAATCTGCCAGCGCTGCGATGGAGGGGGCGATGCCAGCGGCGGCGAATACGGCGAACGCGATTCGCCACGCGCGGCTCGGGGGCGGGATCAGCGATAGGCGGACGAACAGGGCTGGCAAGGCTGGGAGGAGATATTGCCGCCAGGTTGGAAACGG
>Ga0308169_10006551_pt1 | contig 10211 bp, 20 predicted proteins | sample PhyBR1_2_FD_202139 | JGI IMG/M metagenome (GOLD analysis project Ga0308169, IMG submission 202139) | Phyllosphere microbial communities from UC Gill Tract Community Farm, Albany, California, United States - DLSLSB.R1 | ecosystem: Host-associated > Plants > Phyllosphere > Unclassified | place... | reverse complement strand
CCAAAGCGTCTTTTTCGTTGTCGTAACTCTCACTTCCGCTTGACCTTTACCTGGTCACAAAGAGTTGGTCAGACATAACTAGAAGTGAAAGAGATTCAAACTCACGTTCACCTTGATTCAAATTCCTAAATTCCAAAGCATCTTTCAATTCCGAATCCTCGACGTTCAATCTCCCAAAGCTCCTCACTTCCGGTACCTCCAGTACTCTTTCCATTCCCCTCTTGGGTACCTCTCCCTCCGGTAATCGATTCGTAACTCTGAACCCAACTTGACGATCTCTCAAGCAATAACTCGGAGCCAACACGACCGTTTCCTTCTCTCCTCCTCCCTCACTTCCAATCAAAGTATGTCCCTTTAATCGATAGTCGAAAGGTGAGAGTCGATCTGCACCGTATCCTGGAAGTTCACCAGCTGGAGGAATTGCCCAAGGTGGTAAAAGTCGATAAGAATTCGGATCTTCTTGAAGGGGTTGAATTGAGGCTTTTCGTTTTCGAGAGGGAGATTGATGAGGTGCTGCACCGTTGGAGAAAGTGGTGGCAGGAGGGTAAGAAGAAGCGGGAGGAGGGTAAGGTTGTTGTTGAGGAAGGATTTGAGGATATTGAGCGGATGAAGTTGATGCGAAAGCGTTTCCATTCATAATAGAAGGAGGAGGTGCGTCGAAGACAGGAGCATTGGCGAATGCGGGATTGACAGCGACAGGTTGAATTGGTTGAGCTTGAACGAGGGGAGCGACGGCGACTCGAGGTCGTTTCGCATTTGGTCCTTTCCTCGCTACTAGCTTGTTCGGCCGGTCGCTTGTACCCGCTCCGTTCCCGTTCACCGCTGAAAGTGGTCGAGAGGTAGGTGCAAGTAATCGAGGAGCGACTCCGTGAGCTGAGAGAATACCGAATCGAGCGCTTGAAGGAACGAGGGAAGGAAATTCGTCGAGAGTAAAGGAGGCGACTGAAACTTGTCCATCTGATGAACATGCCCAAAGCTGAGTTCCATCCTTCGACCTAGATCCGTCGAGAAATGAATTAGCTCAGAGTAAGAACAACATCGAAGAGAGAAACTCACCAACTCATATCCAACACATCTCGATCAAATACTTCCTCTAACACGACGAAAGGATAACTCATATCACTGAACCACAACGATATTGAACTCCTAGCTGAAATAGCGACTAGCGTAGTGATATTGGCGAGTGAAGGAGGTGCAGTCGAATCTCGAAGGAAGAGTAGAGGATTGTAAGACTACAAGAACGAGCCCGCTCCCATTAGCTCAAGATAAGTAGAGAGTGAAATTGAGAGTGCTTACGGTCACTTGAACGATATCTGGATGACCGATCAAAGAACTCGCTAAATCCCATCCTTCTCCAGTTTTCACGTCTTTCCTCCTAATCACTCCCGCAACAAACACGGGTCCATTCATCGAGTTGGGAGTGACGATATGAGCTCCATCGGGACTCCATCTGCGAGAATCTTACACTCGAATCAGTTTCCATCTCCATTTCGTCGATTCGAGAGAGAAGGTGAACTCACGCAGGTCTCGTGATGTTACTCTTCGGAGCATCCTCGAAAGCACTCTCAATACTCCTCTCCAATCCCCAATCACCAGTCCTCCAAATCTTCATCGTGTTGTCATCCGATTGAGTTGCGAGGTACTGTCCAACCGGATCGAAAACGACTCCTTTCACGAATCCCAAATGACCAGATAACTTCCTCACAAGCTCTGTAAGCATGGGAGTGGATCAGCGAGGTAGAAAAAGAAGAGAGGGAAAGAAGGAGAGAAGACGAACCAAAGTTTGTTCCTGACCAAATCAAAACTTGATTATCCAACCCAACTGAAGCGAGATAACTATCATCCGGACTCCAAGCGACGTTTGCGACATCTACAACGACGAAAAGGAACTATCAGCACACGTAGCAGAGAAGACTTTGAGAGAGTAACGTACCAGATTGATGACCGACTAATCTTCTCGTAGCTTTCCAATTCTCAATATTCGCAGTATCAGATCCCCAAACTTTACCTCCCTTTGCGCTATATCCTCGTCATTCGAGTGTGCGAGTCAGCTCAGCTCAAAGCGAAAGGGAGGAAAGAAGAGAAAAGAAAAGGTTTTTTCGCACCCATCGAGAGTCCAAACCAAAACGGCTCCATCATCCGCACCACTCGCCAAAAAGATTCCAGCATTACTCCATTTCAAAGTCATTACCGCACCTTATCATCTCTCCCACTCTCATCAGCTCGCTCTCCAAACTCATGCGAAAAGAGAATCGGAAACTTACCAGTATGACTTGTGAGAGTACACAACAATCTCGGACATTTCTCTTCCCCTTGTTCCTCCCTCTCCTTGTCAATGACAGGAGCGACATTCCAAATCCTAATGACGGTATCCAATCCACCCGTAGCGATTCTAGTTCCATCTGGATGAACGTCTAAAGCGTAAAGAGTCATCCAGGGTTTCGTTTGACGCGTTTCATCCCGATGTAGGATCCATGAAGGTTTGATTAAATGCATTCCTTTCTTGAGGGGAGTGGACAGAGAGTTTGAAAGAGGTGGAGAGAAAGAGGTGGAGAGAAAGAGGTGGAGAGAAGAGGAGGGGGAAAGGGGGAACCGCTCTGTGGGCTTTAGTGAATTGTAAGCTAGCTTGTTGTTGCTCTGGTGAGTTGTTCAGGAGCAGCGAGAGTGAAAGGGAAGAGAGAGAGAAACGCGACACTCCTTCGAAGTGAAAAGCAATAATTCAAGAAACATCTTCTGATAGACTTTGGCCTGTACTGAGGGGATTAATAGAGTATAAGAAGTACACTCAGCCTCCAAACAGATTTTACTTTTTGTTGTCAGTTCCCGACGAGCCGAGAGAAAAGAGAAACGACTCTCTTCCTCTCTTTCTTTCACCACAGAACCGCTCAACCTAGACGTATACTACTCCAACACCTTCTCTGGATCACTCTCAAGCGACTCTCATCGATTCAAGTCTTGAAAGAATCGCCGATTTCAGATTAGTTTCTTTCAACTCTCGGTTCCTCTCATTTCCTCCTCCTTCTAACCCTCCTATCACACTGTGAGTAATCGAACCACTCTTCACAGTATCCAGACACTAACCAGATTACTCTCCATGCTCCTCCCGCGCTCTTAGCTCAACTTCAAATTCGCCCCCTCCCCCTTCCTCTTTTCGTCCAACAATCTATCAGTTCTCAAATGTTCTCAACTCGATCTCTCCTCGTTTCCGGACTCGCCATCATGGCAATCACAACCTCAGTTTCCGCTCAAACCGCGACCGAGATCTCTACCCAAATGAATCAATTAGCAGTAGTGATTCCTGAAGCGTGCGTTTCACTCTGTACTCCCTGGCAACAAGCTTTCCAAGTAAGCTCCTCCCTCTCTACTCTCTCCCTCACATCGAGCTCGTACTGATCCAAATAAAGTGAAACGCAGCAATGTCCATTAGCGAACGACTTGACCCCGGATTATCAACAATGTACTTGTGCAGCCGATTTCGTCGCCAATTTCAACGCTTGTACTGGATGTATGGCAAACACATTGAACGAACAAGGTGATACTACAAACGCAGCTATCGCAACCGCAGCTCCCGGAGGTAAAAATCATTTCTCGCCTACCTCTTTCGAAATGCATTCAGAAACTAACTCCCTCCTCTCTCGAACATTCAGATCTCTCAACTTATTGCGCTTCAACCGCTGGAGCTCTCACTTCATCATCATCCACAACTACATCCGAACTAACCTCGACCACCTCTGAATTACTTCCCACTACGACTACTTCCTCAACCGAAGTATTCGCATCGACTACTTCACTCCCAATCGACGGCGGCGTAGCTTCCTCTACCTCTTCTACTTCTGAAATGGTTCAATCCGCAACTGGAGTAGTTGCAGGAGCTCCATTCCCTAGTCAAACTAAACAATCTAGTGTGTTTGCGAATGGTGCGGCGGAAACGATCAAGTTGAGTGGTGGAGTCATGGTTGGTTTATTCGCAGCGATGATGATGCTCTAGATTAAGGATAGATGAGTCGAGGTGGAGGGAGGGAAGGAGGGAGATATAGAATGGAGAGAGGAGCGAGGGAGCGAAATCAGGAGGGAATGAGAGGTTTCGCTAAGTTACGCTACATGGACATTTTATTTCCTTTTCTCTCTCTCTCTTTCTCTTACTTTACATTATACAGCAATTGCCACTACATCCGCATACGACAACGAGTCACATATCTTCCCCTTCTCGTCGTTGTTGACTCGTCTATACACATATTTCCTCTCTTCGACCTTGTTCATTTCACTCTATTCTCTCCTTTATCTTTCGCTTCTTTGAATCATCCGACTGTAATATCGCTCTTCTCGTCTATCTTCTTCGTCGTATCGTTCCTGAAGAGAGTCTTTTTGCGAAACTCTTTCGATTCATCATTCAACTTTGTCCTTCTCGCCCTTTTTCGACTCCCTCACCTCTTCATTCCTCCGAATGGGTCTCCTGAACAAGACTCTATTGATCATTATCCCAATCCTCTCTATCCTCTTTGCGTTACTCCAACCCCGTCTCTCTTCCTCCTCTTCTCTCTCTTCAGTCAATCTCGACTCCTGCCATCGGATACAAGGTCTCAAAGGATGCTCAGATAGTTGGATAGACGATACGAATGGATTAGCTTATCTGTGAGTCAACACTCTCCCTTTCTTTCGCTCAACATTTCCCCCATCTCCCTCCTTTCCCCATCCTTCTGAGCTAATTCCTTTAACGAGTACGGTCTAATGAGCTTAGTGCATGCCCTTTACAAGACTCGACCTCATCCACTCGAGTCCACTCTCGAAAAGATACAATTCTCAACCTCTATTCCTTCTCTTCTCAAAAGCATTCAATCCTAGAACTCTCGAATCGCCCTCCGACCTCTCCAGCTCTCAATATCCTCTCGCTATCAGGCTACGTACATTCCGATAACGATACGATCTCACTCTTCGTCATTTCGAACGGATCAGACTCGGAGGTAGACAAGGTCGTAGAGATCTTTGAGACGAAGAGGAGTAGGAAGTTGCATGCTGAATGGATTGGGATTGTCAAGAATGAATGGGTGAGAAATGCGAAAGGGATTGTTGCGAAGGGTGAACAAAGTTTTTATCTCACGAACGAAAGGAATCGTAGGTTTCAATGGGTGAGTCATTCCCTGTCTCTCTGTGCAAAGCTGACGGAATATGAGCTGATCGAAAGAATGGTACTGATTCACAGATGAGGAGGTTCGAGTGGTCGTGGTCTGAATCTTCAGATATCATTCATTGCGACGCATCTCTCTCGGGAGGAGGAGAAGAAGCTCAATGTATCGTAGCTCTCGAAGGGATCCCTTCTCCTACTAGTGAGCTCTCCCTTCCTCTCATACTTGACGCATTGACAAGAAATTCGACAAGCTAATCTCAAATTCTTTCGCTTCCTTTCGCAAGGTGTTACTCTGCAACCCGATTCCTCAACTCTCTTTGCCGCCTCCCCCTACAAGGGTGAAATAACAACCTATGAGATCCAATCAGACTCGACTCTCTTTCCTTTACCACAGACCATCTCGGTCCGTCCCAAAATTTTCCCTTACCTCCCCTTCCCAGTGCTCCCACTAAAAACCCCTTTCCTCGCTTCCCTGCACAGCTAAACCAACCAATCTCTTCAATCAACCTTTCCCCTACCCCTCCTTTCCGAATAACCGTCTTAACCCTCCCAAAATTTCTCAACTACCTCTCTTTCTCTTTTTTATCCCGAGATCACGATCCCACAACAGAAGTTCCAGTCGAGATTCATCAAGTGTTCGAAACGGAAAGTGATGAGAAATAGTATGTCCACCTCTCTCTCCTCCATCGAGAAACAATGATCGAAACTGATGATGAAAAGAGTGAGTGAGATAGTTATGGGCATCAATTCGAGACTCGATTAGTACTGAGTGATTCAGGTAATGGGGTGTTGAGAGGTATGACGAGTGTTGAGAGGTATGGGGATCAAGTGTTGTTGACAGGTAACGAAAAAACGAACTCTCGAAGAAACAGAAATCTACTTGAGCTCGCACAACTGATTTCACGAGACAATCCCGTCGTACAGGTCCTTTTACAAAGGGAGTAGTCGTTTGTGAGATCCCTCAAGAGGCGAAGTAGTTTGCGGAAGGTGGGTAAGGAAGGGGGATCGATGAGGAAGAATTCGAGGATGAATCGATCGATTGGAAGTAGATCGAAATACTGTAATAGATCTTGGAATGTGAATAGATCAAGTGCTGACGATCGTAGTGTCTTTGGGAGAAGATTAGAGAGCAAAAAATGCAAGGTAGCAGAAGAGGAGCTCTTGTTGAAAGCTCGCTTTGCTTCCTAGATCGTTTCTTGTCTTTCGATGATGGATTCTGCTCGAATCTCGCACTCTCAGTCGGTCTCTCGAATCATCACTCGAAGCTATCAAGTCTCGTTTGAAGTAGTTCGATTACAACCCCCGAAGTCTAACAATCTAAAATCAATCTCGATTCGACTTTTCGAGAGAGTCCAGCTCTCCTTCGCTCAACCCTCAATATCCCTCGATCCTCCTACTCCCCTCCAACTTGCCACCAAGACACATAACCCTCGCCAAACCCTCATGAACCTCTACGTTAAAATCCCTATGTTCCATACTCTCTCCATCAATACTCAAATACCCTCCTCCATCCTTCTTCCGTGGGAATGAGAGTCGATAAGCGGGAGTCTTGAGGTACAGTAATGAAGGGTGAGAATAAAGTTTGCCAGTTTCGGCTCGGTCCATTGCGGTTAGAGCTTCGAGGGGTGACATGGGTGAAACGATTGCTAAATCGATTAAACCATCTGAGGGTGAAGCAGCAGGGAATAACATGACCTAATCCCATCATCTCAAATTCATTTCAATAAGTCACACTCCAAGGAAGAGAGAAGCAGAAGAAGAAACTAACATCTTTCGAAACGAATGGCATTTTTCCTCCATACAAAAAGAAAACTCCTTTCTCTTTCTCTTTACCCTTTCCCTTTCCCTTTTGATCTGATCGATTTGTCGTCAAATCAATCTCCCACCATTTCCCACTTTCCAACTCGCCATCCCTCGGTAAAACCTCAACTTTCCTCCTCCTCAATTCATCTCTAATCTCCTCACTCAATTCTTGATCTGGATACCCAAACTTCAACGGCGGGATCTCATCTGAATCTTCTTCTTCTTCTTGAGCTTCTTGAGTCGAGGTTGAAGGGCCAAGGAGTGATTCGTTGTGAGATTGAGCGATCAAAGATTTCGATGAATTGTCGACGAGTACCGTTAGTTTACAAGGGTATCGACGACGAGATAGACTGCCTTGAATGTAACCGAGTGTGAAACGTAAATCTCCAAGGAATCGGAGGTGCTCTGTACCGAGATCTGAAGAAGCATTCGATCAGGATCAGTTCTCTAGTCGCAATGAGACCCGGGGGAGAGTGGAATTGCTAGCAGAGGGTGCAGGAGTGCAGAGAGAGGGAAAGTAGAGAACTGACCTAGATCCGCCATTAATCCGAAAGCTTGGGTCAAGAATGAAAACAATCTTTTCCCTCCCGCTTGAGTAACTGAACATAAATCCATCTTGACCGCTCTCCCTAACCCTCGCTCTCCCTCATCAGCTCTCTAGCTCACCCTCTCAATCATCAGAAAGGGAAGACGTACCTTTGATTCCAACCAAAGTACACCACATCCAATCCCCTACTCTTTCGGGTCCAACGATTGAAGTAGCCAAAGCGTTGCCACTCCCACACGGAACATGAACGATTTTGGTCTCTCTCAAAGCTTTCTTACCCCTCCCCGGTTGATTCGCCAATCCATTCAATAATTCATGAACGATTCCATCACCCGACAAACTCATCAACGCATCAAATTCTTCTGGTTCATGCTTGAGACCGAGTTGATACGCGTGGGATGAAGAACCGGGAGGACCCGTATCTGCACGAAGATAGAGAGGGGGTTAGCGAGGGAAGGAGAAGGAGAAGGGAAAGAGAAAGGGAACGAAACGGGAGACAACGTAAGTTGAACCAGAAGCGTCTAGTAGAGGTTTCACTGATGATTCCCAAGCTTTCTTTGCGAGTCCTTTACCACCTACTGGATTCAAAATGACGTGGAATCGACGTCGAGGTTTAGAATCTAAAACTAATTCCACATCAATATCGCTCAAAGAGTAGTGTGAGAGAATAAGAAGCCACTCACCTTTATAAGCACTCTCCATTCCCATTTTCACCCATTCATCCAATCGACACCTCCCTTCTTCCTCACCTCCTCGATGATGCCCTCCTTGAATCTCCTCAACTTTCCCCCTCAAACTCCATAACCTCATTTTACTTTTCTCATCCCCTTTCACACTAGGTACTAACGCATTAATCTCCAACCTCGACGTACTGGAAGAGCTGTCATGAGAAGCAGTGAGGGATAATAAAGAGATGTAAGGGATTAAACGAGTTGATGTAGAATGAGCTACACTCGAGTGGGAGGAAGAGGAGTTGGTTGGGATCTTGCAAAGAGGAGAGAGAGAGGGGGAGAGAGCGTACGATTTCCTAGTTTGAGTGAATGAAGAGGGCCTGGAGAAAGAAAGAAGTGGGGAAGAGAGGAAAAGGAATCAATTCTTGAGATAGATTGAGAGAGTAGAGGGAAGGGAGATTTACCTGGTTTACGTTTTACAACTACTAGACCATCCAGAGTTAAGGAGAGGTTGATAAGAGTGTTTGATTTATCCGAGATGAGGATTAATTCAGTTGATGAATCCATTATTGAAGGAGATGGAGAGTGAGAGGTTGAGAGTGGTTCGTAGTAATCTGTTGATCTAGTTCTATTGATGCATAAACAACCTCTGCAACCCATTGAATGGTCGCGACTGTATTGCAGTGAAATAGGAGAAAGGATTCGCAAAGTCGAGGAGCTGCTTGCATGCTTTCTTCTTCAGCCAACCACCAAGAACAGCCCAACTCGATTATGGCAGAACCAGATCAACCCAATACTATGCAAGCAATCGTCAAGAGTGTCTTATCAGCTGATACCGTTTGTCTCTTCTTCCTCCCAACTTGTTCGAACACGTTTCCCTCTGACTTTCCTTTCCCTCCCTCTCCTCTCTCGCAGCTCGTTCTTCGAGGAAAGATCACTTCCTCATCACACTTACCCGCTGAAAAAGTACATCTCCTCTCTCCCCTTTCCTCTCCCTCCCTTGCTTCCCCTCGCTAAACCCTCTCGGATTCATTGAATTAGGTGTTACATCTAGCGGATCTCTCAGCACCTCGATTAGGAACCCGAGACAGACCCGATGAATCCTGGGCATTCGAAGCAAGGGATTACCTACGATCCCTAGTAGTTGGAAAAGAAGTTACATTCTCAGTTTCCTACACCATCAACACGGTTTCACCTCCTTTGGAGTTCGGACTAGTTTACGTCCCTTCCCCTTCTAATGATGACTCGGCGATTGATGTAGCAGCTGAATTGGTTAAAGCTGGATGGGCTAGAGTTAGGGAGAACAAGAGAGTTGGGGATGAAGAGAGTGAGGAGGGGGTTAGGAGGAGTTATTTGAGGGATTTAGAAGAAGAGGCAAAGAGGGATGGGAGGGGTGTTTGGAATGGGGAGAGGGACAGTGAGAAGGAGAGGGAAGTGGATTATACGATGCCTAGTGATCCAAACGAATTCTTACAAAAGTATAAAGGGAAACCAATCGATGGTGAGTCATTTCACACCCTTGATAATCGAGTGGTACTGATCTGAGTCGAGTGTGTGTTTCTCAGCTATCGTTGAAGGAGTAACTAATGGATCTCAAATCCGAGTTCGATTATTATTCTCTCAAACTTATCACCATCTCATCAACCTCGGAATCGCCGGAGTTCGTGCACCTCGTTCAGGAAACCTTTCTGGTCGAGAAGACGTCTCGTCTGAAGAATTCGGAGATGAATCTAAATTCTTTGTCGAATCTCGACTCCTCCAACGACTCGTCAAAATCACTCTACTCTCCCTCCCTACTCCTTCACTCGCATCCGGTCAAACTCCAATTCAAACGGCGAATTTATTCTTGGGAACGGTTCAACATCCCGCTGGAAACATTGCGAGTTTATTAGTTTCAGTCGGATTGGCAAAAATTATAGATTGGCATGCTGGATTCCTCTCGATTTCACCAACTCCTCAAATGATGTCAGAATTGAGATCTGCAGAGAAGGAAGCGAAATTATTAAGGAAGGGATTATGGAAAGATTTACCTGATCCAGAAATCGAGTTGGCAAAGAAGGGAGCG
>Ga0308169_10006550_pt1 | contig 10212 bp, 10 predicted proteins | sample PhyBR1_2_FD_202139 | JGI IMG/M metagenome (GOLD analysis project Ga0308169, IMG submission 202139) | Phyllosphere microbial communities from UC Gill Tract Community Farm, Albany, California, United States - DLSLSB.R1 | ecosystem: Host-associated > Plants > Phyllosphere > Unclassified | place... | reverse complement strand
CCCTGTGGGAGCGGGCTTGCTCGCGAAAGCGGTGCGTCAGTCAACATCGTCGTCGGCTGTTCCACCGCCTTCGCGGGCAAGCCCGCTCCCACAGTTTTTGATTTCTGCTGCCCAAAATTCCGCGTCAAACCGCAAACACCCTGTGGGAGCGGGCTTGCTCGCGAAAGCGGTGCGTCAGTCAACATCGTCGGCGGCTGTTCCACCGCCTTCGCGGGCAAGCCCGCTCCCACAGTTTTTTAACTCAGCCCCGGCATGCCATCATCGAAAAAGGGAACCCCAAGCCTCGCGCGCGCCTCAATGCCTAAGAGACCCGTACCCTCGGAGAGTCCAGCCATGAACCCAACCCTCACCTTTGCCCAGTTGTACCCCGGCGATCGCTTCACCCTGCCCGTCGATCATCGTCTGTTCACCAAGCTCACCGCCGATACCGCCCGTGAGCACAGCGTGCATTCGGTCAATCTCAAGGAGGAAGGCTTCGGCTATGCCGACGATCCCATCGAGACGCTGCCAGGGGATGCGCCCGTCGAGTATGTTCCGGTCGGTGGTCCGCTGCGTGCCGGGGGCTGAAGCCCCCGATTCAAGGTCAATTCCAGCCCGTGGAGGCTGGCGCCACGGTCAAATTGCAGCGAGAGATGCCTACCGCTGCCCAATCCCAACAAATACCCACCAGCAAACCCCGAACCTGTCGTAATCTCGTCCACCAGAAGCGTTCACACCCGCAACCGGCCGAGACCTCATCCTGATGCCCTCCATTTACCAACTCAAACCCGCCTTCCAGAACCTGCTGCGTCCCACCGTCCAACGGCTTTACGACAAGGGCGTCACCGCCAACCAGGTCACGCTGCTGGCCGGTGTCATTTCGGTGTTGGTGGGGGCGGTGATCGCCTGGTTTGCCGGTCACCCGTGGGTGTTTGTGCTGGTGCCGATCTGGATGTTCCTGCGCATGGCATTGAACGCCGTGGATGGCATGCTGGCCCGGGAGTTCGGGCAACAATCGCATCTGGGCGCCTATCTCAATGAGCTATGCGATATCATCGCCGACGCTGCCTTGATCCTGCCTTTCGCCCTGATTCCCGATGCCAGTCTGTTGCTCGTGCTGTTGGTCACGCTGTTGGCGTTGTTCAGCGAATACGCCGGCGTGCTGGGGGCGATGATCGGGGCTTCGCGGCGGTATGACGGGCCGATGGGCAAAAGCGACCGGGCCTTTGTGTTTGGCGTGTTGGCCACCGGTATTGCCCTGGGTTGGCTCGGGGCGCTCTGGGTCAATGGTGTGATGGCGGTGGTTGCCGCCCTGCTGGTTTATACCTTGGTCAATCGGGTGCGTCATGGCCTGGACCAAGTGAAGGAAAACGCTCCCTCAGCATAAAGGATCTTGCAATGCGCGAAGCCCAACACCGGACGTTCACCACCCATGATGGCGTGGAATTGTTCTACCAACACTGGCCAGCCGTTGACGCGGCAGCAGGTGAGCCCCGCCAGGCAGTGCTGTTGTTCCACCGCGGCCATGAACACTCCGGGCGCATTGCGCACCTGGTGGATGAGCTGGATTTGCCCGGCTTCGACTTCTTTGCCTGGGATGCACGCGGCCATGGCCAATCCCCCGGCGCTCGCGGCGACAGCCCGAGCTTCGCCACCAGTGCGCGGGATGTGCAGACGTTCTGCGACCACATCGGCGCCACGCACCAGATCGACGAACAGAACATCGCGGTAGTCGCGCAAAGCGTCGGTGCGGTGATCGCGTCCACCTGGGTCCACGATTACGCGCCGCGCATTCGTTCCCTGGTGCTGGCGTCGCCGGCGTTCAAAGTGAAGCTCTACGTGCCCTTCGCCCGCCCGGGCCTGGCATTGATGCGCAAGTTTCGCGGCAATTTTTTCGTCAACAGCTACGTCAAGGCCAAATTCCTCAGCCATGACCCGGAGCGCGTGGCGTCCTACGACAGCGACCCGCTGATCACCAAGGCCATTTCGGTGAACGTGCTGCTGGGTCTGTACGAAGCGGCAGACCGCGTGGTCGCCGATGCCCAGGCGATCCAGGTGCCGACGCAGTTGTTGATCTCCGGCTCCGACTTCGTCGTGCACCGCAAACCCCAGGAGCAGTTCTTCGAACGCCTGGGCAGTTTGCACAAGGAAAAACACATCCTGCCGGGGTTCTTCCATGACACCCTCGGCGAGAAGAACCGTGCACCGGCCATCGCCAGTGCCCGGCGCTTCATCCTGCAAAACTTCGCACGGCCGCTGGACCGCCCTTCCCTGCTGGACGCCGATCGCCTGGGTGCGACCTGCGCCGAAGCGGAAACCCTGGCGACGCCGCTGCCGCACAATTCGCTGCGTGACCTGTACTGGCGCATGACTCGCGCCAGCATGCGCTTCGGCAGCTCCTTGTCCGCCGGGGTGAAGCTGGGCTTCGACACCGGTTTCGACTCCGGCAGTACCCTGGATTATGTCTATCGCAATCGCCCTACCGGCACTTCGGCGCTGGGCCGGATGATTGACCAGAACTACCTGAACTCCATCGGCTGGCGCGGTATTCGTCAACGCAAATTGCACGTCGAAGAGCTGCTGCGCCTGGCCATGGGCAAATTGCGTGAAGAAGACCGCGAAGTACGCATCGTCGACATCGCCGCCGGCCATGGCCGCTACATTCTCGAAGCGTTGCAGGGCGTCAGCCCGTTGCCGGAGTCGATCCTGCTGCGCGACTACAGCGACATCAACGTGCGCGACGGTAGCGCGCTGATCGTCGAAAAAGGCTTGGGCGACATCGCCCAGTTCGTCAAAGGCGACGCCTTCGACCGTCAGGATCTGGCGGCGCTGGAACCGAAACCAACCCTCGCCGTGGTGTCGGGCCTGTACGAGTTGTTTGCCGACAACCAGATGGTCGGCGGCTCCCTCGCTGGCCTTGCCGAAGCGGTGGAACCTGGCGGTTTCCTGGTCTACACCGGCCAGCCGTGGCACCCGCAATTGGAGCTGATCGCTCGCGCCCTCACCAGCCACCGTGCTGGGCAGGCCTGGGTGATGCGTCGACGCAGCCAGGCGGAAATGGATCAACTGGTCGAGGCGGCGGGCTTCCGCAAGATCACCCTGCGTGTGGATGAATGGGGCATTTTCAGCGTTTCGCTGGCTCAGCGAGTGCGTTGATGAGTGCCGTCATTGCCCCGGCCCGTGAGCCTGCGCTGCTGAAACCGGCGGTACTGTGGTTGCTGCTGTTGGCACCGCTGTTTTTCAGCACCTATGGCTTCGCCACCTGGGTAACGGCCCAGCGTGATGACGTCGGCACGCTGGTGTTCGACTGGGAACGCCACATGCCGTTCATGGCCTGGACCATCGTGCCGTACTGGTCGATCGATCTGCTTTATGGCCTGTCCCTGCTGCTGCCCTCCAGCCGCCTGGAACTCAAGCGCCACGCCTTGCGCCTGCTCACGGCCCAGGTGATTGCGGTCAGTTGCTTTCTGCTCTGGCCGTTGCGCTTCACCTTTCCCCGGCCAGACATGGACGGGGTGTTCGGCTGGTTGTTCGAGGTGCTGGCCGGTTTCGACAAGCCCTTCAACCAGGCGCCGTCGCTGCACATTGCGTTGCTGGTGATCCTTTGGGTTTGCTACCAGCGTCATCTGCAAGGCTTCTGGCGTTGGCTGATGCACGGCTGGTTCGCGCTGATTGGCGTGTCGGTGCTGACCACCTATCAGCACCACTTCATTGACCTGCCTACCGGAGCCTTGGCGGGTTGGCTGTGTGTCTGGTTATGGCCGCTGGACCGACCGAGTCCGCTGAAAAACCCACGCCTGACCTCGGACCCTGCCCGCCTGCGGCTGGGCCTGCGTTATGCCTTGGGCGCTGCGGCGCTGTTCATTCCGGCGTTTGCCTTGGGCGGCGCGTGGCTGTGGTTGATCTGGCCGGCGGTGGCGGTGCTGGTGGTGGCGCTCAATTACTTGGTGGTCGGTGCCGATGGCTTTCAAAAACGCGCCGATGGCCGGCTGAGCCCGGCGGCGCGTTGGTTGCTGGCGCCGTATCTGGCGGCGGCGTGGATCAATTCCCGCTGGTGGACGCGCAAGCATCCGCAGCCGGTTCAAGTGGCCGATGACGTCTGGCTGGGCCGCGTCCCCACGCCGATGGAATTAAAGGACAGCTCGTTCAGCGGCGTGGTCGATCTTTGCGCAGAGTTGTCAGTGGACAGCACCGCCGTTGCCTATCGTTCGTTGCCGGTGCTTGACCTGACGGCGCCCACTGCCGAGCAATGCCTGACGGCGGCCCGATTCGTCGAGAGCCTGCGCCAGCATGGGCCGGTTTTGGTCTGCTGCGCACTGGGTTATTCGCGCAGCGCCACTGCGGTGGCGGCGTGGTTGCTGCACAGTGGGCGGGCCGCCAGCGTCGATGCGGCGATCGTGCAAATCCAGCGAGCCCAGCCACGCATCGTTTTGCATGCGGCGCACCGTCGCGCGCTGGAACAATTATCCACACCCCTGGGGACTGTCCATGATCAGTGATATGGAGCTTCACACCGTGGCGAGCCTGCTCCGGCGGGGTCATTCCCTGGATCAGCTCTCCACCGGGCTGACCCTGCTGGCGGCACTGCTGGGATTCGGGCAGTGGCTGGTGGGCGTGATCGATCCATGGTTGCTGCTGTTGAGCGCTGCACTGATCGTCCTCGGCGTACTGGAAAAATACTGGGCGCTGCGCGTGGCGTTCGATGCCGATCTGTTCCAGCGCATGGCTGACAGCACCCAATCCCTGGCCGAACGTACCTACACCCTGGACCAAGCCCTCACCTCGCTGGGCCTGCAACCGGCCGCACGCGCCGGCCGTCTCTGGACCGAACGCCGGCATGGCGCGCTATTGCTGCTGCGCCGACAATCGCGGCTGCTGGCTGCACAAGTCGTCTTGACGCTGGGCTTCATCCTGGCCAGTCCCTGGCTAGCCTTTTCAGACATTAGATAGTTTTAACGTTAACGAATAGCGGATGGCGAGCGACAATTGTGGCGAGGGAGCTTGCTCCCGCTGGGCTGCGAAGCGGCCCCTGAGCCAGGCGCTGCGGTGTGTCAGTTATAAGTGCATGCAGCATTAGATGGGGCTGCTGCGCAGCCCAGCGGGAGCAAGCTCCCTCGCCACAGTGATTTATCAGCCGTCAAGATTGTGTAACTACCCGAGCTTCTCAGGACAAGGAATCCTCATGTTCGAACCCGTGGTCGCCAACCTCATCACCTCCGCCGCCCGCATGGTCACGGGTGCTCGCAGCCTGTGGCTCGGCTGTGCGCCGCAACCGGTGCAGCGAATCTACTTTGCCAACCACAGCAGCCACGGCGACTTCGTGTTGCTCTGGGCTTCGCTGCCACCAGCGCTGCGCAAGCTCACACGGCCAGTGGCGGGCGCCGATTACTGGCAGACCAGCCCGGTGCGCCGCTACATCATCAACCGCGTGTTCAACGGCGTGTTGGTGGACCGTGAGCGCAAGGACCCTTCGTACAGTCCATTGCAACCGATGCTCGAGGCGCTGGAGAACGGCGATTCGCTGATCATCTTCCCCGAGGGCACGCGCAACCCCGACGAAGGCTTGCTGCCCTTCAAGAGCGGGATCTACCACTTGATGACGGCTCATCCCGAGGTCGAGGTGATCCCGGTGTGGATCGCCAACCTCAACCGCGTCATGCCCAAGGGCCGCGTGTTGCCCCTGCCACTGTTATGCACCACCAGCTTCGGTGCGCCGCTGCGCATCGAAGAAGATGAAAGCAAAGCGCAATTTCTCGAACGCAGCCGCGCCGCGCTGCTGGCACTGGCCCCGGAGCACGTCTGACATGGATCGATATACCCTGATGTTGTTTGGCGGGATCGGCGCGATTCTGCTGCTGGCTTCGCTGATCGGTTTCATTCTCAAGCTGCGGACCAAAGGCGCGCCGAATTCGGTCATCGACAACCTCAACGCGCGGATCAACGCCTGGTGGATCATGGTGCTGGTGATCGGCATCGCGTTCTGGCTCGGCAACGCGGCGGTCATCCTGCTGTTCTATGCCGTGTCGTTCTACGCCCTGCGGGAATTTCTGACCCTGACGCCGACCCGGCGCAGTGACTATCCCGCATTGGTCGCCGCGTTCTACCTGGCGCTGCCGCTGCAATACCTGCTGATCTACTACGACTGGTACGGGCTGTTCTCGATCTTTATCCCGGTGTACGTGTTCCTGCTGCTGCCGATCCTGGCCTCGCTGGGCGGCGACAGTACGCACTTCCTGGAACGTGCTTCGAAGGTCCAGTGGGGGCTGATGATTGCGGTGTTCTGCATCTCGTTCGTGCCGGCGTTGCTGACGCTCGACATCGTCGGTTTCGAAGGACGGAACCTGTTGCTGATCGCCTACCTGGTGATCGTGGTGCAACTGTCGGATGTGCTGCAGTACGTGTGCGGCAAGTTGTTCGGCAAGCACAAGATCGCGCCGAACCTGTCGCCCTCAAAAACCGTGGAAGGTTTTGCCGGCGGTATTTTCCTCGCCTCGCTGATCGGCGGCGCGTTGTGGTGGATCACACCGTTCAACCCGTGGCAGTCGTTCCTCATCGCCCTGCTAATCAACCTGCTGGGGTTTGCCGGCGGCATCGTCATGTCGGCGATCAAGCGCGACCGCGGCGTCAAGGACTGGGGCCACATGATCGAAGGCCACGGCGGCATGCTCGATCGCCTGGACTCCGTGTGCTTCGCCGCGCCGATCTTCTTTCATTTGGTGCGGTACTGGTGGACCTGAGGTAGGTCAGCGCCCATTCAGTGCGCCAGCATATTGTGATGAACGCTGTACATGATCCACAGCGACAGCCCCACCAGCAGCGCAATGATCACCACGGAGAACACCAGCGCCGTCAGGTTCCAGCGTTGTTGCGGTGAGAAGTTGAGGTGCAGGAAATAGATCAGGTGCACGACGATCTGGATCACTGCGAATATCACCACCACCCCGGCCGTTATCGGCTTGGGCAGCGTGGGATACATCACCAGGGCGAACGGAATGACGGTGAGGATGACCGACAGAACGAACCCGGTGAGGTAGGACTTGGCGCTGCCATGGCTGGCCTCGACGCTGCTCTGAAGACTGCTCATTTACATCACTCCAAACAGATAGACCACGGTGAACACACAGATCCACACCACGTCGAGGAAGTGCCAGAACAGGCTCAGGCAGCCCATGCGCGTGGCGTTGACCGTGGTCAGGCCGTTGCGTTGAACCTGGAACATCACCACGGCCATCCATAGCAGCCCCGTGGTGACGTGCAGGCCGTGGGTGCCGACCAGCGTGAAGAAGCCAGTGAGGAATGCGCTGCGGTTGGGACCGTTGCCTTCAGCGATGAGCTTGTGGAACTCGTAGACCTCCATGCCGATGAAGGCCAGGCCGAGGACGAAAGTCAGGCCGAGCCAGGCCAGCACCTTTTGCTTCTGGCCGGCGCTCAACGCGAGCATGGCGAAGCCGTAGGTGATGCTGCTGAACAGCAGGATGAAAGTTTCCGTCAGGACGTAGGGCAATTCGAAGATGTCGGCGGCACCCGGGCCGCCGGCGACGCTCTGGCCGAGTACCGCATAGGTCGCAAACAACGTTGCGAACAGGATGCAGTCGGTCATCAAATAGACCCAGAACCCGAACAGGGTCATGGAGCCCGCGTCCGCGTGGCCGTGTTCTGATTCCGGTGCAGTGGCGTCTGGCTGAACGAGATTGGACATGGATCAGGCCTCCGCCAACGCCTTGATGCGTTGATTTTCGATCCGCGCCACCTCTTCGGCAGGGACGTAGTAATCGATATCGTCATCGGCGCTGCGCCAGATGACGCCCGCGATGGTCGCGACCAGCCCCACGATGGCCAGCCACCAGATATGCCAGACCAGGGCAAAGCACATGACCAGGCTGAACAGGCTGATGACCAGGCCCATGCTCGTGTTGCGCGGCATGTGGATGCTCTGGAAGTCGGCCTCGACGGCGGTCTTCTGGCCGCGCTCCTTCATGCCCCAGTAGGCATCGATGCCATCCACCACCGGTTGCTGGGCAAAGTTATAGAACGGCGGCGGCGAGGCGGTCGACCACTCCAGCGTCCGGCCGTCCCCCCACGAGTCGCCCGTCACGTCGCGGTTCTGATGGCGGCGGCGGATGCTGAAGAAGAACTGCAGGATCTGGCAGACGACGCCGCACAAGATGATGCCGACGCCGAGCAACTCCACTTCGAGCCAAGGCCGCCATTCTGGAACGTCGAAATGGTTCAGGCGCCGGGTCATGCCCATGAAGCCAAGGAAGTAGGACGGCATGAAGGCGAAGTAGAAGCCGGTGATCCAGCACCAGAACGCCGCCCGACCCAGGCCGTCATGGAGCTTGAAGCCGAAGGCTTTCGGGAACCAGTAGGTCAGGCCGCACAGGTAGCCGAACACGGCGCCCCCGATGATCACGTTATGGAAGTGGGCGATCAGGAACAGGCTGTTGTGCAGCAGGAAATCCGCCCCCGGCACCGCCAGCAACACGCCGGTCATGCCGCCGATGCTGAAGGTGACGATAAAGCCAACCGTCCATAGCATCGGCGTTTCGAAGCGCACCCGCCCACGGTACATGGTGAACAGCCAGGTGAAGATTTTCACTCCGGTGGGCACGGCGATGATCATGGTCATGATGCCGAAGAATGCGTTGACGTTCGCCCCCGAGCCCATGGTGAAGAAGTGGTGCACCCAGACGATGAACGACAGGATGGTGATCACAATCGTCGCCCAGACCAGCGAGTGATAACCGAACAGGCGCTTGCGACTGAAGGTGGACGCCACCTCGGAGAAAACCCCGAACGCCGGCAGGATCAGGATGTACACCTCTGGATGGCCCCAGGCCCAGATGAGGTTGACGTACATCATCGGGTTGCCGCCCAGTTCGTTGGTGAAGAAGTGCATGTCCAGGTAGCGGTCGAGGCTGAGCATGAACAGCGTGGCGGTGAGGATCGGGAACGACGCGAGGATCAGCACCGACGTGCACAACACCGTCCAGGTGAACACCGGCATGCGGAACAGGGTCATGCCCGGGGTGCGCATCTTCAGGATGGTGACGAAGAAATTCACCCCCGTCAGTAAGGTGCCCACCCCTGATATCTGCAGTGACCATATGTAGTAATCCACCCCCACCCCGGGGCTATAGGACAACCCCGATAACGGCGGATAAGCGACCCAGCCGGTGCGGGCAAATTCACCGATCGCCAGGGAGACGTTGACCAGCATCGCACCGGCCACGAACAACCAGAAACTCAAGGCATTGAGAAACGGAAACGCCACGTCCCGCGCTCCGATCTGCAACGGCACGACGATGTTCATCAGCCCCACCACCAATGGCATCGCCATGAAAAAGATCATGATCACGCCGTGGGCGGTGAAGATCTGGTCGTAGTGTTCCGGTGGCAGATAACCGGCCGAACCGTCGGAGGCCATGGCCTGTTGGGTGCGCATCATGATCGCGTCGGAGAAGCCGCGCAGCAGCATCACCAGGGCGACGACGATGTACATCACGCCGATGCGCTTGTGGTCCACCGAGGTAAACCACTCCGTCCACAAATAGGTCCACTTGCGGTAGTACGTAACGGCGCCGATGCCGGCCAGGGCGATCAACATCACGACCGCCAGGGTCCACATGATGATCGGCTCATCCGTCGGGATTGCCTCGAGGCTCAGTTTCCCAAACATGTCCTACTCCTTGCTCACTTGCTGCCCAGTCCCGACGGATGATTCGATGCGCCCTTGCATGTGCTCCATGCGATGCTCGACTTCACGGGAACGGTTCATGCCTTCGTATTTATCGATGATGCTTTGGAACAAGTCCGGCTGGATCGAGGCGTAGTGCTCCACCGGATGATTGAACGTGGGCCGGGCGAGTCGGGCATAACTGTCTTTGTCCAGGCGTGCCTGGCCCGCCCGGACGCCTGCGACCCAGTTGTCGAAACCGGCGGCATCGGTGGCCAGTGTTTTAAAATGCATGTCGGAAAAACCCGGGCCGTTGTAGTTGGCGGCGATACCCCGATATTCCCCGGCCTCGTTGGCGATCAGGTGCAGTTGAGTCTGCATGCCGGCCATGGCGTAGATCTGCCCACCCAAGGCTGGAATGAAAAACGAGGTCATGGCGCCGTCGGAGGTCACCCGAAAGTTAACCGGCGTGTCCAGCGGCATGGCCAATTCATTGACCGACGCGATGCCGAGTTCCGGGTAGATGAACAGCCACTTCCAATCCGTCGCGATGACTT
>Ga0308169_10006548_pt1 | contig 10212 bp, 9 predicted proteins | sample PhyBR1_2_FD_202139 | JGI IMG/M metagenome (GOLD analysis project Ga0308169, IMG submission 202139) | Phyllosphere microbial communities from UC Gill Tract Community Farm, Albany, California, United States - DLSLSB.R1 | ecosystem: Host-associated > Plants > Phyllosphere > Unclassified | place... | reverse complement strand
CGCTGATTAATATTGGTGTTGGCCCGTCGAATGCCAAAACCATCTGCGATCATCTGGCGGTGATGCGTCCACATGCGTGGCTGATGATTGGTCACTGTGGCGGTCTGCGTGAGAGCCAGCGGATCGGTGATTATGTGCTGGCCCATGCCTATCTGCGTGACGATCACGTGCTGGATAGCGTGCTGCCGCCTGACATCCCGGTTCCCAGCATTGCCGAAGTGCAGCGCGCGCTGTATGACGCCACCAAATCGGTGAGCGGCATGCCAGGCGAAGAGGTGAAGCAGCGGTTGCGTACCGGCACCGTGGTGACCACAGACGACCGTAACTGGGAACTGCGCTACTCCGCTTCGGCTCTGCGCTTTAACCTGAGCCGTGCGGTGGCGGTCGACATGGAAAGTGCCACCATTGCCGCCCAGGGTTATCGTTTCCGGGTGCCCTACGGCACGCTGCTGTGCGTTTCAGACAAGCCGCTGCACGGTGAGATTAAGCTGCCCGGTCAGGCGAACCGTTTCTATGAAGGGGCGATTTCGGAGCATCTGCAGATTGGTATTCACGCTGTTGAGTTGCTGCGCGCCGAGGGCGATAAGCTGCATTCACGTAAGTTGCGTACCTTTAATGAGCCACCTTTCAGGTAAGCGTTAACCGCCTGATGCGAGGAATAAGGCCGGTACTGCTGACAGGCAGTACCGGCCTCTTGCTTTGGAATTTAACCAAAGCACATGTCAGTGCCGGGACAATTTATACTTTAAAGGTCTCTACAATCAGCCTGAGAGACTGCGCTTGCTCAGAGAGAGACTGAGAAGCACTTGATGATTCTTCGACCAGAGCAGAGTTATTTTGCGTCACCCCATCCATCTGACTGACTGCAATACTCACCTGAGAAATCCCCTGCATCTGTTCAGCCGACGACATCGCAATAGCGTCCATGGATTCAGCCAGTTCATCCACTAAATGCACGACCTTAAGAATACTCAAACCCGTATCACTGGCAACAGTGACGCCGCATTCAACCTGTCCAACAGCCTGTTCTATTAACGCCTTAATATCTTTCGCGGCAGTCGCACTACGTTGTGCAAGCGTTCTGACCTCAGACGCGACGACAGCAAAGCCCCTTCCCGTCTCCCCCGCTCGTGCCGCTTCAACGGCTGCGTTCAGGGCAAGAATATTAGTCTGGAAGGCGATGCTTTCAATGACGGCGGTGATATCTCTGACTTTAGACGCGCTCTTTGAAATATCACTCATCGTATCTGACATCCGTTTGACGTCTGTTTCCCCTCGTTTTGCAATCGAGGCGGTATCTCTCGCTGAGTTGGCTGTGTCCCTGGCAGTTCTGCTGTTATTTTGTACCGTAGCGGTAAGCTGTTCCATACTGGCTGCCGTTTCCTGCAACGCAGCAGCCTGCTGTTCAGTGCGGGATGCAAGCTCATTGTTACCTTCAGAAATCTCATTCGCAGAAAGGGCGACTGAAGAAGAGCCTGATTTAATCTCTGAAACGATATCCCGTAACCTGACCTGCATGCTGTTTAAAGAGGCCATGAGACTGAGAGTGTCATTTTTCTTCAAGCTAACCGGTGTGGTCAGATCCCCATTGGTGATCGCATAAGCAAGCTTCCGTGCTGTACTCGGTTCATCGCCAAGCTCGCTCATGAGTTTACGAATAAGATAGACGCTGGTGCCCGTGCCGAACAAAATAGCCGCAACTAAAAGCGTCACCAGGATGATGTAGGCTCTTTCGGTATTTTTCGCGTTTTGATTAACTGAGTCATCTGACTGCTTCGCCAGGATTTCACTCATCCGGGTAAGACCTTCAAGCAGCGGAACCTGAGCGGGTCTGACTTTTTCCAACAGATACTTAACGGTGACATCGCTGTTTTTAGCCAGTGCCAGCGGAACGGTGTTACTGAAGGCGTCCAGAGCATTTTTCTCGCTGTCACTGATCTTCGCAAAGGCTTTATATTCTTCCGTATCGCCAGACTGGCTGATCATCGTATTCAGCTGATCCCTGCTGGCTGCAAATTTAGCCTTCAGTTTAACCAGGCGCTCAGACTGCTCATGGATAAGGGCCTGATCTGAAAAGAGTGATAAGTTCCTGACGGTTATCGCCATATCGCGCTGCGCCAGGGTAAGTTCATTAATTAATTTTGTTTTTTTCATATCACCCTGAACAACTGACTCAAGCGTGCTTTTAGCCTGATATAAAGAGTGAATAGCGACAACGATACATATGGAGAAAAAGATTATTAACGTGCCAAATCCGGAACCGAGGCGTGTAGAGATTTTCATTAACATTCCTTAAAAAGGGGCGGCGATACAGATCTATCGGCATCTGTTTTTTTAACTTCAATGAATATTTATCACGTATAAAATCTACAGAAAAATTAATCAGCACTTTAGAAACATCACAATAAACCATCAATTTTACAGGCATTGAAGCCTTTGAAATTAATCATAACCCTGTTATCAAGGCTTAAAATCATCAAACGACTTATGTTTCACATTAATTTATTATTACGTTACTCTGCACGTTCAGAAATCTATCGCGCTTGTCATAAAAATGTCATTTAACTTTTGCAGTCGGTATCTGTAAGGCTTTAAAACACACAGGCTCTGCCCTTGCATAAAAATCCAGGGTATCATTAATGATGATTTTATCTTCATTTGTTACCTGTAAAAAAACAGCCATGGGAAATACATATAAATCGCACTTACAAATGACGTCAGAAACAGAAAAGCAATTCCTGAGAAAAAGTCATCATTTGCTCCCCCTTATGGTGAACGGTAATAACCTGGCGCTGTAACTCACCATCATTCAGCCATCTCAATCCGGTTTTCTTTTTTCATCAGCGCCCGCACTATCATTCTTAACCGCATTCACCAATTTACCGATTGCCGGAGATGCATCACGATGTCGGGTTGCGAGTATGACGGCAGTATTGAGTGTCTGGCCCTCAATCGGTAAGAACACAACCCCGCTATGCAGATTATTTCGCATAGACTCAGGAACAACTGAAATGCCAAAACCGGCACTTACCATCGGTATGATCGCCTCAATCTGTAGCGCTTCCTGCCCGCGTACAGGCGTGAATCCGGCCTGAAGACAGGCAGCCATAAGAGTATCGAACATTCTCCCGCTGTTGTTTCTCTCACAAAGAACAAACGGCTCGGGGGCGAGCATATCCAGCGAAATAGCGCCGTCTGAAAGAGCAAATCGATGATTTACTGGCAAAACAACAGCCAATGACTCCTGTAAAACGGGTGTAAGCTCAAGGCCATCCAGCGTATCTGTTAGTGGTCGAATAAATGCCGCATCTATAGTTCCTTCAAGAAGCTTCCGGATAAGATCAGGCGTGTGACCTTCAAGTACGGACTTCAACAGTAACTCAGTATGATTACACTTAAACTGACAAAGGCGAGCGGCAACATCCCGGTTGAAATAGGTTCCGCCTGCAAATCCTAAATTTATTTCGTTACACTCACGTCGCCTGAACCGTTGTACATCACTCAATGCATCATCAACATTGGCCAGAATATGTCGCGCATGCTTAAGTAACACCCTTCCCCCCTCCGTAAGTTCAACCCCTCTGGAACGACGATTAAACAATTTTATTTTCATCTGCTTTTCCAGACGCTGTATCTGCAAACTCAGAGGCGGCTGACCAATCCCTAACCGTTCAGCTGCGCGGCCAAAGTGTCCTTCTTCCGCGACAACAATGAAATAACGCAGGTGATGCAGCTTCATATATTAACCTTTATATTTTTCACTAAAAGATATCGAAAGCATCACTATGGGTGTATTGCACCGATAAATCAGCCGTGCATACTGCTTCATCCAAACAATTTTAGTTAAAAGCCCCATGCCAATTTGAGTTAGTAAAGCCAGACTGTCTGATTAATAGAAAACCGGAGCACATGCATTGAAAATAAAACGAAGAACTGTCTGGACATTGCTATGCCTGTTCTGTGCGCTGTTCTGGATTCTGATATTCTCTGTCTTTAACCATGCTTTAGCGGCAGACCAGCATCATAAAAAAAGCCGCATTTATGGTGACGTTCCTCCAGAAGAGCTTGTTCAGAAAATAAAACGGCTTGATTTGACAGAGCAACAGAGAAAATTTCTGGAATCGGTATTGCAAAACAAGGGTGCTAGTGATGAAAAGAAATGATTAGTATATTCCCTCTCTTGATCTCATTCATTGTCACCGGACGCTAACCTGAAAAAATTTTGCAGTGCCATTAACACCCTTCCAGTCAGGGCAATTTCGAGCAGAAATGTGGGATCTTTTCGCTGTAGCCAGATGAGAAAATCAGGATCGCTGGTTAACGGCTCTAATTCACGATAAGCAACCTTCAGAAGCGCTAAATTATTGATATAGGTATCAAGCGAGGTATAACGGCCCTCGCTGAGTTGCAAAAGTAACAGGTCGATACGTACCTTTATGTCTTTAACGTGCTCATACTTCTGGTGCATTCAGCTGCCCGTTCATCACTTAATTAAGTTAAAACTCAGGCGCGGATATCGTCATAATAGTGAAACAATATCAGCACAGTAGTCACTATGGTGACGTTCTTATTGCGTTGGCCTGGTTCATATTGAGAAATATATCTCATCCTTTTGGCATTGCATCAGCCAGCTGAGGTTGGGCATAAACAGCAGCAACAGGCCGACCAGTCGCTCACTCATCGACGTTATATCTCCTCACTTTAAAGCGGCCAGTAATGGCGCTTGATGACTGAGTCTGATATTCGGCAGCCCTTGCCGCCATCGTTTCAGCCTGCTGTCCAGTCAGACCCGATAGAATGTCGTTGCTATTGCTAATCTGTCTGGTGACACGGGTTACTTCGCCAGTGCCCTTCAAAATTTCACTCTCCAGGATCCCCAAACCCTGGTGCCATTTAAACCCCTGAAGCAGCAGCCCTGTCTCTTAGTTACGGGCATGATGGAATATCGAGATCCGATCCCCAGGTCCCATAGCAGGGGTCACTTCTCCTGCGAGATTACGCACTTTTACCAGGGCTTTCTGCAGGACTCTCGCAACAACTATCCGGGCCAGAATAAACATCCAAAATGAAAATCCGGAAACTTTCTGAACCTTAGCGAACGCTTTGTCTTTCAGCATTATATTTGGGTTTTAGCGGCTGGCTTATAATTTATCGGCAATTTTCCTGGTAATCACAGTTATGTAATTAACGTCATTCTGGATGCCAGACAGCTGAAACAGAGTGTTAAAATAATCTTTAGCACTGAACCAAAACCCCCGACCAGAATACCCATGATTTTATTCGTTTAAATAAACCTTACCCTTAAAAATAGTTTAAAAAATAAAATTAACCTGCAAAATAACCATTTATTTTTTATAGAAGCATGATGGAAAACCATCATAATGATAACTCACCGACCGCTGTGAAAATTGCAGTTAAGCTGACATGGTGAATAAATTGAGATTGCAGGCTCCTCACTGGTTCAGGAGTTGCACTGGTTAAGGTGTGCAGAGTAGTGCTTACAGGATGGGGTTCTAAATGTTCTGGCATCTAAAAAATTTGATGTCTGTCAGGTTTAATCTCATGTGGCTGCGCTTAATTATGCTGAAAGATGGCCGATAACTTTTATACCCTTCACCAGGGACATTTGATGACCTATAAACGTGCAGTCTTTGGCTCCCATAGGAGCCATTTTTTTTCTATTGTGGGGTGTGGCTGTCTTGCTCGCCCCGTGACCAATCTGAGTCTGTGCGAGTCCCTGCTATAGCCGTATCGTTTTAGCTAAAACGTGAGGCATGCGATGAGAATCTTATTCTTGCGGTGAAGATAGCAGAACAGACAAGCATAAGGATGCTCTTCCAGCCCGGCATATCGAGCCAGCCTTCAGGCAGAAAACGCACTGAGTGCGTTGATGAGCCTGCCCATCTGCACGAAAAGACGGACTACAAGGTAAGGGTGAAAACGGAAGCGCGGAAGCGCTGAGGAACCGTCCGGGTAACAAACCCACCGGCAGCGGGTTTCCCAGAGGCGTCCGCAGCGCTGAGGAACAACCGGAAGCCGGGAGCCGACAGGACGTCGGCGAAAGGACGGCACGAGCCAGGGATGGCGAGTCCGGACACTCCGCCGGCCGCAGGGCGTGACGAAGGCATCCCGCAAAGCGGGGCGCGAAGGCAGCCGGACGCCGGGATTGTTAAGGGCCGGGCGTCCGCCCCTTAACGCGTCCGCCTGCTCGCGCAACCTGACACTCCCGAACGCCTGGCGGGCGAAACCCGCTCAGTGCTTACGCGCTGCTAAATGACCTGAAACTCCCCTCGCATGGGCGGGCGAAACCTGCTCACAGCAAGCCCGCTGCCAGGCGAAACTTACTCAGTGTGCCAGCTCGCTGCTAAGCGAAACTAACTCAATGCCAGCCCGCTGCTAAGCGCCCCCTGCCGCCAGGCAACCACTAAGCACTCAACCATCCCAGCTTAATCACAAACAGAATCGACAGGATCACCAGCGCCGCATTCACCTCTTTCGCACGACCGCTCAGCAGTTTCACCAGCGTCCAGGTAATAAAACCAAACGCGATGCCGTTAGCGATCGAATAGGTCAGCGGCATGGTCAGCGCGGTCACGGTGACTGGCGCGGCGGTGGTGATATCTTTCCAGTCAATCTCTGCCAGGCCCGATGCCATCAGCACTGCTACAAACAGCAACGCAGGCGCGGTGGCATAAACCGGAACACTTGAGGCGAGCGGCGAGAAAAACAGGGCCAGCAGGAACAGCACGGCGACCACAATCGCGGTCAGGCCGGTACGGCCACCCGCACTCACGCCCGCCGCCGATTCCACATAACTGGTGGTGGTCGAGGTGCCAAGCAGTGAACCAAACAGCGCAGCCGCACTGTCGGCAATCAGCGCACGGCCCATCTTCGGCACGTTACCCTGTTCATCCGCCAGACCGGCGCGTTTGGTCACACCCAGCAGCGTGCCCGTATTATCAAACACATCAACAAACAGGAAGGCAAAAATCACGCTAATCAGGCCGACGTTAAACGCGCCGGCAATATCCAGCTGCATAAAGGTCGGTGCAATCGACGGCGGTGCAGAGAAGACCCCGGCAAAGGGCGACAAACCAATGCCCATGGAGATAAAGGTCACCAGCAGAATACCGATCAGCACTGCGCCCGTAACCCGACGCGCTTCCAGTACCACGATAACCACAAAGCCGAGCATCGCCAGCAGCGGACCCGGTTTAGTCAGATCGCCAATGCCCACCAGCGTTGCCGGATTATCAACCACGATGCCCGCGCCTTCCAGCGCAATCAGCGCCAGAAAAAGCCCGATACCGGCACCAATCCCGGCGCGCAGCGGCAGCGGGATGCTGGCAATAATCCATTCACGAATCTTAAATAGCGACATCGCGAAGAAAATTACCGCCGAAAGAAACACCGCGCCCAGCGCAATCTGCCACGTGTAGCCCATGTGCAGCACGACGGTGTAGGTGAAGAAGGCGTTCAGTCCCATACCCGGCGCCAGCGCAATCGGATAGTTGGCGATCAGCCCCATCAGCACACAGCCAATCGCCGCCGCCAGACAGGTGGCAACAAATACCGCGCCCTTGTCCATGCCGGTTGCGCCCAGAATGCTTGGGTTCACAAACAGAATATAAGCCATCGCCAGGAAGGTGGTGATCCCGGCGATAATCTCAGTTCGAACCGTCGTGTTATGCGCTTTGAGTTTGAATAGTTTTTCTAACATCATCATCTCTCGATACAGGAGACCGCAGTCTCACTTGCCAAAGGGGTTTGCATGCTGGTTATTCTGTTTCCGGGGCACTAATTCTGGCCGTTGCATACTTGCGTGCCAGAATCGCCTGAAATCCCTGACTCACCCACTGCCCAAAGCAATTGTCATGCCATCTCCCGACGCAATCGATTACCTGGCAGAGCCGGGTACGCCTAAGAGAATTCCGTACCAAAACGAGGCGCGATTATGGTGCAATGCACCGATGCCGCGCAATCGTTTTCCTGTGGCAAACAGGCAACCCCGAAAAACTCTGCGCCAGCGCACGCTTCCGCACTCTCACAGGCGAAGCTGGTCACGTTTCAGCACGCTGTCTCAGCAACCTTTTTTGGCCTGTGTAGACTCCTGAATTAACTCTTTCGTAACATTGAGGCCGCGCAATGAAGCCAGCAATTTTGGTGGTGGATGATGATCCTGCAGTCTGCGACGTCTTGCAGGATGCGTTAAGTGAACATCTGTTAACGGTCTACCGCTGTCATCAGGGACGCGAGGCGCTATCGATGCTTAGCGAGCACCCGGAGATCTCGCTGGTGATGCTGGATATGATGCTGCCCGATACCAACGGTCTACTGGTATTGCAGCAGCTTCAGCGTCAGCGACCCGAAGTGCTGGTGATTATGCTGACCGGTATGGGTTCTGAAGCGGAGATGGTAGTGGGCCTTGAGATGGGCGCAGATGACTATATCGCCAAACCCTTTAATCCACGCGTGGTGGTGGCGAGAACCCGGGCGGCCCTGCGTCGCAGCGGACGCATTGCCCAGGCCGATCCTGAACAGGAGGGCTGGCGTTTTGGCGGCTGGCAACTGGATGATGGCCGCTGCCAGCTGTTTAATCCGCAGCGCGAGCTGGTGCCACTCACCCAGGGAGAATATAGCCTGTTACGCGCGCTGGTACGCCACGCCCGAAAAGTGCTGACCCGGGATCAGTTGCTGGAGCTGACCCACAGCGAAAGTCTCGACGTGTTTGACCGCACCATCGACGTGCTGATCATGCGGCTGCGCCGTAAAATCGAAACTAATCCGCACCAGCCCGACCTGATCCGCACCATTCGCGGACTGGGCTATGTCTTTTCGGCCGATGTGGTGAAACCCGATTCGACAACGCGTGCCAGTCAGATTGCCTGATTACGCCTGCCGTGCTCAGGATAGCCAGTGCGCGTAATCGTTGCACAGCAGCCAGCGCGGCGCTTCATCCTCCTCCAGCGGGTTGAAACGAGCCAGCGGTGTCAGAAACACATTGTCGTTTTCGTCATCGTTGGTCATCGACACCTCGCCCACCAGCACGTCGCCGAAGCCACTTTCACCCCAGAAACTGTGCCAGATGTCCGCCTCCAGCGTCACGCTTTCACCCGGTGAGAGCCGCAGCTGTGAACCGGCGGCATGGGTCTGGCGCAGGCCATCCAGCGACACCGCCACCAGCGAGTCAGCCAGCCCGTCACCGTCGCGGTTATGCAGTTCGACAATCAGATTCCCGCCGCCGCGATTAATGATGTCTTCCATCTTGCGCGGATGGTAGTGCATCGGCGTCTGCTGCCCTTCCCGCACGTGCATTATTTTCTCGGCGTAGGGTTTATGCCACGGCTGCCCGTTTGGTGAACCGTTGCGCAGGGTAAACAGTGTCAGCCCGGTTTGCAGAAAATCAGCCGCGCCAAAACTGGTGAGATCCCAGCCCAGCCGCAACGCCAGAATCTCCGGCACCACGTCACGATCCTGAGCCCGCCACTGGCTCACATCAAAATCGGCCCACGGCGGCAGATGCACATCCTGCTGTCGGAAAAACTCGCGCGTATGTTGCAGGTAATAATTAACCTCTGAACGTTGCATAGTGGCCTCCTGAGAGCGGCACCCTAAAGGTGCCGCCCTAAAGCTTATTTCACCGTCCAGCCCTGGTAGCTGCCGATATTATTACGATCGATCAGTTTCACCGGGATCAGCACCGGCTTATCGGGTGCCGGTTTGCCCTGCAAAATGTCATAACCAATCTCGACCGCTTTGGCGGCCATGACCTGTGGGTCCTGCGCAGGCGTCGCGACGAAGAGTGAATTCTTGCGCTTCAACGCCTCTTCACCGTCCGGCGAGCCATCGACGCCAACGATAAAGAACTCACTGCGCTGCGCCTGTTTCGCCGCTAAGTCTGCGCCAATCGCTGTCGGGTCGTTGATGGCAAAAACCGCATCAATTTTTGGATTAGCAGAGAGCAGACCGGTCATGACTTCCAGTCCGCCTTCTCGACTGCCTTTGGCGTTCTGGTTGTAAGAGAGCAGCTTGATGTCCGGATGGGTTTTCAGTTCGGTCATACAGCCTTCCACACGGTTCTGCACCGCAGAGACCGGTGGTCCGTTGATGATCACCACGTTGCCTTTGTTCTTCAGGCGGTCAGAAATATATTTACAGGCCATCGCGCCCGCCTCGGTGTTATCGGAGGTGATGGTCGCATTCGCGCCATCG
>Ga0308169_10006546_pt1 | contig 10214 bp, 14 predicted proteins | sample PhyBR1_2_FD_202139 | JGI IMG/M metagenome (GOLD analysis project Ga0308169, IMG submission 202139) | Phyllosphere microbial communities from UC Gill Tract Community Farm, Albany, California, United States - DLSLSB.R1 | ecosystem: Host-associated > Plants > Phyllosphere > Unclassified | place... | reverse complement strand
TTCTGGAGAGCTGTAGCGATCGAGCGAGGTGGTTCAACCAACTCACCAATTGATGAGATCTATTCCAACCCCTTGCACACTTCGTAGCGTATACTCGAGTAGTCCTTGAGGTTCTGATTCTATCTAGGAAGCTTTTCGTAGCTGATTCCGTAGTTTCGAGTTGGCTGAAGCGAGATGGAGGAAATCAAAAGAGAAATCTCTGCTTTCGCATCTCCTGTTCTCACTGTCAATCCACTGAACAACTCTCTCTTCTCAGGCTGTGACAAACGACAAGGTCTCTCTGTGATCTAAGCGTTCGTCTCGAACGCTTTCAAGTTTTGTTTTCGCAAACTCTCAAAACTAACCACCTCGGATGCTAAAAATCGATCGCCTCAACCCCGTATCTTCTCGCCAGGCATCACTTGACGTTCTCTCGATTCCCACCTTCTTCCGACTCCTCCAAACTCTCCTCAACTTCCTGCATCCCTCTCCAAATTCTCCCTTTTCCTTCCTCTACCTCCTCTTCCCTCCTCTAATTCCTTTCAACCCCATCTACCCCTCAACACCCCTCTCCCCCACTCACTCCTAACCAACCTCGCAAACCCAACCGGACCAACAATAGTACACAACGCGACTGCCCAAATAGCGATCAAATAAGGTTCAGTGGTTAAAACCGGGTTCTCCTCTGTCGAAGCATTGTAAGCTACTTGTAATACTAGAATCTATTTACAACTCGATCATTCGAAAAAGAATTAGTAAAAAATAGAGAGGGAGGAGGATTGGGGGGAGAGAGAAAGCTTACACCGATTTCTCCACGTGCTACGAGTGCGAGTCCGAGGAAAACTGAGGCGGGTAGAGTATCGGATTTGAACGATCCAGACGAGGAAGAGGACGAGGGGGAGAGTTCTGAGTCCTTCGAAGTAGTAGTGAGTGGTAAGGATCTTTCAGCATCGGTGTTATCCCTGACGGAATCCGTCGAATTCAATTCCTCTTTCTCCCCTACTCCCTTTTTTCCACCCCAAATAAGATCGAACCCAACTACACATACTCCAACTCCTAATTTACCCAATACCATTAAAAAAGAATAAACGATTCCACGCCAAATGACTCTTCCCGTCCAGAGTTGGAGGAAGGGAATTGAGTAGCCGATCGAGGCGAAGAAGAAGGGTACGAGGATATGGTTTTGGATGGGTACGAGGAGTGTGTCGTAGGTTTGTAGGAAAGAGGTAGGAGACGAGGGAGAGATCGAGGGGGAGAGAAAGGGAACGGTTACTCCTGCTAGGAAAGAACCGAGGAGTACAGTAGTTCCTGCGTAGTAAGCGCTAGAAACATTCACACAGCGGTTCAGTCAGGATCGGGGAAGAGGAAGGAAGAGAGCGAGGCAGAGAGAGAGAGGGAAGAACTTACATTGCGAGGAAAGCGCTCAAAACGACGACTCCCAAGAATAATTTCATAGATTGACCACCTTTCTCTACCCATTTCTCTAACCTTTCCAACCTGAACACGGGTCTCAAGATATAGAGTATGACGAGAGGAGTGACTAAACACATCGCGATAGAAGCGACAATAGGTCTTCCAATCGTCCAACCCAAACTCCCTCCTCCTCCTCCTCCTCCTTCTTCTCCAGCTAAACTCGATATCACCGACAACAAGACCAATGCGATGATATCATCCACTAAAGCAGCACCTTTCAAGACCTGCGCAATTCTAGTCGCGTCTAAACCTTGTCCCGCCGATTTGAGGACGAAGAAAGTCGTTCCGAGTGAAGTGGAAGCTAGTGCGGAACCGGCAGTGAAGGCTTGGATTGGAGGATAGTTGAAGGTGGGAGCTGAGAAGAGAGCGAAAGTGAATGCGAGTGGGAGGAGGATACCGATGAGTGCGCTGAATAATGCGAGGGGGAGAAGGGGTACGAAGGAACGCAAATTCAAAGTTAAACCTCCCTCTAAAAAAACACTCATGCATTTTGAATCAGTTCTCGCGGTTCTATTCTATGGTGAGGGAGTGGTTGAAGGAAGAGTTTTACCGAATACGATGAGGATCAAACCGATGTAACCTATTGCGAGAAAAGTTTCTTGCCATTCAACGTTGAGGATCTTTGCGAGTGGTCCATAAATTACTCCGATACTGATCTCTCCTAGTAATCCAGCACCTAATACGTTATCACAGATGTTTCTAGCGACTTGGAGGAAGTAGAGGAATGAGATCAAGGTGAGGAGGGAAGGGAGGGAGGGTTCGTGGTATGGGATCGTTCCTTGGGGTTCAAGAGTAGTGGACGACATGAATACATAACGTGAAAAACTTCAGCAGTTGGGTTTGAGGAGGGAGAGAGATGAGAGTTGTCTTGAGATTGGAAAGTGAATGGAAGAGAAACAAGAAACGTCTTCAAATCTTCAAAGGTTTCCTTCCACTCGACCAACCACCTCAAACTTACCGAAAGCTATCTAGAATGGTTAGTAACCACTCTCTATCCCCTGCGTGACTCGCACACTGATCCCCTCTCACACTCCTCGCCCTCTTTCCCCCCATCTCTCCTGTTCCCCCGTCACCGCACCCTCAACTCTCAACTTTGCATTCACAGGGGAAATCACAATCGAAATTATCACCAGAAGATCTACACGACTTGCAAAAGAACACTTATTGTCAGTTCTCCAGTCCTTTCAACTTGAGGGAGGGAAATGGATGCACCGCATTGCTCTCGTATTCCTTTTCCAAGGAATCGAATCTTCAAATGAGGTACCTCGTGCAGTACAGTCGGATGGAATCTAAGGCTATGGAGCTATGAGGGTTGGACAGTGGGAGACCCACGAGGGGAGATGAACGACGGAAGCTCTCGCCGATCAAAACGACCCTCGGCGAGTGATGGGTTGAAACCTTATTTCGAAAGGTGTCGGGAGTATCGAAGCAACTGCAGGAGAGGCGAAAGACGTGGACGTCGACAACAATGAGCTCTACATAAGACAGTCAAGCTGACATCCCTTTCCTTTTTCCCCTCGCACCGTAGTCGACAAGAAAGAACTCCAACAATGGTCCGCTTACCCCACCCCTCCCTCCTCTTCCCCCCTCTCTCCCATACTAACCCACTGCTCGTTTTTATGAGATAGGTACAAAGGATTCGTGAAAGATTGTCCATCTGGTCAACTCAACCAAGAAGAATTCGCTCGAATCTACAAACAATTCTTTCCGTTTGGTAACCCGAAAGCTTTCGCTCAACACGTGTTCAAAGTATTTGGTACGTTCTTCTCTCTAATCTCTGCTTAGTGGAGGGAAGAAGCTGATTGAGGGAGAAGGGAGGGATGATCAGATAAGAATGGGAATGGTACGATTGATTTCCGTGAATTCATTGGAGCTTTGTCAATCACATCTCGAGGTAAACTCGACGAGAAATTACAATGTACGTTCTGTCCTGTTTCGGACACGCTCGCTTCAGAAGAGAGTATAAGCTGATGCAAAAAAGAGGGGAGAGGATTCGTAGGGGCTTTCCAATTGTATGATATAAACAATGATGGTTTGATCACGTATGATGAGATGCTCAAGATTGTTCAATCGATTTATGACATGACGGGGGATATGGTAAAGTTACCTTCGGATGAAGATACTGCTGAAAAGGTACGCTTCAAACTTCACTCTCTATCGTATTCTCGTTGAATGAGGTGTGCTGATAGAATGGTCCCTGATGTTGTGTACAGCGAGTGAACAAGATCTTTGCGCTAATGGATTTGAACAAGGATCATCAACGTAAGCTCTTTGATTTTTTTCCCCCTCGAATTTTGGCTTCTTCCACCATCCATCCTTCCTCCCTTCCCCTTGTCTTACGAAACAGATAAGGATCAGATACTGATACTCTTAATCCTTATGTACAGTCACATTCGAGGAGTTCAAAGAAGGATCAAAGAAAGATCCTACCATCGTTCAAGCCCTCTCACTCTACGACGGACTCGTCTAAATCGCCGCTTCCCTCTGATCTCTCTCCACCGCTCTTCTGTTTATCCTCCTCTGCTCCATCCTCGTGAGAATCGTCTCAAGAAAATTCGATGACCACGCAAATAACTGTAACCTACTATTTCAATTCTTTTCTCTTTTTCCCTTTGAACCCTACTCTACCTCCTGAGAGGCCCACACTCGAGTCCGGATCTTACCTACCCCTGACTCTCCTCACTCTCTCTTTCCCCATTCTTCGTCCTCATCTTTTTTAAGTCTCCATCTTTTTCAGTAGAAACCCCCCTAACCCTCAGTTCCTCTCAAATCTTGTCATAACTATCCAAAGTTCTCGCTCTTTTCTGACCTGACTTCTCTCTTTCACCTGATCACTCCGAACGAGGAGCGCGAACGGACGTGCTCGAGTCAAAGATCGGATATAGAGAGTGAAAATTGGGGTTTTTTTACATCGTCGAGAGTAATCTGACGGGAAAGAGTATGGAAAGCACAGCTTAGAAAGAGAGAGAGCGAGCGTGATGGAGGGGGGTGTAGTGGAGAGCTCGGGAATAGAAACAAGGAAGAGAACGAAAAAGACGAAATGTGTACAAGATTGGAGAGGAGCGCAAAAGGAGATGTACTTGGTCGAGAACTGTAGAGGGAGATTTGATGAGAGCGAGACTTGTGGAGGTAGAAAAGTAACGAACAACTGAACCTGGAGAAACCACCCTTTCCCAAAACCTCTTCCCATTGCTCCAACCCTAGATCCCATTCCTTTCACCTCCCGCGACAAACCTCTCTGGAATGCCCGGAACTGGCGGCGGTACTCGACCATTCTCCCCATTCTCCCTAGGATTTCCAGGATAATTATCTTCCTCTTCTTCATCATCGATCGCTTGTTCTCCTCCTCCTCCTGATTCATCTTCATCATCTTCTCTTTCCATTAATGCTTGTGCACGCTTCATTGCTTCGGCTTCATTACTATTTTCTCACGCCACACTTTTCGTTGTCAATCAAAGCGAGAAGAAACAGAGAAAAGGGAGGAGAGAGAAGAGGAGGGTTACCTGTAGTGTCTCCCTCGTTTCTGTGCGAATTGTTTTCGATGTTCTTTCGCTATTAACATCTCACTCTTTTCGTCAGCTCCTTACTCATTGCTCTTGGTGATGAAGATTGTAAGGGACTGAGCTCACTCTCTTCATCTGCAGGTTCATCATCACTATCCGATCCCACTTCTCCCGGTCTCTCGACTTCAACCTCATTATTCTCCAATTTCATTCCTTCCTCTGATTGGGCATTGAAAGAGTTTGTTCTTTCAACCCTAACCATTTTCTCTGAACCTTCTGAACCTCTCCTCGAGGTGTTTGAATCCTCGTTCAAAGTGTGGTGTGGGGGAGGAGAATTGAATGAAGTTTGACCCAATTCAAACCCTGGAATCTCTATACAAACACTCGCACTCTTCAAAATCAGTTATACTGTACTACTCAGAGGGAGAGAGAGAGAGAGAGGTGTGTTTTACTGTCTAAATCCATTACTTGATCAGTTTCTGCGTTGTAACGAACATAAGGAGTTTTAGGTTCATCAATCTTCATGGTGGAATCTTTTTGTAAATCGTTCAATGACAAATTGGCTTCGTCCCATGCTAGACCTGAATGAGTGGTGGTGGGAGGTGACGTTGAGGAGGTGGAAGAGTTCTTGAGGATACCTCGAGGGGGAGGTGGACGAGTAGAGGCAGAGGGTACAGGTTGTTGTTGTTGTTGTGAGTCTAGTTGCATGATTGTGTAGTGTAAGTGAGTGGGTAGAGAGAGATGAGGGGAGGAGAGTGTTTTTAGGGTTAGCATTCATTCTCTCCTCCTTCTCACTCTCTCACTTCCAACTTGATCTCTTCTCCGGAGTGAATCTACTAAAGACCGGCACTCAATGTCAGGGGATGCAGATATACCCTCCTCCCCGTCTAGTAGTGCATCGACTATTAACCATTCACACGACAACACTTCAACCACGAGTACGAGTAACACTACAAGCAGCACCGATCAGACAACAAGGGAGACTACACCACCTCGAACCACTAGCCAAGATCTAAACAAGGATCCTTCGACTCGATCACCTAGTTCCTCTCCTACTTCGACTACTTCCCCTCGCTCTTCACCCTCTCAACACTCTTCGAATCAACCTCCTTCACGTCGAGTCAAAGTGTACAAATTGAAAGATGATGCATGGGTAGATTTGGGTACTGGAACTTGTCAAGGAGTTTTAATTCAACAAAACAGTCCACCGGGGGATATGGAGGTGGATCTATCCGAACAAAAGAAAGAGAAACTAGATCCTGCTGAAGAAGGCGCTTGGATTGTCGTAAAGAGGGAGAAAGTTAAAAAGGAGGCAGGAGCAACGGGAGGGAGTAGTGACGATGAGGGAGAGAATCAAGCAGAGGCAGAGGAGGATGATGATGATGATGATGAGAAGAATGTGATTTTGAAAACTAGGGTTCAACCATATCCTCCAGGTTATTCGGAAGATTTCGATGAAGAGGAATTAGTCGAAGGGGAAGATGGACAAACTTTGGATGTAGGAGGGTATCAGAGACAACAGGATACGTTGATTGTCTGGACCGAGAGAGGAGATGGAGATGAAGAGATGGAGATGGCATTGAGTTTCGCGACGAGTACAGGGTGCGCAGAAATGTGGGAATTCATCAAAGCTGCAAGGAGATTCACAGGTGAGCGGCGAAAAATACGATTCCATCAGCCACGATGAAAAGACGAAAAGCTGATCGTGTCGTGTGTGTTTTTCACAGCCGAACAAGCTTTGTTATCACCTTCACCTTCACCCTCTCCTTCCTCCCCTCGAACTTTCCCCATGCACGCCAATTTCACTCCCCTCTCGACCCAACTTCCAACTCCCTCACTAGGTACGATTCCTCAACTAGAAGCGACGATCCGACAATTATCTCGTACGACAGTCAGTAGGGAGAGAACGGCGTTACAGATTGTCAAGAGTCAGTTTGTCGAGAAATTGATTGGCGTTCATCAGGAAGCAGAGGATTTGGAGAGTCTCGAGGATCTGCATGCGTTGTGTAGGGTAATGCAAACTATTCGTAAGTTCGCACTCTTTCTCAGTTTTTGAGGATTTAGTTTGCTGATAGAATCCGTATTTTGCAGTGTTGCTCAACGATAACTCGATCTTCGAACTCGTACTCAAGGATGAATTGATTCTTGGAGTAGCTGGAATCCTTGAATGTACGTCGCTCATCTCATCAAATCTCATCCGATCTTTCAAACGAACTGAAACGACCCACTCTCACACCACGTTTAGATGATCCCGATTTCCCAACGATGAAAGCATCCTACCGATCTCACCTTTCCTCTCCAACATCCTTCATCTCACTCGTCCCGATTCGTTCCCCTTCCCTCCTCTCGAAAATCCACCAAACTCATCGACTCCATTACCTGAAAGACGTGATCCTCGCACGAATACTCGAAGATTCAACGTTCAGCATGCTCAATTCGGCGATCTATTTCAACGAGGTCGAAATCGTGAACGAAGTAGTTGGCGAACGAGAATTGATTAGGGATGTCTTTCAAATTTTGGATGATTCTGAGGGAGGAGACAAGAGGGGGAATTCGAAGGGGAAAGGGAAAGAGAGGGAGTTGGGACCTCAAAGAACTATCGGACCCGAATTACCACAAGATTTGGAAGAGCAGAGGTTGACGAAGAAACCGAAATTGGAGGAGGAAACTCGAGAAGGGATCCTCCAAGTTGATCCTTTTTCCTCAACTGCCGTCGCTTCCTCTTCTACTACTACTACTACGACTTGTAGAGCTGCCGACTCTTCCACATCAGAACTCGAACAATCACAACAACAGAGGAAACAACATGCGATTCAATTCCTCGCTCAACTCACTCAAATGGCCAAGAACCTTCAACTACCTCTCCGAACCTCCCTTTATCGTACTCTCGTCGAACGAGGTTTGCTGCCTGCTCTAGAGAAGGCGTTGTACTTTGCGAACGAGTTGAAGGATGTTGGATTGAGAGCGAGTGTGATCGGGATTTGGATGAGCGTCGTTGATTTGGATGCGAAGGACGTTAGGGCTTATTGTTTGAGACAGGGGAAAGAGAGAGAGAAGGATAGTGAGGAGGATGAGACGGGTAAGGAAGAGGAGAAGAAAGGAGGGGAAGAGAAGGAGAAGGAAGAGGAGAATAAGTTGGAGAGTACCATGTTGGGTGGATTGATCGATACTTTCAAGGTTGAAGAGGATTTGGGAATCAAGACGCAACTGGCTGAGGCATTGAGAGTGTTGGTAGATGCAGCGGGAGATGGTGGTCCACTAGAGGTACGTCTCTCCTCTTTCTCTCGTGCACTGATGAGTAGTTCAGGCTGACAGGGACGATTCGTAGGCACCACCTCGATTGAGAGCGCCGGAAGATCCAGAAGCGGAGAAGTTCTTACAGTACTTTTACGATCATTGTATTCTCACTCTCTTACAACCTCTCATCGAGCTACCTGAACGACAAGCTTCCGGTATGCTCTCGGATTTTTCTCCTCTGTCGGTTCGAATCTTCACTGACTCAGATGGACACTGCGTAGATCCACTACTAGAACTTCCTCCCTCCCGAACCGCACTCCTTTCCCACCTTTGTGACCTCCTCTGTTTCTTCATCGCCCACCACACTTTCCGTTCGAAATACCTCATCCTCTCTTCCCCTCAACTCGCCAAATCAGTTTCCTTCCTCCTCCGACCACGCCCTCGACTTACTCGACATACTCACCTTCGATTGGCGGCGCTGAGGTTCTTCAGAGCTTGCGTTGCGAGGAACGATGATTTCTATAATCGATTCTTGATCAAACATGATTTGATTCGGTGTGTGATCGAAACGGCCGAGGACGAAAAGGATAAAGATAATTTGTTAGGGAGTGCTTGTCTCGAGTTTTTCGAATACATCAGAGGGGTCAGTCTCTTCATTCTCTCGATTATCTCTACATCATCAGAGACTGATTGAAGGATGGGAAGAATTGACAGACGAACGCGAAAGCTTTGGTCAATCACGTTATGGATCGAAGTGGAGAACAAATTCGAAAACTCGCTCCAACGTTCAAAACTTTCGAAGGGTTCGTCGCGAGGTGGGAGATCAACAACGAACCTCCACCTTCTGCAACGACTCTCAAGGAATCGACTTCGTCAGGTTCGGGAGAAACAGGTTCGCACGGTTCAGCTGGAGCTATGTCAGAGTTAGTTCAAGCTTTTTCTCTCGATTCCTTGATAATGTCGAGCTGATAAGGAGAGTTGTCGAGTACAGAGCTATGCAACGACAAACGTCGAAACCTGGATGGCCTGGATCCGGTCGAATGGATATGGAAGAGGAATCTTACTTCAACACGGACGACGACGATGAAGACGAATCGAAAGAGAATCCTTCGACGTCAACAAACACATCGGAAAATTCTACTGTGGATGCGCTCACTCCAGCTACTCCGACCACTTCATTCCACTTTGCCTCTTCTCGACGGAAACGAGAACCTACCTCGAACCCTGCCCTTTCGAGCTCGCTCAACGAGAGTAAGCGAGTAAAACTGGATGATGAGGTTGATGACGAGGAAGAAGAGAAGAAGAAGACGGGTTCGTTACCGAGGAGTCAAACTTGGCCTCAAGGTGCTGGAGGGAAAGCAGGAGCTGGATTAGTCGATTACATGGACGAGGACGAAGAAGAGACGTCAGAGGACAAGTCAAAGGGAGAGGATTCGGATACGAAGGTGGAAGGAGGATTCATTCGAGAAGACGAAACACCTTCATCGACGACAACAAGCGAATCGATTCCATCGAAAGAAGATTCTGAGCTACCTCCAGCTCCTTTCGTACCGTTACCTCTACCTGGATCTCTCAAGCGGAAACAAGAAGAGGAGGAAGAAGAGGAAGGTTTAGGTGGATTACTCCGGTCGAAATCGACGAAGAAAGAAACCTCTTCACCACCGAAATCAAAAGCGAAATCACCGATACCTACTTCTACTTCCGCTCCCTCTCTCGCGTCGGCGAAACCGGGTGGATTCAAGATCTCGTTTGGTTCGTCAGTTTCGAAACCTGCACCTGCGAAAACGGCGATGGGAGAAGATGGGAAACCAGTTAGTGGATTCGGGAAGTTTGGAGGAGGAAGTGGGAACGGAACAACAGCAACAAAACGAAGCAGTCCAGAAGCGGATAAAGGATGAATCAAGCGAGCAATAGTAGTCTCTCTGTCTTTCTCTTTTCGTCAACACTCGCAATCATTAGCATATTCGCATTTCTCGAACATTCATTCTTTGATTCTCGTCGCGAGATTGTCGTATGTGAGAG
>Ga0308169_10006543_pt1 | contig 10216 bp, 7 predicted proteins | sample PhyBR1_2_FD_202139 | JGI IMG/M metagenome (GOLD analysis project Ga0308169, IMG submission 202139) | Phyllosphere microbial communities from UC Gill Tract Community Farm, Albany, California, United States - DLSLSB.R1 | ecosystem: Host-associated > Plants > Phyllosphere > Unclassified | place... | reverse complement strand
CTCCCCCGCCGGCACTACCGGGCAAATCCGGCTCCTGAGCGACACCCTCAGTTCCCTGGCCAATGCCGCACCCGTTGATTCCGTGGATGAGGTCACCCTCGATGCCATGACCGAGCGCCTCGGGCTCCAATTGGAAATCCTGTTCATCGGCCGCACGGAACTGAATAACATCGCCAGCCCGGCCCAGGAAATCCGCTCGATCATCGATTTGATGCCCCAGGAGTCAGCGGAGGATTTCGCCTTTATCGCCCAGCGGCTCGAAAACATGCCGGCAGCCATTGACGGCTATATTGCATCATTGCGTGATTCGGCAGCCAACTCGATGGTTCCCGCCAAGCGCCAGGTCCGGATTGTCACCACCCAATCAATTGACTACGCCAAGGACGGCGGATTCTTTGATCAGCTCGCTGTCGCTGGCAGTGCCGTTGATCCCGCCTTGGCCCAGCGCCTGGAACGCGGTTCCGAAGGCTCGAAACTCGCCTATCGCCGTTTAGCCGAATATCTGGATGCCGAGCTTCTGGCTCAGGCTCCGGAACAAGACGCCGTGGGGCGCGAATACTATGCCCTCATGTCCCGGCGATTCCTTGGCGCAACCGTCGACTTGGAAGAGACCTACGCCTGGGGCATTGCCGAGCTCGATGGCATCATCGCTGAACAGCAGCGTGTCGCCCAGCAAATCAAGCCGGGCTCGACCATCGACGAGGCTAAGCGCGTACTGAACGAGGATCCGGCCCGGAAGCTCAACGGCACCGATGCCTTGCGCGAGTGGATGCAGGACAAGGCCGACCAGGCCATCGCCGATTTAGCGGGAACGCACTTCGAAATCCCGGCGCCGATGGACCGCATCGAATGCATGATCGCCCCGACCCAGGACGGAGGGGTCTATTACACCGGACCGTCCGAGGATTTCACCCGTCCCGGGCGCATGTGGTGGTCGGTGCCACCAGGCGAGGACCAGTTCACCACTTGGGCCGAGCTGACCACGGTTTACCACGAAGGCGTGCCAGGACATCACTTGCAGATTGGCACGGCGCAGCTGCAAGCCGCGACCTTGAACAGCTGGCGCCGGTTGATGTGCTGGGTTTCGGGCCAAGGCGAAGGGTGGGCGCTGTATTCAGAACGGCTCATGCACCAGCTCGGCTATCTCGATGACCCCGGCGACTACATGGGAATGCTCGATGCGCAGCGCCTGCGCGCGGCTCGAGTTGTTTTTGATATCGGCGTGCACCTCGGATTGCAGATGCCGCCCCAGTGGGGCAAGGGCGCCTGGGACGCAGAGAAGGGCTACGAATTCCTGGAGCGGAACCTGGATCTTTCCAAGGGCCAGCTGGACTTCGAATACAACCGCTACCTGGGTTGGCCGGGGCAGGCCCCCTCCTACAAAATCGGCCAGAGGCTGTGGGAACAAATCCGTGATGAGTACGCTGCCACGGAAGGCGATGCCTTCTCGCTCAAGGATTTCCACACCGCCGCCCTGAAATTGGGATCGGTTGGCTTGGATACCCTCAAGCGAGCACTGCTGAAATAACCCGGATGGCAAAACCTGGGCCCGACTCACGTCGGGCCCAGTTTTTCATCCCTGGTAGCTGGAAATCTGGATCAGGTTGCCACAGGTATCGTCGAAAGTCGCGACAGTGACCGGGCCAGCCTCGGTAGGGTTCTGGGTGAATTCGACTCCCAAGCCAATCAGGCGCTCGTATTCAGCCTGGACATCATCAACTGCAAAGGACGTTACCGGGATCCCGTCGGCTTTTAGCGCTTCGCGATACGGGGCAACAGCTCGGTGTTCAGCCGGCTCAAGCAGAAGTTCCGTTCCGCCTTCTTGCTCGGGTGAAACGAGTGTCAGCCAGCTGAAGGGGCCCATGGGGATGTCGTGCTTGACCTTAAAACCCAGGACGCTGGTGTAGAACTCTTTGGCTTTCTCTTGGTCGGAGACAAAAACGCTGGTGATGTATACACGCATTGGCAATGGTCCTAACGGTCAACTGGTGCGCTCAGCAGCACACCACAGCGGCTATAAGCTGAAATTGCTCCCAACTCTTCCATATCAATGGCGAAGGTCAAGAAGAAAAGAGCTGGAATATATGCTCAAGCGGAAAGCAAACATGATCTGGCATGCGCCACCATGGTCAGGCACCTTGGCCTTGCTCATGCTGGTCATGCGCGGACTCCTGGTTTCGGCAACCAAGCTTGACGCGCAGTCATCGAAGCCGGCCTGATTGCACAGCCGGTGCCGCAAGCCGTATGCCATATGTTGCACCCGGGAATCCACTTGAAGCGCAGGACCGCATCTTGGCGCTGCTCGCCAGCGCGTTTTTTGTTGGCGACCGGACATGACGATTCTTTGCGGAATATCACTGAAATCCACCGCTGCCGCGCGGTAATTCGGTGGGCAAAAACACATTCGAGCCAGATTTGTCATTTTGCGTAACATCGACTGCGCTCGGCGTTGAAACCCCGCCTAGCCTTGAAAGCATGTCAAACGCCGCACCTTCATCTAAACTTCCCCGTTGGATGACCAGCTTCGGGCCGCAAATCATTGCCGCGCTGATTGCAGGTCTCGTCCTGGGACTCGTAGCCAAGTACACCGGCAGCACCGCCGAAGAACCCAATGGCTTGGGCCGCGCCCTGTCGATTATCGGATCCAGCTACGTTTCACTGCTGCGCACTGCTGTCATCCCGCTGATTTTCTTTGCGGTAGTAGCTTCCATTGCCAACCTTTCGAAGGTCACCAATGCAGCCCGGCTGGCCTGGCAGACTCTCCTGTGGTTCGGCATTACCGCGCTGATCTCGGTAACCATTGGCATGATTCTGGGTGTTGCCTTCCAGCCCGGAGCAAATACCGGGCAGGAAGCTCCAGCGGAATATGCAGGCAAGACCGGCGATTGGCTCGGATTCTTGACCGGCCTGGTTCCTTCGAATTTCCTTGGCCTCGGTGCCAGCACTTCACTTGACGACGGAGCAGCCACGACCTCGGTCAGCTTCAACGTATTGCAGATCCTCGTGGTCGCAATCGCTGTCGGCGTTGCAGCCCTGAAGGTCGGCAAGGCCGCCGAACCGTTCCTGGCATTCTCTGCCTCGGCCCTGACAATTATCCAGAAGGTCCTTTGGTGGATCATTCGTGTTGCCCCTATCGGCACTGTTGGCCTGATCGGCAACGCAGTGGCCACCTACGGCTGGGACACCATCGGCGCGCTGGGCAAGTTCACGGTGGCCATCTACGTTGGCCTGGCGCTGGTCCTCTTTGCCTTGTACCCGGTCCTGGTACGCAGCCACGGCCTGTCGGTCAAGCAGTACTTCTCAGGTGTTTGGCCAGCTGTTCAGCTGGGCTTCGTTTCCCGCTCCTCCATCGGCACCCTGCCGCTCACCCAGCGAGTGACCGAACGAAACCTGGGTGTTCCTTCGGGATACGCTTCGTTTGCCGTTCCGCTGGGAGCCACCACGAAGATGGATGGCTGCGCAGCAATCTACCCGGCGGTTTCCGCCGTATTTGTCGCCCAGTTCTTCAACATTGATCTGAGCATCACCGACTACGTCTTGATCGCTATCGTTTCGGTGCTCGGCTCCGCAGCTACCGCCGGCACCACCGGTGCTGTCGTCATGCTGACGCTGACGCTCTCCACCCTGGGCCTGCCGCTTGCCGGTGTTGGCCTATTGATGGCCGTTGACCCGATCATCGACATGGGTCGCACCGCGGTGAACGTTGCCGGACAGGCGCTGGTTCCGACCATTGTGGCCAAGCGCGAAGGCATTTTGGATCTGGACATGTACAACGCCCCTCGCAACGGCAACCCATTTGCCGACGAGTCAGCGCGGGCAGAAGATTCAATCGCGGAACCTGCCACCGCTCAGTAGCCTTGACTCAAGGCCAGTAGGCGTCCGAGCTCCTTGGCTCGGGCGCCTGCTTGTTTAACTGCACCAGCGAAGCCCGGCGGCAAGAAAACAGCAACTTGCACAGCGTGCAAGTTTGCACGTAGTGTAAGTATGTGACTTCTCTCAGCACCGGTACCCGCCGAGAACAAAATAAACGGGCGACAAAACAGGCGATCGTCGACGCCGTTGCACAGCTTTTGCGCCAAGGCGCCGATTCCGCGCTGACCGCTCATCAAATCGCTGACGCCGCGGGGATTTCACGGCGCACCCTGTTCAACTACTTCCCCACTGTGGATGCCATCTATTCCTATCCCTTGCATCAGGTGCTCGACTCCATGGTGGAGTCCATGGGCATGGCTTCCAATTCAATTCCGCTGCTTGAGTCGATCATCCAAGCCCTGAAATCAGATGAAGTTACACAGCAGCTAGGCCAGGTGGCGCACTTTGGCGCTTACGTCATTGGGAATGAAGCCAATGGCTGCATCACAGCGAACGTGAACGAGTGGCAGCAAGCCACCATGGACGTTCTTGAGAAGCTTGGGCACAGATATCCCCAAGCCGACAGCTTCTCCATCCGGGTTCTCACCCATGCGCTTCTGGGAGCCGGCCAGGCCGCCTTTGATGAATGGATGGAACACATCCCGGCCAATCAAAACCAGAGCATGGACATCTCTCCGGAACTGCTTGCCACCTTCCATACGCTGGTCACAAAGGCCATGCACACCCTGGAACAAGGCTTCAACCATTTCCCGCTGACCAACACCTGCACTAGCACCTCGAAGGACATCTAAGCTCATGGCATCAATCCTTTACCGCCTGGCGCGATGGGCGCACCGCCACCGTTTGCGCGTCATTTCGATGTGGCTCGCGGCATTCATCTTCATTGGCGTTTGCGCCAGCTTGTTCATGGGACAGCTTTCAAATACGTTCACGCTGCCTGGCACGGAAACCCAGCGCACGCTGGACCGAATGAAGGAAGAACTCCCGGATCTGGCCGGTGGTTCAGGGTCGATCGTCTTCCGCGAGAGCACCGACAAGGCACTGAGCGAAGGACAGCAGAAGTCCATCGCCGAAGCCCTGGAACAGCTTTCCATGCATCCGCAGGTTGTCGATGCAATGAGCCCGTTCGACCTGCAAAAGCAGCTCGACAAGGCGCAACCAGAAATCGACAAGAATGAGAAGAAACTGGTTGATGGCCAGAAGAAACTCGATGATGCCAAAAAGCAGATTGCTGACGGCAAGGTCCAGCTCGAAGACGGCCGCAAGGACCTGACCAACGGTTGGGCCCAGTACTTTGACGGCGAGAAGAAGATCAAGGATGCCGAGCCGCAGATTGCAGCTGGCGAAAAGAAGCTGGCTGACAGCCGCGCACAGCTGGACGCCGGCCAAAAGAAGCTTGACTCGGGTGCCTCGCAGCTGGCTGCCGGCGAAGCCAAGTACAACGATGGCCTTGCCCAGTACAAGTCAGGCAAGAAGGCCTACGACTCGGGCCAGGCCCAATACAACGCCGGCGAGCGCAAGCTTGATGCTGCGCAAAAGGACATCGCCAGCGGAGAGCAAGAATACAAGTCCGGCATGCAGCAACTGCTTGGCGGCGCATCCCGCTCGGAATTCGAGTCCTCGCTTGCCACGGGCAAGACCAAGGCAACGACCGGCCTGAAAGAAGCAGAGGACGGCATGGCCCAGGCCAAGGCCGGGATCTCCCAGACCGAATCTGCCATTGCCGCGCTGGGCCCGCAGATCCAGTCCACCGAACAAGCCCTTGAACAAGCTCAAGCCAACGGCGATGACGAAGCTGTAAGCAAGTACACCGAAACCCTGAACCAGCTCAAGACCAGTCTGGCCGAGGCAGAAAAGGGCAAGGCCGCCGCCGAAGCTGGACTTTCGAAAGCCCAGGCCGGCAAGGACCAGGCCACGGCAGCGTTGGCGAAGATCGCCCAGGGCGAGGCCGGGCTGAAGCAGCTGGATGCTGCGCGCAAGAAGCTCGATGATGGCCAGGCCCAGGTGGATTCCGGCCGCAAGGAGCTGAAGGACAACAGCAGCAAGCTCAGCGCCGCTAAAACGCAGCTCGCCGGCGCCAAGAAACAGCTGGACCAGGCGAAGTCGGAGATTGATGCCAACAAGGCCAAGCTGGCACAAGGCCAAGCCGAACTGGATGCCGGGCGAGCACAGCTGAATGCCGGGCAGAAGGAATTCGATCAGAAGAAGGCCGAATTCCTCAAGGGCAAGGCCGACTTGGCCAAGGCCAAGGAGAAGCTCGAAGCCGGCGAAAAAACCATCAAGGAAAAGACCGCCGAGCTGGAACAGGCCGAAAAGGACGTTGAAAAGGGCCAGAAGGACCTGGAAGCCGCCCATGCCGAGTTGCAGTTTGCTGCGCGCCAGGTAGGCGCCAACTCCGACATGCGTTTTGTCTCCGAAGATCAGAGCACCGCTGTCTCGCAAGTGAGTTTCAAGATTCAAACCGATGCGTTGACGCCCGCTGACCGCGAGCAGATCAAGGCCATTGCCGCCGGCCCGCAAGCCAATGGTGTCGAAGTCCTCTTCTCCAAAGAGATCATGCAAGACATGTCGCAGGTCTTTGGCTCATCGGAAATCATTGGCGTGGTGATCGCCGCCATCGTCCTGGTGGTCATGCTCGGCACATTGATTGCCGCCGGCTTGCCGCTGCTCTTGGCCCTGCTGGGCGTGGGAGCCGGCGTGGGCACCACCATGGCCTTCTCATCGCTGATCGACATGGCCTCGATTACCCCGGCTCTGGCGCTCATGCTTGGCCTTGCCGTGGGTATCGACTATGCGTTGTTCATCATCCACCGGCACCGCACCCAGTTGCTGGCCGGAATGGACGTGGGCGAATCGATCGCACGCTCCGTGGGCACCAGCGGCAACGCGGTGGTCTTTGCCGGCTTGACCGTGATCATCGCCTTGGCTGCGCTGGCTGTGCCGGGCCTTCCATTCTTGACCGTGCTGGGCCTCTCGGCAGCCTTCACCGTCTTCTGCTCGGTGCTGTTGAACATCACCTTGCTGCCGGCCTTGTTGTCGCTGGCCGGCACCCGGCTGGTCTCCAAGCGCGCCCGCCGCAAGGCTGCAGCATTGGCGGAGAACCCGGTCATCAAGGAACCATTCTCGGCCCGCTGGGTGCGCATGGTGACCAAGGTGGCCGTACCGGTGACCCTGCTGGTGGTCATTGTTCTTGGAGCCATTGCGCTCCCCGCGACTCAGATGCGTACCGCCCTGCCTGATGGCAGCGCGGAACCTGCGGACTCGCAGGCTTTCCAGGCCTTCGAACAGACCAGCGACAAGTTCGGCGCCGGCTACAACGGGCCGTTGCTGGTCCTGGCTGATCTGCCCGAGAACCTGACCAAGCGCCAAGCTGAGTCCAAGGCGCTGGATGTCGCCGACAAGCTTCGCGGCTATGACGGCGTGGTTGCCGCGATCCCGGTCGCCTTGACTGACAACCACCGGCTCTCAGCAATCCAGGTCATCCCGACCGATGGCCCATCTTCGGAACAGACAGAAGCCCTGGTTCACCAATTGCGTGAAGATTACTCGGAGTTCTCCGAGGCCACCGGAGCAGATATCGCGGTAACCGGCCAGGTTGCTGCCCAGATTGACGTCTCCGAGAAGGTTACGGCCGCGCTGGTGCCCTACCTGAGCATTGTGGTTGGCCTGTCGCTGATCCTGCTGTTGCTGGTCTTCCGCTCGATCGTCGTTCCCTTGCTGGCCACAGGCGGCTTCCTGTTGTCCCTGGCAGCAGCCTTCGGCGCCAGCGTCATGGTTTACCAGTTCGGCTGGTTCTCCGGCTTCTTCGACGTCAATGTTCCCGGACCGCTGCTCAGCTTCCTGCCGATCCTGCTCACCGGCATCCTCTTCGGCCTGGCCATGGACTACCAGGTATTCCTCGTGTCGGCGATGCGCGAACGCTACGCGCATGGCGAGCCAGCGAAGGATGCGGTGCGCTCCGGATTCTCCATGGCGGCCCCGGTGGTCACCGCGGCGGCGTTGATCATGATTTCGGTCTTTGCCGGATTCGTCTTCTCGCACCTGGCCATGATCCGGCCGCTGGGCTTCGCGCTGGCCTTCGGCGTGCTCTTCGATGCGTTCATCATCCGCATGACGCTGATCCCGGCAGTGATGCATCTGCTGGGAGACAAGGCCTGGTACCTGCCGAAATGGCTGGATAGGATTCTTCCAGACGTTGATGTGGAAGGATCGAAGTTGAATGAGCTGCTTGATTCCGAGGAATCAGCCTCTGACGATGACTACGACCAGGATTACACCAAGGAGAACGCCACCGTATGAGCACGCAGACCCGGACTCCCGCCCGGCTAGTACTGGCCTCCGCCTCGTGGGGACGCAAAAAAGTGCTCACCGACGCGGGCCTGCAATTCTCCACCCAGGTTTCGGCGGTGGATGAGGATGCAGTGCTGGCCACGGCCGTTGCCCGGCACGGCCAGCAGTCCCCTGCGCAGACAGCTCAGCTGCTGGCCCGAGCCAAGGCTGAAGATGTCGCCCACGCCGGGCATCCTGCCGGGACGATGGTGCTCGGTTGCGATTCGGTCTTCGAGCTCGACGGCGTCGCCTATGGCAAACCGCATACCGAGCAGGTGGCCCGCGAACGCTGGCAGCAACTGAGCGGCTCGACCGGCGTGCTGCATTCGGGACATTGGCTGATCGACACGGCCAATCCGGAACAGGCCCGAGGCCAGGTCTCCTCCACCGTGGTTCACTTCTCCACCGTCAGCGATGCCGAGATCGAGGCCTACGTGGCCAGCGGGGAGCCGCTGCCCTGCGCCGGTGCATTCACCATCGATGGCCTGGCTGCCGCCTTCATCGAGTCCATTGAAGGCAACTTCCAGAACGTCGTGGGCCTGGACGTTTTTGTTCTTCGCGGCCTGCTGGACCAGGCCGGAGTCAGCATCGTGGACCTCTGGAAATAGCCGCTGGAAGCGCGCCTGGGAACTTTGTTCCTAGGCGCGTACTTCTTTGCTGGACAAAGTTGCCTCGTGGCTGAAGCCAAGCTGGCGCATCTGGTGGGTTTTGCACTGCCGGCATTGCAGATAGTGGACGATTCCGGTCGAGGTGTTGTGGCTTGATTCGATTTCCCAGCTGTGTTCATGTTCGCCGGATGAAACCGTCTGCCCGGTCATGGAAATGCATTTTGTGGTGGTCATGAAATCAGCATGATGTAATGTCCTTATGCAACTCAACCCTTACGGAGAATATGCGGTGCTCCTCGCTGCTTCCTTGGCCAATAATTGGCCTGGCGATCGCGATGAGATTGAGCAACGCACCAGGGACGTGGGCATGACCATGCCTTTTCCCGAACGGCGCAATGACCATGGCGAAACCCGAGAGGTGATCGATGACTGGCTGCGCATCGTGGACGCGCCAACGGACGAGCAGCGTGCCGAACTGCTGAACCGGCAGATGGCCCGCGCCTCGGCATACCCGCGCATGGTGGATCACGACGGCGAAGGCTGGCATCTGCATTATCGCGATGACGGGCAGAGCCTGCCGCAGGTTCTGCGATCAGTCATCGCCGTGGGCACGGCCTTGCATCTGACCACCCGCGGCATGCAGCGGCTTCGTCGTTGCGAGGCGGAACCCTGCACCCAGGTAGTGGTGGACGTGACCCGCAACGGCCGCCAGCGCTACTGCTCAGTGCGCTGCGCCAACAGGGCCGCGGTGCGGCGGCATCGAAATCGGCAGCTCTAGCTTCTAGAAAACCACGATGTTTTCGTGGATGCGCATCCAGCCTGCCTGTTCCAGTTCTGCGGTATCCGCCCCCGAGCGCACCAGCATCATTTTGGTCTTCGGCGTGCTCACCTCAACGATGACATCGGAGCCACCGGTTGCACCGCAACCGCCAACGCTTCCCTGGCTGGAATCCTCCTCGAACTTATACAGGCAAGCGGTCAACTGATCGGCCGAAGCCACGGCAAAGTAATCGGCACTGCCTTGGGAGAAAAGCAGCCTCACCGACCCGGCATCCAGGCCTTCCAGCTGCTCATCAGCACCAGGCCAGTGATCGGCTTCGCCGGCCGGCCTATCCACGGCAGGAATGCCCAAGGCCTGGGAACAAGCGGCGATCGGCAGCAGACCGCCGAAGATCAGCGGTACGGCCATGAGCATTCGACGTTTCACGTGCAAGTCCTTTACTGGAGGCTTGCTCCCACCCTAATCCAGGGGATGCTTTCGCGCGAGAGCCGGCAGCCATGGAAGATCGACGCAGATATTTTGTAGGATTCCTCCAAACTTTTCGAGCAAACACCCGGGTTTGACCGCTTAACTACATATAGTTCCCACAAAAACGATAGGCTCCTAGGTGAGAAACCCTATTTTT
>Ga0308169_10006542_pt1 | contig 10219 bp, 13 predicted proteins | sample PhyBR1_2_FD_202139 | JGI IMG/M metagenome (GOLD analysis project Ga0308169, IMG submission 202139) | Phyllosphere microbial communities from UC Gill Tract Community Farm, Albany, California, United States - DLSLSB.R1 | ecosystem: Host-associated > Plants > Phyllosphere > Unclassified | place... | reverse complement strand
AGACCCAAATGGATGCCGTTCTGCGCGTGCGGTCTGGTCACCGGCGCGTACTCGTTCCTCCTTCTCGCCCTGGCTGTCCAAGCGGAGAGTCTTTACTCTGAGCCGACCGACGAGGCAATGGAGCAGATCGAAGGGCTTTTGACGAACGTGAAAGTCATCGTTGCCGGTCTCGAGGCGTACGGGCAAATGTGGTCCGGTATCGAAGTCATGGCCTGTAAGTCGCTTGACGCATGTGCCGACCCAGATAATTGATTTGCAGCCGAGGTCCGCGCGGCACTCGAAGCGGCCATTCAGCTCCCCTATGCGATCCGGAACCAGCTCATTGCCGCACAGGTGGCCCCGCAAATCCAGCCGGCGGGACACATCGAGCCCGCCCAGTCTCAATACAGCAACGGCAACGGCACTATTTCGGGCTCCGAGTATGCGCCCTCCTCGAACGGCACTCAGGCGACATTGGGCGGCCTGGAAGATACCCTGCGCTTCACAGAGCTGTCTCCTGAACCGTCAGACGGCGGGATCGCTATGAGCACGCAGTCGAGCGGGACGGGATCGAGCGGCGCGGGGAGCGCGTACGGCACGAGCGCGATGGGCGGTATCGCTGGATTGAACGGCTTTTATGGCTTGGCGGGTCCGGCGGGAATGGCCAATGGCGCGCCACCGTCGCATTCGACGAACGGAGTGAACGGTGCGCATGTCGCGAACGGCGCGTATGCGCAGTACGAGTACGCGCAGCCTCAACACCCGGCACACTCTCAACAGCCCCAGCAACAGCAGCAACAGCAGCAGTTTCAACCGGGCCACATACAGGTGCATGGCTGGAACAGGTCATCTTAGGCCGCCGACACACACGAACTAGGCGGCGTCAGTCGGTTCGACAGGGGGTCAAGCGGAAGGAATACGGCGGGCACTCTTCTTTTTTAGGTTGTACATAGATTGGACGACAGGATAGTGAAGGTGTTTAGATGTTCAGTATCATCATGCTCATGCTTATATTACATGTGACATAGCATCATGCAATCTCGCTGCTCTGGCTCATATGAATGATGGCAAGACGTGTCGGCGTCTCTAGCGTACATTGTAGGGCTCTCTACCTCACCTCATAGCCGCCGAAGCTGACGCGTCGGGCACTCTTTGCCGTGGTGTGAACCGCCGCGGGCCTAGCTTTCGCTGCACGCAGACCAAAGAGCCACATTGACGGCTTGCGAGGCAGGATGCTTATTGCGAAGGTGCTTCGTCTGGCTCCAAGAAGGCTCGCAGCGGTGCGCGGCGTCTGGGCCATGGCGCGCAGCCCGCGCTTGGCGGGACTGGAGTCAGCCGACTCATCAGGGACACCAAACAGGCCTGAAGACTGCTACACAGATGCCTGAGACGCAAGCAGGGGTTCCGCGGCGGGCGACTCACGCATACACCTGGATCTTCAGCCCGGCCTTCTTCCTGTCTCGCCACGATTTCTTGCCACCTGTTTTTCGTCGCCTGATTGACCCCACCTCGTTTTTACCTTTCGAGCTGCCCCCGAGGACCTCGTCCTCCCAATTTTGACCGACGGGAGGTTGCTCAGAGCCTGCGAGGTAGTGTTGTTCGAGCTGTGGCATGTGCGCTGGCGCGCCTGGGAGGGAGTTGGCCAGGCCAGCTTGAGGGGTCAACTTTGGCAGGTTGGCCAACGATGTGCGATTGACTTTGATCGGGATCGGGCTGAAGTGAGCAAATCACCATTCCACCGGGCTACTCCCACTCACAACGGGTCCAGAGGATGCGGTTCCTCGGCGATGGACAGGAAAGAACCTTGAATGTACAGCCTGTGGTCAGTCACAGCACGCAAAGGCCGTTAAACTGCTCGACCCACTCCATTGCGCTATGCCTTGTGACGCCTCGCCCGTTTCCGAATCTCTGACCCTCCTCCCATATGCCCCGTAGATGCATCCCCATCACGCGCCGAAGTTTGTCCCACCTCACCCCGGCGTCATGCAGCTTATCGGCGAGCAAAATTGACTCGCGCGTGATTCCCTTGACGTTGTTGCGCACCGGGAAGAGCTGCTGCATGAGCAGCAGGCCGAGCTGTCTCGCCTCGTTCAGGGCCAGCCGTCGATGAACTGGACCAGCGTCCGTGGGCAGCCCGTCAGGACTGATCGGCATCAAGGACCCAGCCGGGCTGTAGAACGGTGACGGGAGCTCATCGCCTTCCGTTCTCGTTCCAGTGGCGGTCGGCGTGGGCGGGGAGAGATGCAAAGCGGGGACGGAACTCGCATGCCCCGTGGCCACCGTGGGTGAGAGTGCTAGGGCGGCGAAGATGCCGCAGGGGGTCTTTGGAGACAGCGCCGGTGGCAGGGCGACCGTGACGGCCATGTCGTGCGAGGCCATCTTTCTGTCGTCGCAATTTGTGCCCTCTTGCAAGTTCACGGAGTCACAAGTAGCGACGACGGAAGAGACTGGAGGGCGTGAGCGTTTGCCAACAGACTACGGCGCAGCCAGCATAAGTGTCGTACGGATGGGAGGCGCAGAAAGGACCATTGTTTGCGGCCCCGTGAAAGGCGGCGTGTCATGCGCAGAGGCACAAAGGACTGGAAACATCTCTCGTCGCAACCGATGTGCCCGCTGTGCCCGCTGTGCAGGGCAGCTCCGAGGCTCAATCAGACGTAACACCTCATGATCACTAGTGTCGCCCACATCACTGGCAAGTGGCCCTTCTGGGGCGAGAGAACTGTCTGACAGTGATGATCTGCTCGCTCGCCCGAACAACTCGGCGTCTCAGTGCCACACACATCTGCTGGATGCGCCAATATGCCGTGGATACTGGGCAAACTTGGCCGGATCGCGATCGCATCGTAGATAAGGTAATCACCTCGCCCGCCACGCCGAGCACGCGGACTCCGACAAGCCTTCTCGAGTACGACTCATATCCGCATAAGCAGTTCATCCGAGACAAAATATATACACAAGATCGAAGCGTTGCCCTTGCTCCGCAGGGGCGACATTACAAACATCAAGCTCATGACTCCCCGCTCCGTTCGCTTCCTCGCCACCATCCGCCTCTAAACCACGTCACGTCGCGCCGGCATCGCCCCTAGTGCGTCTCGGCGAATGCCCTCAACCCTTTCAAGCAGTTCGCAGTATGCTCCTTAGCCTTGATGATCACGTCGATGTGCCTGCTAAGCTCCTTGACCATCGAGTCAGCCAGCTGCGAAGTTTTGTGCCGCAACTCGTCGAATCTGGGGCGTCAGCATTGCTCATTCAGCGTTCTGATCCCAGCACAGCGCAGAGCTACTCACTGTATGCGCTTTTCCTCCAGAGCAGCTTGATGCGTGAGCATCCCCTGCGATTTCTCGTCGATGACCCTCTGCAGCTCAAACTCGAGCTTTCGCTCCCGCTCATTGTTCTCGGCTGTTGCCTTCTGCAAGGCCTTACCGTCAGCAGTCATTGTTGCACAGATGCAAAGGCAGACTTACAACCCGCACACCCTCCGCTTGATCCTGCAAACTCGTCAAACGCGTCTGCCGGACCTCTGCCTCATCCCTCATCCCCTCCACCGCCTGCGAGCGTTTGTCCAGATCATCCTCCAGCGCGATCTTTTGGTTGTCCAGTTCCATCCCCTCCGCCCTAAACCTCTCGCTGTACGCCTGCAGTGCAGGCCATATTGTCGCTCGCAGCTTCTTGCTGCCTGCGACGATCTCATTCACATCCTCCACACCCAGGTCGACATCGATGACATAGTCCACCCCATCTGGTCCGGGGCCGAACCCGGTTCCATCCGATTTGGCCGTTATCGTCCCAATCTGATGGGCTAACGTCGTATAGTCGGACAGCAGCGCCTCGAACCGGTCCATCGACTTCGTGACCTGCATCTCCTGGTCGTAGGCCTGTTGACTCGCTTCGATAATCTTTCCCCGAAGATCGTCCAGGTTTCGTGAGAGTGTTTCTCGCTCGTGGTTCATCCGCTGAACCTCGTCGGGCGAGAGATTTTGCGCGGCGACAGCTTCTTCCGTACGGATGAGATCTGAGCGGAGCTGCTCGAGCTGCATCTCTACGAGTCAGCTCGAAGTCTAAACTCGGGGCGGGCCTTTCCCACCGAGCTCGGCAACGCGCTGCTTTCCCTTCTCGATGCCCAGGCGAAGCTTCTCTCCCTTTTGCTTGTGCATGTCAATGTACGCGATGAACTTGGTTTGATCCGACATGAGGTTGATGTATTCCTCTTCGAGACGTTTCAGAGGTGGCTGCCGTTAATCCTCGCCCTTTCCACAGTGGATTGCACTACACACCTCAGTTGCCTTGAGCTGGTCCAGCTCCGCCCGTCTCTTCGCCAGATCAGTCTCCAGCTGCTGCATCTCGTCGTACGAGGCTTGTGCAAGACGATCTTCCGTCAGCTGATTCGATGCCACCAATGAGCGACCCACCATAAGCCTCCTCAAACTGCTGATCCGCTTCTACCCATTCCTCCATCTCCTGGTGATACCACTGCCAATACGTGGTCTTCGCGTACTCCCACATGGCCCTCTGCTCGAACAATGGGTGGTCGATCGGCAGCGAGTCTGTCGTCTGCAACAGCGGATCCGTGATCAGTTCCGGATCGGCCCACTGCTCGTGTGCCTGCGGTTTCAGCACACTGTTCGCACACATTCGCGGCAATCTCACCCGGTTCAGCTCTACCAGCCAGTTCAACATCCCCAGCAGCTGATGCCAATTGGTCGGAGACCCAGGCGTCCCAAGCGCTGTCTTTGAGATATCTCCCACGCCCGGGTACTTTAAATCCCTCAGCACGACCAAGGCATCTGCCTCAAACTTCTTGCTCCAGCTGTCGGGCGTCGTGAAGTCGCTGACGAGGTGCTTGAAGACGGCGATGAAGTCGTGCAGGGTTGGCGAGCTCAGTAAGCGGGCATTAACCGCTACTGGACATCGAGAGTTGGCGAGGTATTCCCCGATGTTGGCCTGGCATGCTTGCTGGTACGCCCCATTCCGCAATGGTCGGGCGTCTTTCACTCCCGCGGTTTGGAACGCCCCCGGCGCCATTGACTGCCTAGCACCGCCGGATGGGAATACAGAGCTGCGCCGCACGCTAGCATCAGTACGCCGTGAGGGCTGGCGTGGAAGGCAGACTCACCTGCCTGGAGGTTGCCGGCTCGCTTGAGACGTGCGGCCGTACATCCCTCCGTCGCCCCTGTTCCCGCTCATCATGCCATTGGCGTTCGCCATGGTCGAACGCCGGAGCTGCTCCTGCGAGCTCGAGTGCGTGAGTGTGATTGGCGCATGAGAGGGCATGGTCGATTGTCGGTGGGCCGCGTGAGGGATCATGGACGGTCGGCCAAGCCGGTTGGGCTTCTTTATGGAGGGTGGGACTAACGATTGGCGGGGCATAGAGTTGCCCAGCGGACCCTCGGCGAGGGGTCTATGGCGTTCCATGCTGATCTAAGGATGAGGTTGATGCTTAGTGAACACCGGGTGTAGACTGCGCTGTACGAGATGGAAGCAAAGACGATGCAAGAGGAGAGTGGATGATCAAGTCGAGTGCATGGCCATGAGTCGCCCAACCCCGTGTTTACATCTCGACACGCGAAATCCGGCGCGTGCTCATATTACTCAAAGTAGCAATTCGAGCGTGCAACCACATCACCTTCGCCGTCCTCTGCTGAGCCACTACGGGAGACAATGCATGCCTGTAAAGTAGAGCATGTAGAGCATAGGAGGGCTGTAAATGCATGATGCGTATTTGTGTGCCTGTCCAATGCACGAAGCACCATTGGTCCGTTGAGTCTATTGGGCCACCTCATCTAGAACCCGGACCACCTCTTTCAAATCCTCATCTCCATCGATACCAGTCCGCCAATTACTGACAGCCAGGCGGATCGCCCCTGATCCTCGCCACTTCGTGCCCGTTACATATATCCGCCGGGTTGCATTGATAGCCTCCGCGAGCTTGACGGACGAAGCGGGATCTGAGGGAGGGAACTGAGAGTCCTCGGACCCGCTGAAAAGGACGATGTTGAGCGGAACGATCGGATCCGACATGGCGGACGAGGGGTTGAGGAGGGTGTACGAGGGGGAGGAGGTGATGTAGTGGGCGACTTGCTGGGCGAACTTGTTGTTCCGACGGAAGATATCTGGTCTCAGCGATGGTAGCTGCGGCGGAGGTGGGAGAACGCTGAGTCCAAGGTGTGTCATGGAACGGGGTGACATGCGATGGAATCGACTACATGCGGGAGGTAGGCCCGAATGCTCACCTGAGTAGCCTTCCTTTCCTAAACTGAGTAAGCTGGCGAAGAGCGGCAGTGCCCGAAATCGTCTCGAGTTCTCGATGTTGCTGTACAGCGGATTAGGCACTTGGGCGTGTATGACCTGACCAGGGCCCGCATCACCGACAGTCGACGTGGATGCTGAAGATGACAGATATGCAGGAGCCGTTGGCGGAGCGAACACCTTCGCGAGATGAGTTGACTGTCGAGTGTAAAAGAGGCCACAATCGTACGGGACCTGAGCCGTTAGTGATCAAGCTGGCCTGCAATCCGATGACCTAACATTGAGCCATTTGTGACCTGCCCGTCAGCTTGCCTTTGGTGAAGCGTCTGCCGCCTCACCGTCGAGTGTCAAGCTGTCTGCCAACTCAATGCCCTTCGTCAAGTGAGCGTACTCCGGGAGAACAGCAGCAAAGCCCCCGAAAGCTAACACTCAGCGTTTATTCAAGCTGCTCAAGCTGTCAAGCTCACCCGCGTCGATATGCAGCCATGCGCCATACGACCTGCACAGCGCTGAGACCTTGTCCAGATCAGAGCCCAGCCCGCCGGTGTTCACCTCGCCGAAGCCGTAGCTGACGATCACACCACGTCCGACCTGCTGTTCCTCCTTCAGTCGCGTCTCAAGCGCTACGACGTCAAAGGACAGCTCATCATCCGCCAACGCCGGGATGGCCTTCACGACCCGAGGGCCCGCACCGAGACCGACTAATCCAGCCGCCTTTGTGATGGAGAAGTGAGGATGCAGGGCAAGGATATGGATCGGCGGCGACGGCAGTCCAGGAGCCGATGGTGGACCGTCTTGGGCGAACGAGTAGCCTTCTGGTAGGTGCGGGGACACAGAGTAGAGGTAATCCCTCGCGCATGCTGCAGTGAGCCAGTCTGACTGAACTTGGCCAGACCGAGGCTCACCCAGACCGAGGACGTTGGAAGCAGTTGCCCCGGTGGTGAGTGTCCGTCCGAGGTAGTTCTCTCTCGGGATGTTCAGAAGATCCAGAACCAGCTCTAACGTCCTAGCCTCGACCGCCGTGGAGGCCGTAGCCCCCGGTAGCGTCATCTGCACATTCTCATCGTAGCTCCCCGTCAGGATATCCGCTAGCTGTGCGCTATCCGTCACCCCGCCGGTAACGAAGCCGAAGTACCTCGGGCCTGGCTGTCCTTGCAGCAGACCGGGCAGCAGATTGTCAAAGAGGTAAGACGTCGTCCCCGCTGTGCCCAGGCCAGTGTCGGGCAGGGACACGGGGAGTGACCTGACGGCATGTGCGATCGACTCCTGGGTCGGTAGAGTTGGCAGCGTATTGAGGTCGTTGTACCGCTCCGCGACGTGCTTCGTCACGATCTCGAGCTGTTGAACGAAGCTCTCGCCACGTTCCGACATGGCGCTCTGACAGGTTGTGAGGAGATCGTCCCGAATGAACGATTCTAGCAAAGCACACTCTGTCACACCTGTCTGCAGCCGGCACATGGCCGTGCGACGCGCACATGAGAATGGGCACATGCCCGAGCCCGAGCGAAGCCGAGCTAGCCCTCACTTAGCGAGGCGGCCAAGTCCGCCCCGATCCGATGAGCGCACGGCGGGCAAAAGGAGGTGAGCAAGGGTGCTACATGCTCTTCCAGCAAGGCGCAACACTTGGTGTCCATTCATGCATTCGTAAGCCGTCCCGGCCCCCAAGCTCAACGAGACAGCGGGTGTGTCAAGTCGTATCCCGGCAGAACCAAATAAACAGATGCAAGGCTTGCAGGTTCTCGATGACGGCTTCGGTGTTTCGCCACTGAGATAGGCGAGCGGCGACGCGGTGGACTGACTGTGTGTTGACCCGGTGTTTTATTGTCGTTGGGACCTCGCATAGCACACATCGTCATATCTGGCACAGCCCATCCACTCCTCGACACCTCGGCACGCACGACTTTTGCATCCATACGCCTCGTTACGAGTTCACGTTCCATGTCGTCACGGTAGACAACGCTAGAGTGGATGCAAGTTGTCCGACAATGTCCCAAGGGGATTGTCTCGAGTGAGTCACACCAGCGCATGATGCTGCCCGCGAAACGCACGGATGCTGACGGGCAGATATGCTCTTCGAGTAGCGTATGTAGACATCGCACTTGCGCGGATGACATAGCTCACCTGTAGCTGCCTGCAGGTGCTTGTAGATCAACGAGCCCGTCAACCCCCTCCTTCTGCTGCCTCCTCTTCTACCCCTAGCTCCTCTGTCAGCCGTGACCGTCCCAATCATGTATCACGCAAGTCGGTGGCCGATGGTCATTCGCTCCGGGCCTTTGATCTATCGTCATTGCTAGGACGGGACTCTGGCAAATCGCCAAAGTATCCTGAGAAGCTGCTGAAGGTGATGGAGCAGACGTTGCAACGGATAGCGATGGGCCAGGACCCCAAGTGAGCTTCTCGAGCAGCTGGCATATGGTCATGCTGACCGCAGATATGCCGACCAGCGCTTTCGTCGGACAATCGCATCGTTCTGGAATGCGCCATGGGGAGATAAGGCGTTTCAGAAGCAGATGCGAGAGTCGAGGAAGATCGAGGATCTGATATTACCCTTCGTTACATCCGCGACCAAGTCGCTGCAAAAGGATCCGGAGATGGCGGACGGGGGATGGAAGTTCGAGCTCAACCACCAAATTGCCTCGTTTATCGACTTACTGGCGGACTCGTTATATGCCGTAGGACCATCTGGCGAGCTGGTCTCTCGGTTGGAGAGCTACCGTCAACGCCTTCGGGAACCGGCACCATCGTCGCTTGCTCCGAGTATAGTCAACGAACGGATGAGCGTCCATGGTTCGGAGAGAGGACATGGGGATGCGGACAGTATGATGAGCCAACGGAGTCGGACGGAGGGGCTGAAAGCGAAGGAGACGGAGGAGGTGGGGCAGTTGTTTGGGCTGACAGACGAAGCCTTGCAGCAGAAGCTGAAGGAGCTGCAAACAGTATGCACGGAACAGGCAAGTACAATCGATGTCTGGCAACGATGCTTGAACTGACTATCAGGGCGCTCTGGAAGATCTGAAGACATGCTTGAAACGTCTCAATACCGATAACCCGATACCTTACGGCCCTCACGACTTCGACGACCCCTCACAATGGACCGCGTATCGCGCTAGCGAAGTGTCGACGCTATCGCAGATGATGCTGCTTATGATGCAAACAAATCCGGGTCTGGTGCAGAGTGCGGATCGTCATTCAAACGGAGACCTATCGGCCCGCGTCGACTCGCTCAAACTGGACGGACCGACATCTGGCTTCACCTTCATTCCGCCAGATCCACGGCGGACATATCGAGAGCTGCTTGGACGTTGTCTGGACTGGGACTTGGAGGTTTTGAGCACGTTGCCGGAAGACGAGGATGTCAGCCTGGGTGTGCTCTCCCAGGAGCATATGACCCTTTTGAGGGAATGCTCGGTGCGGTGGAGACTGCCGGCGCGTTTTCACGCGTGGACGTTTCTGGATGCGATCGTAGCGAAACTCGAAGAGGGGACGGTACCGCCTGCGTGTGTGCATGAAGCAACGGCGCTCGTGGCGAAATGTTCGGCGGAAGCGTCGGTGGATACTTGGGCGATGTCTGATGTGAGTGCCGCCTCGCATGATCTTGAGCTCGGCTGACACCTAGCGGCACGGTCTAGAGATGGCGATGGCGAGACGCGATGCCTGTTTCTTACTGTCAGTGGACCAAGCGCTCGCTGTCGGTAAGAATGGCTACCACTCGCCAGACTTTTTGGAAGCCGTGTCAGATTGGCTTGTCCTCGGCACCCAGGACGTCAGCGCCTCGCATTTAGCGAAGATTGCGGAGAATATCATCTCTCGGATACGATCTCAAGCGTTCGAGAGCTATGTGTCGGAAGCGGGAGATCAGCTGGATCGGGAAGGAAGTAGGACCAAGGCGTTCGCGATGGCCATGGCGACGTGGATCGAGAAGGAGGCAAAGAAGTTGAACAAGAAATTTGGCGACCCCATTGCAGAGTGAGTTGTCGGCGGGCGAGCAACAATG
>Ga0308169_10006541_pt1 | contig 10219 bp, 9 predicted proteins | sample PhyBR1_2_FD_202139 | JGI IMG/M metagenome (GOLD analysis project Ga0308169, IMG submission 202139) | Phyllosphere microbial communities from UC Gill Tract Community Farm, Albany, California, United States - DLSLSB.R1 | ecosystem: Host-associated > Plants > Phyllosphere > Unclassified | place... | reverse complement strand
GAAAGAATTCTTCGAAACTCGAGAGTAACCTACCTGTGATAACGCTTTCGTGTAATTCCCGCTCAATTTGACTCGTTCCCACATCTTACTCGGTAAATGCGCTCGTTCAATCGTCTTCATGTAAAGGTAAACCGCACCTGATCAAATCAGAGAAGTTCAATTCCGTCAACTTTTCAATGTTTCTCGCTTTCAAGAGGGGAGGGGAGAGATGTGAGCGTACCTCCTGATTCACGAACTGTAGCATATCGACTGTTGGCGAGGGGACAAGAGGTACGGTTGCATAGACCAGTGATGTTGTATTCATTTCTGCAGAAATTCTGAGTGATCGTCCTGTAGCGACAGCGAGAGGGTACAGTCAGCTCATGGACACCCTGAGTATGACTGAGTCCTTCTGAACGCTTACTTGATCTTGTAAGAGCAGTGTTGTCGGTTAATGATATCCCTGTTTCAAGATCACAAGTTTCCACCTCTCTCACGTCAGCTAGCGATCTCTGACTGATGTAGAAAGTCCTCTGAGTACTAACCAGATAACATCGTCGGCTTGCATCGTGTACTAGTGTGATGTGGAGGGAGGGAGGTGCAACTATTTGCTGATTGAGATTGGTCTGCAAGGTGTGGCTGACTGAGAGGTTGTAGCGATTCGAGAGGGCTCTAGAGTAATCTTGAGTTTGCCTTGAGACTTTCTGCTAGATTGGCTGAGCGGCTGGAGGTGTTGAAAGAGCTAGAGTTGAGAGGTCTCTTTCTGAGCTGGAGTGGAGATTTTTTTTCGCTCAACTTTCGCAAGAATCTCATCTTTCAGGAGAGGACACTCCGCGACTAGCTCGAACAGATAAGAATGTGGAACAAAGCATCTCTAGCGGAACAAGTCGAAAATGGTGAAAACTTCACCTCTTCGTTTCGCACCTTCGCAGTCTGAGTGACTCTTGTAGCCTGACTAGATCGGTCTGGAAGCTGCAAGGCGCTTTCAGATCGTCGACTCACGACGGACGGGGAGACGGAGGCAGCGATACAGACTCTCAGTCGACGAGAAAGCCACGAAAAGCGTCGAGAACGAATTCGCAATCTCAACACCGACATTAACACCATCTGGACTCCGCTGGACTCGACGATTCTCTACCGTCGAAATTGACGTCGATGATACCGAGCGAAGTAAAGAGCTAGCTGATTCTGATTGTTCTGAGCTGCCTCGCGAACGGCACGTTTTTGCGAGGAAGGGTTACACTTTTTCACCTTTTCGCTCTAGCTTGGCGTCAAAATGAAACGGATCTGTCGTTCGAGTGCTCTAATAGCATCGATGCGTCGTATTGCGCTCACGAGGGAGAGGGAAAGTCGAAGGAGAGTATCGGGATTAAGCGAATATCGAGCATTTCACAGTCTACGAGGGTGTGATCCGAGTCTTTACGGTATCAATTGGTAGCAATCGTATTTGAGACCGGCGCAAAAAGACTGAGAAAATTCGAGACGATCAGCTGAGGATTTTTGTAGACGAGGCGAGTTGAGGAAGAGGGAAGCCTCGCTCATCTCAATCAGACTACCTTCAACTACCTCAACGTACAAACACACTACTAGATCAACATAGACTCGTTCCAACTGTACAAACAACTAGGTGAGCCTCGGGAGATTGAAGAAATGACACTTTCGCTCTTCCTCTGATCGATACTTGACATTCGAACTGCCAACTCATCCCGGCCTGTTCTCGCTGCTATAGTGATTACCTAGATACCTACCAGAACTCACCTGAATCACCTTGCCACCGAAACAACCACTCTATCGAATTCGATCTCACCTTTCCCCGAACTCTCTCTCAAGATCTCAATCCTTCCCCTCCTCGACTTGGCTGATCAGAAATATACTGTTAGACTCATCCAGTGATGTCTTCAGTACTCAGCTCGCCGACACCAAGTCTCCCGAGTGGTTCAGTCCCGATCTTGACCCCTCCACTCCTAGACTCTCCAGGGTTACTCAACCCGAACGACGACAAGGATCAACCTCCTGCACTCGACCCTTCCTCTTCCTCCCCTTCCGATTCATCCAACAGAACCGACTCTCAACCTTCGACCCCTACTTCTTCTTCGGGACTCATCGATCACTCTCATTCTAACGTCGTCCCCGCTTATCCTTACAATGTCGCAATGGCTCCCTCGAGCTTCGGTGGAGGTCCAGTGCCGGATGACTCAGAGATCACGACGAGGTTACCATCGATTTGTGTCGATTACCTTTCGCACGATTGGGCAGAAGATGATGTTTGGACAAGTTGGAAGGCGATGACCCGTCACAAGTCGGAGATTGCGAACGGTGTACGGTTGGAGAATGCTTCCTGGAGAACTTGGGCGAAACAGAGGGGTAAATTAAAGACTATTAGTCCTGAAACACTAAACTGGTGTGTCTCTTTCTCCTCTCCTGCTTGATTCGAATGATCACTGACAGAAGTGCTTGCTGTATGACAGGCTGAAAGACAGTGATGTCACATGGTTGTACGGTCCTCTTCACACCGCCGTCGAAGCCGTTCCTCCACCAAAAGTAGCGAGCGCAAACGATCGATTGGGTCTCGAACCACTTCGACCTCTCAACAAGGAGGTAACGACCCCAAAGAAGGCGGCTACACTACCTACTCCTACGCCAGAGAAGCTCAAGGGAACAGTCAAGAAGGATCAGATCCCGTTGAGGCTGAGAAGGAAGAGCGAACCGAAAACGAAACCGATTCTCAAATATCGTTCGTTGAGCGATATCCTCATGCCCCAAGGTCAACCTACCTCTCCCAACCTCGAACAACTCGGTATGGACCTCGAAGATCAAGCTACCATCTCTGTTCACCACGCTCGATCCGATTCTCACCTCGTTCGACTCAACTCGCTCAATCGCAAAAAACGAGCTTCTCCCGCCCATTCCCCTGCCGGTTCTTCCCCCGAACGCAATGCTTCCGATTCATCGTCCTCCGCCAGTTACTTCTTTCAACAAGCAGCTGCAAAGAAGAAAGAACGAAGACACATCAGTTTCAACCACCGAGTCGAACAATGCATCGCGATCGATTCAGCTGAAGAAATCGCTCGACACTACGGATCGACCGCTAGCTCGAGCTCTTCCTCTTCAGATGACGACGATGTCTTGACTTTCGGTTCGAGCCCTCGACACCCACAAGTCCCACTCAAGGGTGAGAAGGAGCCCCATACTATCGCACGACTCGGCCCTACGACTCTCAAGAGCATCGAGATCTACCCCGCTCCGTCACCTGCAGTCGTCTATCAAGACCAGGATCAGGATGTCGAGTTGGAAGAGCCCTCGCCGGTCGCTCACGAGGTTGAAGCCCCAACTCCAGTTTCAGTTTCCGAATCTCGAAGTGGAGGAGGAGGAGCTGGTGCTGCTTCAGGAGCAGCCTTACTGAGTGGGAACAATGGTGCTGCGACATCTGGAGTCAACGATCAGCAAGCAGCGGGACAGCGAGCGATGTACGATTTCGCTGGAGGAGGAAGTAGCGGAGGAGGAGGAGGGATTGGAAACCGTTCTTCATGGGATCCAGAAGATGAGGATGACTACGCTATGGGATTCGATTACTTTACTGGAGGCGGACCTGATATTGGAGTAGGAGATGAGTACGACATGGCGAGTTATGGTCCCGCTCACTTGATCGGAGGCACCCACAACGGGTACCAAGGAGGTTCAGTAACCAACTCTTCCACTTACCTTGGTCACGGTCCTTACTCTCCCAACTCGCAATACGCTCCCGGAACGGGCGCTCTCGACCCTATCGCCAATACACAAACCATTCCTCACTATCGAGACAACTCCTCCACTCCCTCCGATTCAACTCGAGGTCCTTACTCTCCTCCTTCGACTCGAGAAGCTCCAGTGCCGAAGAAATCAGCTTTGAAATCGAGCAGAAACCGCGAACCTTCGAATGAAAGCGACATCTCCCAACCTCCTCCTTCCCCTTCCCTTTCCACTTCCGTCTCTCCCACTTCATCAGTCGCGACCGCTATCCCTTCCCACGTTCGACCCTCTACGATCCGAAGAACGAGCTCCGAAGATCGAAACAACACGACGACTGAACGAGGGAGAAGTACGAGTCGAGGAAGTTCTTCGAGTCTCGAACGAGCAGCTTCAGCCGATCGACGGAACAGCACTTCCATCTCCCCATCTTCCTCCTATTCTCCACCTTCGAACGCGAATGGACCAGTCACTGCCGCGACACCGATCTCGATTCAACCCTCTCAACGACTAGGATCTTACGAGTCACTCGGTTCAGTCGGATCTGCCATGTCTGGAGGAGGAGGATCTGCAGGCGCTGGTCGTATGCCAGACGTTCCCGAAGTTTCTCCTCAGAGTGAAGCACCCTTCGGAAATGGAAACAAAGAGGAAGAACCTTCGAAACGGATCAACATAATGACTAGTTCAAGTGTCGATTCGATCTACTCTTCGTTCGGAGGTATGGGATCGCCTACAACCCCGACAAGTCCCGGAATCATGATGAGCAGTCCTCAAGCTCAACGTTTCCAATCTTTCAATACGGAAGAAGACGAAGACGATGATGCTCGAGTTGAAGATGTCGATGCTTTCCCGGCAACTGTCGATGATACGAAGGAAGTGAAATCACTGGGCAAGGCTGAACAAGAAGTACCAAGTCCGACGCCGAAAGCTGCTGATCGACCACCACCTACTTCTTCCTCCATCACACCTTCCCTTCCCGCTTCTACCTCTTCATCTTCCCTCGACGTCTACTCTCCAAGTCCCTCTCACTCTCAACCCGGTCACGGACGAACTCCTTCTGGTCCCCGACTACGAAACCCTTGTCCTTCGAATCCGACGACTAGCACAACAAACGAAGAAGGACATGCAAACGAGCATCCTTCCGAGTCACCCGTCACTTCCTCGATCTCGACCGAACGAATCCCTTCACGAGATGGATCCGAATCTTCGAAACATTCGAACAACTCGACCGCCCAAAACCCTTCCTCTTCCACCTCGACCTCCGAATCGACTCCTTCCAACGACCGCAAACCTTCTTTCGCCCGACGTTCACTACTTCGAGCAGCAAGAGCGTCATCAGAACAAGGTCGAGAATCTTCACCTCCCGCTCTCGCTCGATCTGCTTCCGAAGGCGCAAACGGTCATGCGAAAGCTTCAACGAGCACTGGAGGAGTAGACGGAGAGTACGCGTTCGGATACGATGAAGATGCTGGTAAAGGGATCGACGTCGCTGGAACTGCTAGAGATCTATTGGGAGCGATTTCGAAAGGAATCTGGGGTTCTCTAGGTCGTGGTTCGAAATAATTCATATCCTCCATTCTCCCTCTCTCCCTATGTAGCTATCCACTCTCTCTCTCTCACCCCCTGCTAGTACACTCCTATATACTCTCCAAATAGAAATCTGACCTTTCTTTCCCTCGTTCGTTCGTTTTCTGTCTCTTTCACTCTCACTCCTGCATCTTTTTCTTCTCTCTCCAATTAGTTCACTTCGAGATCTCGACCACTTTTTTCCATCTTCGTTCGTTCTGCCACATCTTGTAATCGTTCCTTTTTCACCTCACTCTCGAGAACTTCGGTTGCCTCGTTCTCTCTCGCCTTTTCGTTTCCTTCATGAGCGATCAGTATCGATATGACATTGACAGGATTACGACAGATCGACATCAGCCGTGCTCCAAAGCTTGTAACTTCTATCATACTGTCCTGAAACGATGAATCGAGCATCTGAGAGAGAGGAAGCTTTGAGTCAGCTCCTCGAATCTAGCGAAAGGTTCGAAAGGAACGAGAGAACTCACCAGTCGATACATCGCAAGACATGACTTTCCCACTCGAATCATTCGACAACGCTCTGACTTGTTGCCAATCATCCGCACTCCAAACTTTGACATATCCATCGTAACCACTCGACACCAAGAATGAACCGGAAACTGGAAAATCCGGCTTGTCCTTGACTCCATTCGTCGTCACTCCATTCCCATTCATTTCCGTATCCTCCTCTTCTTCTTCTTTCTTGACTTTGTCACCACTAACATCCTCCTTTTTAAACACCTCCATTCCCTCGAAAGCTCTGGGTACCGTCTCAGTCGGATAAACTTCCTCATCATCACTCTTCGAACTGTAACTCTTCTGCGCTTGAAAGAATTTGAGATCGGAAATCGCTGATTTGTGACCGGGAATCGTTGCGATCGCTTTATGGTTTCGAATATCCCAAATTCGGATCGTGTCGTCGTTTGAACCGGTCGCGACTTGATAGCCGTTTGAAGAGAAATCGATGGAGAGAATGTCTCGAGAGTGACCGGAGAGGACTAGGGAAGTTCGTCCTGATCGAAGATCCCACAGTCGAGCAATCGCGTCCAAGCCACTACAAAACCTAGAGAGTCAGCTAATGATAGAGCAGAGGCGAAAGGGAAGTGGCGCACCCTGTGCAGACCAGAGCACCGTCGTTTTGGAAAGCAATTGCGTAAACTTCTTTCGAATGACCTTCTTGTAACAACAGCTCTTGACTCGTCTCGACATCCCATAATCGCCATGTCGAATCGTAGGATGCTGAACCGAGGTAGCGACCTGAGGGATGGAAGTTGATTCGACACACTCGTCCTTCGTGACCTGAGAGAGTTGACAAAGGGGAATCGCTGTGAGGAGGTAAAGAGCTGGAATCATTAGCAATCCTCACTAGAGATCACAGCGTCAGTTCAACTCACGATTCGAGGGACCAAAGTTTGATCAGGTTGTCGGCTCCAGAAGTTGCGAAATTTACTGAATTTGGTGACTGAGATAAAGTTGCGTCTGGATGCCATGCTACACCACCTATTCGCTCGCTGTGACCTGTGACGTACTTACCTTTCCTCGATCAGTCTATGCAAGATTAGACTGAGCAGATCGAGAGAAGGGAGTAATCCGCACCTTTCAAAGTTTTAATCTCTTTACAACTCGGCACCGACCAAAGCTTCGCCATTCCCGTCCAACTACCACTCAACAACATCTTACTATCCGGTGAGAACCTGACCGCTGACAATGCCCTCGTGTCTCCGATTTGTGATCCCAAATTTGTGAATTCTGAAAGGTTTGAGAAAACTGCTTTTCGTACATCCATCAACCTCGCTAAAGGAACTGTTGAATCAATCTTTTGTCGTGCGATACGTTTCCTTGCTCTGAATCGTGCACACTCAATTACATCAGCTCAAACATAGAGGAACGAGAGAGAGATTATTTACTTACCTAGGTAATGAATACTCTGCGATTTGTCTCCTAGCCTTCTTCAAAGCCGCGGTACCTTCCGTATAAAACTCTTCATCCTTATCTCCTTCGCCCCCCTCCTCATCCCCCGAATCCTCGCTATCATCCTCTTCATCGCTTCCCCCTTCAACCATCATTCCATCCCTCCCATCAAAACCCCCCATTTTTTCCATTCTAGCTTTAGCGATCAAATCCCTCAACCTGTCCCTCCTATCCGCCGGTCCTTCTCCGAACAGAGTGATGGGTTGATCGAGTTCCCTCAAGCGAGTTCGAACTTCGTTGTCATTCGTAGGGAGGGCGATCTTGCGCGCCAACTTCTTCCGGTCGAGGTCAGAGAGGATCTTGCTGGTTTCGGGGTGCGCGGAAGAGGTCGCTAGGTCGACTTCTCGTGATTCGAGTGAATCGAAATCAATATCCATCTTGCAAGCGAGAGGGAGGCTATGGGGCTGCTCTACTAGCTAGTGAGGGTATTGAGGTCGAGTGTAGAGTTGAGGAAGCGTGAAAAGCGGATGAAGAAGTGAGATGTCGTGGTGAGAGGAAGTGGAGCGAGGAAATTTCACAAGTCGTCAAGTTGAAAACTCTTCGCAACTAAAGTCTCTACCCTCGACGGGTGCAATATGAACGAATAACGACTTGAATGCAAATAGACGGCCCCAAGACCATGAAACAACCCTAAACAAAACCGGAACAAACTCCTCGCCTCTTTACTTCTCCTTTTCAAACTCCGGTAATTTATCCCCCTCCTCTTTACCCTCGACGATAACTCCTCTCAGTACTTTATAAGCTCTCTCCAACTCATCATTGACGACGACGACATCGAACGCACCCTTCTCCTTCGCATACTCCAATTCACCAATCGCAGCTCCCAACCTCGCTTGCATACTCTCCTCGGTTTCCGTCCCTCTACCCGTCAATCTCGTCTTGAGGGAAGCGATCGATGGAGGTGAAATAAAGATATAAAGTGGATTCAAGGATGGGTGATTCGCTTTAATCAATTTCACTCCCTTCAAATTTCCCTCTCTCAAAAAATCAGCTCTCACTCTTCAAAGTCTAGAGCAAGAGGAATTGAACGTTTTACCTGTGTATCAATATCCAATATACACATTTTACCAGATCTAGTCACATCATTGACTGATTCAACTGAAGAACCATACAAATTTCCAGAGAATTCTGCATGTTCGATGAACCCGTCCCGATCTACCAAACTCTTGAACGATTCGCGTGAAGTGAAATGATACGAAATCCCATTTTGTTCTCCTGGTCTGGGAGCTCGAGTCGTGTCTACACCAGAATCGGAATTAGTGAGAGTTTTGAGGGGGAGGGAGAGAGAGAAAAAGGAACGAACGGGAAATGGAGAATGCGAATTTGTCTGGGTATTCAGTGAATAACTTCTTGAGGAGAGTGGATTTACCAGTTCCCGAAGGACCTGAGAGAGAGAGAGAGAGAGAATGAGGGGACGTGAGTTGATGAAGAGGAATTGGGAGAGGAAGGCGAGACGAACCGCAGATGACGATAGGTCTAATGGCGGATGCTACGGCTGCTGCTGCACTCATTATTGAACTGTATACGAAGCGAGTAGGATGAGGAGGAGAGAGAGAGAGAGGCGGGTCAACTAAAGGAAGTTTCTCTCTCAACTTTTGGACGACAAGATTTCGCAACTTGGAATTGGCTCTCTTTGCTTCGAATGAGCATATGGGCGACGAGATCAAGAGACGCGGACATTGTGAAGCAGTAAGATGCGAAAAAGTGAAATCTCGCTCAATTTTCAGTTTTACAGAGAGAAAAGACTATGCAAGACGTTCATCGCTCGACCATGATGATACTGATCTGTAGAAGAGGAACCCAACACATCAGCGGCAAGCAGCAAATGCAATCGGAACCTCGAACATACGCTATTCTAGTTCGCTTGACCTCCTCCCCCTAAAACGATTTCACCCATTTTCAATTTCGTATAACCCAACTTACTCCTCAACTCCCTCCTATAACCCTTCCTTCTCTTGAATTTCTCCACCTTGAACATCTCCCCTTTAGTATGTTCAACAACCGTCAATTCAGCCTTCACCAATTCCTCTCCTAAATACGGTAAAGAATCTGGATGTCTCTGCCAATCTTTCGGTACACCGTCCACACTGACGTTCCTCGACATCAAGGGTAGTTTCTGTTGCGAGATGGGAAGGGTGTTTGCGAGGAGGTGTTGAGAGGTTGCGGAGGCGATTTGAGAGGTCTGAGAAGGAGAAGAGGCTCGGAGAGTGTAGTCTCGAGAACCGACTTCGAGGATTCGGGTTAAAGAGATCTTGGTTCCTACTGGTACGGATTTCAGGTGGGGGATCGTGAGGATGTCGTTGGGAGTTAGGAGGTAACGTCGTCCCATCAAGAGAGCGGAAACGTAGTGCGAAGGTTGAGATTTCAAGAGGGATAAGGCTGATGTCTCATCACTGTACGCTCCTCTTGGTCAATACTGCATCCAAAGGAGCAGTGTAGAGAAAGGTTGAACATACGGAACAGAGGAAGATTCTTTGAATTCTCGAGGAGGTTCAATGGTCGAAGGATGGGCATGATGAGGTAGCGGTGGAGGTAAGGAGGAAGATGCTGAATATGGTGAGGAGGTCGAGAATGATCTGAATGAGGTGCGAGGAATGATACAGGAGCAAGTTGAAGAGGAGGAAGAAGTTGAGGCGATCAGTCGAGATGTCGACGCTGTGAGTGTACGAAAGGAAATCAGTTCCATTCCTGACTGTATCTGAGCAGTTCACTCACCTAATGTTCGGCTACTCATGTTGGCGTTGTAAAGTGAGAAGGGTGAGATGGAATTTGCTAGATTTGATCAAGTAGGAAAAATCGTAATCTCTAACTCTAACCACTACCTCTTCGCTTCTGTAAGTCGACGACTCCTGCAATCGCCTAAGGACACTCGGTAGGTTATCTAGCTCGTCACAAGGTACCTAGGAACACTCTAGAGCAAGCGCAAGTGGATTGGAACTGTCAGCTCTCAATTCGAACTCACACGATGAACAATCTATTA
>Ga0308169_10006537_pt1 | contig 10228 bp, 12 predicted proteins | sample PhyBR1_2_FD_202139 | JGI IMG/M metagenome (GOLD analysis project Ga0308169, IMG submission 202139) | Phyllosphere microbial communities from UC Gill Tract Community Farm, Albany, California, United States - DLSLSB.R1 | ecosystem: Host-associated > Plants > Phyllosphere > Unclassified | place... | reverse complement strand
TGCGCTTGAACGTGGTCATCGAGTCGGTGCAGGGCGCCAGCCGTGCGGAGGCTGTGCAGCTAGTCAACGGTCAACTGCTGCCCTGCGACTTGGTCATCGTCGGTATCGGCATGCAACCCAATGCTGAACTGGCCAAGGCTGCCGGGCTTGAGGTCGGACAGGGCATTTGCGTCGATGCCCGGTTGCGCACCAGTGCGCCGGACATCTTTGCCGCCGGCGATGTCTGCGAGTTCAGGTTGCACTCACACGGTGTGTTCCAGCGCCAGGAAACCTGGCGCAACGCCGAAACCCAGGGCCGTCATGCTGCACTGAACCTGTTGGGCGGCGAGCTGCCGTTCGAGGTGATTCCCGGGTTCTGGTCCGACCAGTACGATTGGGGCCTGCAAACCGTCGGCGTGATTGGCAGCACAGAACCGGCGGCGAGCCGGGCATTACCGGGTGGAGGCCTGCTGTTGTTCTGCCTGGATGCCGCGCAGCGCCTGCTAGGGGCTTGCGGCTGGGCCCAGGGCAATGGCATCGGCAAAGACATCAAGCTGTGCGAGCGACTTATCGCCAGCCAACGCCCCCTTTCGGTGGACTTACTGGCGGACGCAGATATACCGCTCAAACACCTGTTGAGGAACGAACATGCGTGAGTTCCTGGTGTTCCAGTCCTTGTGGGCCATGCAAGATCACCGCGGTCGCTGCGATCTTTCCATCGAGGCCCAACTGGAGAAAATCGCTGCCGCCGGCTTTGATGGCATCACCGACCACTTCTGGGTCGCGCAGCACGCGGCTCGCCTTTGTGCGGCGGCCAAGGCCCATGGCCTGCAGATCGAAGGCCAGTTGTTCCCTCGAACCGTGGATGACCTGGCAATCGCGCTCGATGTCGCCGTGCGCCATGGATGCCATCACCTCACGCTGCAGGCCGATGTCCGGCCGCGCACACTGGCGCAGGCGATGACGCTGATCGAAGGCTGGCAGCGCCTGGCCGAGCAAGTGGACTTTCCGATCCTCCTGGAAACCCATCGTTATCGACTCACCAACGATCTCTTGTTTACCCTCGACCTGCTGGCGGAAATGCCCGACCTCCAGCTACTGGCGGACTTGTCCCACTACGTGGTGGGTCGTGAGTTGCCTGAGGCGAGCAGTACCGAAGACGACGAACAGATCCACACCATCCTGCGTCACAGCTGGGGGTTCCATGGTCGTGTCGCCAACGGTGAGCAGGTCCAGGTGCCCTTGAGCTTTACCCAACACCGCCCTTGGTTGGAGCGTTTCCTGGGCTGGTGGCGCTACGGCATTGAGGATTGGCTGGCTCGCCCGGACACACCCACCAGCCTGTCCTTCACCTGCGAACTCGGACCGCCGCCGTATGCCATCACGGGGAAAGATGGGCACGACATTACTGATCGCTGGGAGGAGGCGTTGATGCTCAAGGAGCTGATGCGCGGGGTTTGGGATGAGTGTCGGGCGGGACGTTGCTTCAATTCCCAGACGAGCGCCGCAGAAATTCGCTGACCAGCCCTGCCACCTGTTGCTGGATCACTTCCCGGGGTCGAGCGCCATCGCCATCGCCGCAAATCATGCATCACCCGGCGAGCTTTCTTCGATCAATGCCACCGCGCCCGGCTTGCGAATCGACATGAAGCTGAAACGGCTGGCACGTTGCCGTGGTGCGCCGGCCATTTTTCAGAACGATCGAAACTCGACCGTCAGATGGCTGATTTCGTGAACTGGCTTGAGACGTACCCGAATGCTCTCGGCGTTCGCAGTGGCCTCTCCCAGGACACTGACGATGGCTGCATGGGCTTGCGGACCAATCCGCCAGACGTGCAAGTCGGTGACGGTGGCGTCCCCCGGTTTCTCGACCAGTTCGCGGATTTCCTCGGCCACGTGCGCATCGGTCTGATCCAGCAGTACGCCAGCCGTGACGCCCATCAGGGTCCAGGCCCAGCGCGCAATGACGATGGCGCCGACGATGCCCATGACCGGATCCAGCCACACCCAACCCAGGTACCGGCCGGCGAGCAGCGCGGCAATGGCCAGGACAGACGTCAGTGCGTCTGCGACGACGTGGACATACGCCGATTTCAGGTTGTTGTCATGCCCGTGGTGGGCATGGTCATGATCGTCATGATCGTGCCCATGGCTGTGTCCGTGGCCCAGCAGCAGGGCGCTGACAATGTTGACGATCAAACCGGCAATCGCGATGAGCGTAGCGGTACCGAACTGGACCGGCGTTGGTTGCAAGAGGCGCATGACAGACTCAACGCCAATGCCCAGGGAAACCATGCCGAGAATCAGTGCCGAGGCGAACCCGCCCAGGTCTCCGACCTTCCCGGTGCCGAAACTGTAGTGCTGGCTGCGAGCGTGGCGTTTCGCGTATCCGTAGGCGAACGCCGCGATGCCCAATGCGCCGGCATGGGTTGCCATATGAAAACCGTCGGCCAGCAATGCCATCGAACCGGTGATATAGCCGGCGGTGATTTCGCCCACCATCATCACGACGGTCAGTGCCACGACCCAAAGCGTACGCTTGGCATTTTCGTCATGGGCCGAGCCAAGGAACACATGGTCATGTGTGTGGGGGTGACGGGTGCTGTTCATGAGTCGTACCTTGAGGCGTTCACTTGGAATAGCGGCGAATGGCTTCGAGAAGTTCCTCGACGCCCTTGTTGCGCTGCGCTTCGCTGAGAGCAGGATTGGCGACATGTTCGCGCGCATGTTCCTCGATGATTTCTTCCATCAAGCCGTTGATGGCTCCGCGAGTGGCGGCGACAAGGTGCAGTGTTCTGGCGCAATCGAGATCCGACTCCAAAGCCCGTTCAACGGCTTGGATTTGTCCGGCGATACGTTTTACACGTTTGAGAAGATCGTCTTTGTTGGCTGCGATATGACCCATGGGATACCCCTGTCGATGCGTTGCGCATGATAGGGGTACCCCCTATACCTATGCAACTGGTCGGGCGGCGGCGGGGGGAAACAATCAGAGCAACCAGGGATTTTCCTTCAAGTGCAGCGCCTCGAACGCCCGTATCGCCTCAGCCTTATGCAGCGTCCGACCGATCGCATCGAGCCCGTCCAGCAGCGCCTGCTTGCGCAACTGATCGATGGCAAATTCAACGACGGTGCCGTCGCTCAGGCGGATGCACTGCGCCGGTAGATCGATGTGTATTTCGGCGCCATGCGCTTGCGATATCGCTTCCATGACCCGGTCATGCTGGACGGCGTCGAGTTCAATCAGCAGGACCCCGTTGCGCTGGCAATTATCGTAGAAGATGCCCGCGAAGCGCGTGCCGATCAGCGCGCGTATGCCCATCTGCTTGAGCCCCCACACGGCATGTTCGCGGCTGGACCCGCAGCCGAAGTTCGGCCCGACCACGAGGAAACGTGCGTCCTGCCAACCCGGGCGATTGAGGATGAAAGCCGGATCTGGCGCGCCGTCCGGCAGCCAGCGAAGGTCAAAGAACAGTCCGCGATCCAGGCCATTGCGGTCGATGCCTTTGAGAAACTGTTTGGGCATGATCACGTCGGTGTCGACATTCGCGGCGGGGAAGGGAGCGGCGATGCCGGACACAGTGATAAAAGGCTCCATGGTCATTGCTCCTGATTCAAGCTACGTACGTCGGTGAGATGGCCGGTCAAGGCAGCAGCGGCCACCATGATCGGACTCATGAGGTGCGTGCGCGCTCCGGCGCCCTGGCGGCCTTCGAAGTTCCTGTTGGTGCTGGAGGCGCAGCGATCACCAGGGGCGAGCACGTCGTCGTTCATTGCCAGGCACATGGAGCAGCCCGACTGCCGCCATTCGAATCCTGCCTGGCGAAAAATATCCGCCAGGCCTTCTGCCTCCGCTTGGGCTCGCACCTGCGTTGAGCCGGGCACGATCATGGCTCGCACCCCAGCGGCAACCTGCCGCCCCCGGACAATGGCTGCAACGTTGCGCAGGTCCTCGATGCGCGCATTCGTACAGGATCCGATGAAGGCATGGCTGATGGTGATATCTGTCAAGGGCTGGCCTGGGTGCAGGCCCATGTAGCGCAGGGCACGCTGCAGGTCGGCACGGCGGATGAGGTCGGGTTCGGCCATTGGATCAGGCACCGCGTCGCCTATGGGCGCGGCCTGGTCCGGGCTGGTGCCCCAGCTCACCATGGGTTGCAAGCGACTGGCATCCAGCGCCACTTCGCGGTCGAACAACGCGCCCTCGTCACTGCGAAGTTCGCGCCATCGGTGCAACGCCTGCTCCCAGCACTGGCCCTTCGGCACGCGTGGTTTGCTGGCGAGGTACGCAAACACCTTGTCGTCCGGTGCCATGAAAGCACCTCGGGCACCCGCTTCGACGGCCATGTTGCACACCGTCATCCGAGCTTCAACGCTGAGTGCGGCGATGGCCGGGCCGGTAAATTCAATGACATAGCCTGTTGCGCCGTCAGCGCCGATCGACTCGATCAAAGCCATCACCATGTCCTTCGATTCGACCCCCGGATCCAGCACACCGTGGACCGTCACGCGCAGCGTCTTGAGACGCTTGTAGACCAGCGTCTGGGTGGCCAGCAGATGTTCTATTTCCGACGTCCCGATCCCGAAGCCAAATGCGCCCAATGCGCCGTAGGTCGTGGTATGGCTGTCTCCTGCAGCGACCACCATGCCGGGCAGGATGAAGCCCTGTTCCGGCGCGACGACGTGTTCGATTCCTTGCCGGGCGTCGAGAATGTCGAACAACTCGATACCGAAGTCCGCGCAGTTTTCCGCCAGATAACTGACTTGGCGAGCGCCGCCTGCGTCGGCCATCGCCACGGTGCGTGTCGGCGCCGTGGGGTTGACGTGATCGACGACGGCTAACGCGCTCTGGGGGCGCCAGACCGGACGATTGGCTTCCCGTAGCCCGGTGAATGCCTGCGGGCTGGTGTACTCGTTGAGTACTTGTCGGTCTATGTAGAGCAGCAGATGGTCGTCATCGTCGAGGCGGCAGACGGTGTGAGAGTCCAGAAATTTGTCGTAGAGGGTGCGAGGCGTATTCATGAAGGTCCGGACACTTGTAGAGGCGGGGACTCGATACTCCGGCCCAAGCGCAGGCTCGATCAATCGCCAGGCTGTGAAACCACGCTTCATGAAGTGTGTTTGATGCGGTGAGCCTCGCCCCACCGCCACAGGCTGACGCGGGTCGGTCAGTTCTTCAACGGGATCAGCACCGCTTCTTTTTCACCCATGACCATGAACACCAGCAGTTTGGCCGGCTGGGTCGCGCTGGCGTTTTTGGAGACGAGGTGCTCGGAGCCTGCCGCTTCGTACCAGTATTGCCCGGCCTTATAGGTGACCGCAGGCTCGCCCTTGACCTGTGAGGTGATGGCGCCTTCGAGCACATAGGCCATGGCTGTGCCTTCATGTTTGTGGGCGATGGATGATTGGCCGGGGCCATAGTCGACGGTCAGCATCATGGCTTTTTTACCGGGCAGGTTTTTCAGCATTTTTTCCTGCAATACCGAGACTTTCTCCGAAGGGGCGGCTTCGTGGGCATAGACCTGGGCGGCGGGCAGCAGGCTGAGGGCAGTGATCAGATAGAGGGCTTTCATGGCGGGCGACCTTCATGGATGGTTGGGTGGATGCGCGTTGCGCGGCGACAGGTACAACCCTAAGGCCGGCACTGGGGCAAGCAAACGTCCAATTTTTCGGAAGGTGGGGAGACCAATGTGGCTACCAAGCTATAACTGACTGGCCTGTAGCGTTGTGGCGAGGGAGCTTGCTCCCGCTGGGTGGCGAAGCCGCCCTCCAAGGGGCCGAGTCCACATTTCGCAGGACGGCTGGGGCGCCTGCTGCGCAGCCGAGCGGGAGCAAGCTCCCTCGCCACGGGAACAGTGTTGGGGCGTCTCAGACAACCGGAAAACTATTGAAATCCACGCTCCGCGCCAGGCGGTTGTCGATCAGGCTGATGAAGCCTTGGACCTCGGGACAGTTGAAGTGGGCCTGCATCGCCGCTTCCGATTGCCAGCGGGCGCTGACGCTCCAGCGGTCGCTATCCTCCGGGCAGCGGTCGACCATGTAGGCGTCGCAGCCGGGCAGCGCCCGCAGCGTGTCGACGATTTGCTGCAACTGCCGGCCCAGTTCTTCCGAGCGGCCGGCGGCGGCCTGTACCTGTACGGTGTTGGTCACTTGGCGAGACATTGTCCAGGCTCCTGAATCAAGTCGAACGGGTTTGCTCAATTATCGATGCCACCGGTGCAGGATAGGCTTGCCGGGGCGACGCTCAAACAGCCAATGGGCGGAAAAACACCCACTCCAATCGGTCAGGTGACCTGCTGCAAAATGTCCCGCAAACGGTCCAGGGCGATATCGATGTCGAGGGTTTCGATCGCTCCGAAACCGAAGAACAGCCCTGGCCGCACCGGGACATCGGTGAAGAAACCCGCGAGGCTGTAGAGCCCGACTTCGACTTTTTTCGCCAGCTCGATCACCAGCGCCAGGTCTATCGGTACCTTGCACAGCACCGCCATATGGAAGCCGGCGGTGGTAGGCACGGCCTCGAACCAGGGCGACAGGTCACCGGCCATGCGTGCCAGGATCCGCTCGCGCCGGCCGGCATACAGGGTATGACAGCGGCGGATGTGCTTGAGCAGGCAGCCCTCGGCGATGAACTTGGCCAGCGCCCATTGGGGCAGGGTGGAGGTGTGCTGGTCGGTCAGGCGCTTGGCCAGGATCACCGCTTCGAGAATGGCCGGTGGCAGGATCGCGTAGCCGAGCCGCAGCTCTGGCAGCAAGGTCTTGGAGAACGTGCCGACGTAGGCCACGATGCCACGCTCATCAAGACTTTGCAGGGAGTCGGCAGGCCGGCCTTCGTAGCGGAACTCACTGTCGTAATCGTCTTCGATGATGATCGCGCCCAACTCATAGGCCCGTGCCAACAGGGCCTCACGGCGCGCCTGGCTCATGGGCATGCCCAGGGGGAACTGGTGAGAGGGCGTGACATAAATCAGCCGCGTGCCATCGGGAATCAGGTCCACCCGCATGCCTTGGTCATCCACCGGCACCCCGGCCACCGTGGCGCCCTGGGAGCCGAACAACAACCGTGCCGGCGGATAGCCCGGGTCTTCCATGGCCACGAGGCTGCCGGGGCGGGTCAATACCCGAGCGATCAGGTCCAGGGCTTGCTGCGCGCCATTGCACACCACCACGTCTTCGTCCTGGCAATTGACCCCGCGGGAGAATGCGATGTGTCGCGCGATGGCATTGCGCAGCGCCGGCAAGCCTTCCGGCTGGCTGTAGAAGCCCTTGGCGCTGGCGATCTGGCGCAGTGCATGGGCGGTGCAGCGCCGCCAGTCATCCAGCGGGAACTGGCCCTTGCCGGTGGCGCCACCAATGAAGTCATAGCGCAACGCACCCTCGCTGGTGGGATGGCGCAGCAGGTCCGGCATGTTGCGCCAGGCCTCGACAACATCGGCACCGGCCAGCTCGCGGTGGCTCTGTTTGCGCACGATCCTGGCCGGCCGTGCATTGACATAAGTGCCCTTGCCGATGATGCCGGTGAGATAACTTTCGTAAGTCAGTTGGGCGTAGGTGTCGGAAACAGTCTTGCGCGAAACGCCCAGTTGTTCGGCCAGCAGGCGGCTGGGGGGCAGTTGCGTGCCGGCGGCCAGGCGACCGCTTTCGATGGCGCTGCGCAATTGCTGGTACAACTGGCCCGCCAGGTCCTTGCGGCCGTTGATGACAACATGAAGTTCCATAACCGCAAGCTCCCGGGCGATTGTTTGGCGGCCAGCGTCAAAGGCGCAAGATTACTCGTATTGTGCAGCGGCGCAGAAGTTGCGTGGAGAAAAACCCGCTCATTGGTCTTTTGCGGCGTGGCCCCGGTTTTTTCGCCAAATTGGAGCTGTCGCGGGTGGCTTGCAGGGCCTACCGTGAACGTCCTGATCGTCACGGAGCCAGCCATGAGCAAGCGTCTGGATTATTACAATGCGTCCCCCGGGGCGATGAAAGCCATGATCGGCCTGGAAGCCCTGGTCAGTCGCCTGAGCATCGAACCGGCGCTGCTACACCTGATCAAAATTCGCGCCTCGCAACTCAACGGCTGTGCTTTCTGCACCGACATGCATTCGTTGGAGGCGCGAAGCCAGGGCGAAACCGAACGGCGCCTGTACGCGGTGGTGGTGTGGCGTGACAGCGGCTTCTTTTCCCCCCGCGAACGCGCGGCCCTGGCTTGGACCGAAGCGGTGACGCTGTTGGCCGAAAGCCAGGTGCCCGACGACGTCTATGCCCTGGCTCGTGCGAGCTTCAGCGAAGAAGAACTGGTGGACCTGACCCTGGCGATCAGCACCATCAACAGCTGGAACCGGCTGGCGGTGAGCTTTCGCCAGAGTCCCAGCGGCTGATCCCCGGGGTCATGCCAGACAAATCCCGTGGCGAGGGAGCTTGCTCCCGCTGGGCAGCGCAGCGGCCCCAAAAGAGAGCGGTCGCTGCGCAACCGAGCGGGAGCAAGCTCCCTCGCCACAAGAGCCCCCTCACTTGGTCAATGGCGAGGTACTCGCAGGCGTCGGTGGCCGTTGAGGCTTGACCGAAGTGCCGAACGTGTTGCCCATGCGCACGCCAGTGGCCGCCGGGGTTGCCAGGCCGATGCTGTTCGGCGCGCGTTCGTTGACCGGCACATTCAGGGCATCTTGCGTGCGTTGTGCGGCAGACGCGGCCTGTGGGTCGTTGCTCATTTGCCGGCTCAGGCAATGGTAGTCCGGGGTCTTGTAGCCGCCGACGGTTACCTCAATACACGCCGGCGCCTCTTCGCCCCGGGCCCAAGGCAGGGCCATGAGCAGTCCGAGGCCCGCCGTCATGCGCATCCACTTTTTCATCATCGACCTCCTGGCCCGCCACATGGGACGGTTCGTTGTCAGGGCATCAGTCTAGTGCGGTCCGGTGGATTTGTAGCGGTTGTCATACGACATTCATAAACAGCCCTCAGGATGACGCTTTTCAACGGATACGTCAGTCGTGCAGCAGGGCAGAGCCAGGGGCGGACGCAGGCGTGGTTGGACTGGGGCGCCGTGGGCCTGGCTGATGGTGTCGCTGTGCCTGCTGGCTGGGTCGGTCCAGGCCGAGGACCTGGTGGACCTGGACATTGCGCCTCAAGAATTGGCGACCGCGCTGGAGCAATTCAGTCGCGCAACCGGCATGGCCGTGCTGGTGGACCGCCAGTTATCGGGCCAGCGTCATACGCTGGGGGTCCAGGGGCGATTCACACCTTCGCAAGGGCTGAACGTGCTGCTTGGCGGCACCGGGCTTGTGGCGCAATACGCCCGGGCAGATGCATTTACCTTGCAACCGGTGCGGGTCCGCGAAGTGCCACTGCCTCCCGGTGTCAGCCCCGGCTTGAGCGACAGCAATTACGCGGCAGCGATCCAGGCGGTTATCCAGCGCAACTTGTGTCGATCGGCGTTGACGCGCCCGGGCAGTTTCCGCGCCGTGCTGCAGGTGTGGATCGGCCGTGATGGCGTGATCCAGCACAGCCGCCTGGTCAGTCCCACGGGTGATCAGATGCGCGACAAGGCCTTGGTCAACAGCTTGCAAAACCTCAGGATCGATCGTCCGGCGCCGAGTTCGTTGCGCCAGCCGGTGACCCTGCTTTTGTTACCCGACTCATCAGGAAGACGCATGGAATGCACAACAGGGGAAGGGGTGTCGGGGCGATGAAGGACACCGGTCGCAGCCCATTGGTCAAGTTGTTCCTGAGCTCCTACGAGGATTTCAAATCACGCTTGCGCAAGCGCCTGGGTTCCGAAGAGCTGGCCAACGACGTGTTGCACGAAACCTACTTGCGTGTCGATCGCATGGTCGACACGCAGGACATCGCCCAGCCCAACGCCTATTTGTATCGAATGGCCCTGAACATCGCCGCCGACCGTCGGCAAGCCGATGCGCGTCTGCTCACCGGCGACGAGGTCGAGGAGCTTCTGCATGTCTCGGATGAAGCGTTGGATCCGGCGCGTGTGGTGGGCGGGCAAAGGGAACTGCAAGTGCTGCTCAAGGCGTTGTATGAATTGCCGGCGCGCCGTCGCAGGATCTTCATCGCGGCGCGCCTGGAGGAGGCGCCGCATCTGGAGATTTCCCAGCGGTTCGGCATTTCCACGCGCATGGTAGAGAAGGAAATCAAGGCTGCGCTGGGCCATTGCGCCCTGCGCCTGGAAAGAAAAGTCATTCAACGGTTCGGTCCCGGTGCGGGAAAACCGTCTTGAGAGTAGAGAACCGATCAATTGGTGAGTGTGCGTGC
>Ga0308169_10006536_pt1 | contig 10232 bp, 22 predicted proteins | sample PhyBR1_2_FD_202139 | JGI IMG/M metagenome (GOLD analysis project Ga0308169, IMG submission 202139) | Phyllosphere microbial communities from UC Gill Tract Community Farm, Albany, California, United States - DLSLSB.R1 | ecosystem: Host-associated > Plants > Phyllosphere > Unclassified | place... | reverse complement strand
GAGTCCTTGCTCCGCGCCAAGATGACCTTCTTCACCCAGACTCGCGCCGGGTCGATCGTGCAACGATTTGGGAAGGACTTGAACGACACCATCGACTGCTCCGAGCTGTTTGGCGAAGTGGCTGAAGTTCTCTTACACAGTGCGTTTCTCCGTGACCAACATAAATCGCCGTGACCGTCTGATGGGCAGTTCTCGTGAATATCGTTTCAGTCACTGTGACTGGCGGATGGATTTTTGGGGTGGTGTGCGTCGCGTTGCTGGCGGGAGTCTGGACGCCTGTGAGTGGGAATTTGCCGAAGCGGGCGTCTTAGAAACTGGCGACCCTTCGACTGACTTTCAGGGCAAATGGTATCGCTCCTCTGCCCGCCAGCTTCGCCGGCTGGAGTCGATCATGCCCGGCCCCATCAACGCGATATACGGCGAGACGGTTGCCGGCACCGCAGTCATTCGAACTTTCGGTCTTCAGTCCATCTTTGTCACGAGTGAAGAGTCAAGCCCTCCAGCGTGCAGAGAGCTGATGTGCAGAGCTGCTGCGCGAGCTGAATATGAGACTCACCGCGTCCGCCTCTAGAATCTACACTTCCCGATGGCTTTACAGTGAGCTTCTCCTCCCGCTATCCGGTCGAGCGGAGGCTGACCTTTCAAGTCAACATGCAGCTCTTGGACGTCGTCGTTGTATCGACCGCGCTGTTTCTCATCCTGTCCCGGCCGGGCATCACGGGCGCCTCCGCCGGCTTCATGCTGATTTTCGCGAACGGTATCTCGTCGAATGTCAACTGGATGCTGATCAATCTTCGCGAGTTCGATCTCAAGGGTATCTCGCTGGAACGTACCTCGGAATATCGGCTGCTTCCGCGGGAAGATGGCGAGACACTGAACGACGACGATGCGGGACACATACATGAACCCGGGGCGGACACGCAAGATTGGCCTTCGGCGGGTGCGATCAAGGTGCACGAACTGAGGGTGCGATACGGTCCCGACCTACCCGATATCCTGCACGACGTGTCTTTCGAGATCGAAGGCGGCCAGCGGGTGGGAATTGTCGGCGCGACAGGAGGCGGAAAGTCGACCTTGGCCAAAGCCTTCTTCTCATTTGTTGACATCACACATGGGCACATTGACATTGACGGCCGAGGTGGGTACAGTACTGACGTGCTTCCCGGTCGGTAAAGCGGAGCTGATCAAAGATATCGGCGAGATCCCGCTCGGCCACGTCCGATCCAAGCTGGGCATCATCGCTCAAGACCCCATCCTCCTGTCTGGCTCGCTGCGACTCAACCTGGACATCGAGGGCAAGTTCACTGACGACGAGCTCTACGACGCGCTGCACCAAGTTCAGCTCCTCAAGCGAGCAACCTCGACCGCGTCAAGCACCTCGAGCGAGAGCGAGGAGACCGTCGTCGAGCAAGAAGACGAAAGCCAAAGGAACATCTTTGCTAACCTCGACTACGAGATCAAGTCGGGCGGCGAGAAGTAGGTGGCGCCGTGTCCTGTGTCGAGGGCCATTGCTCATTTGCAGCCTGTCGGCCGGCCAGAAGCAGCTCGTCGTGCTCGCGCGAGCGCTTCTCAAGAGGCACAAGGTGCTGATCCTTGACGAGGCCACAGCGAGCATCGACTCGGCCACCGACGCCGAGATCAGCCGAGTTGTGCATGAAGAGTTCAAGGGCGCCACGGTCATGATCATCGCGCACCGGCTCAGGGTGGGTCGATCGACCGAGTCGTGTACCTCTTGCGCTGACTCGCAGACAATCATGCCTTGCAGCAAGATCCTCGTCATGGACAAGGGCACCCTCGTCCAGCAAGGTTCCCCGCTCGAACTCATCAAGGTGGATGGCGGCAAGTTCCAGTCTCTGTGCATGGCAGCCGGGATGGAAGAGTATCGCCATCTCGTATCCCTAGCCGAGACATCCGCCAAGCACAATGCCGAGGCGCTGAGCTAAGCGATGCACTCACATGCTGTGTCTCCCTTCTCTCACTCACGTCCCGTCACTTTGATTCCTCCATCCTATGCGTGTCAATAGTCTCGTGCATGCAGCTGTCCGTCGCGCCTCGCCGCGGTTCGTCCGCGAGGCCAGTCTGTCCACGCTTGCGACGTCGTAGCAACACCGCTGCTGGCGCCGCCCCCAAGAGCACAAGCAGCAGTCGGAAGACCTGACAGAGCATCCTATGCGTGCGACCATGCGGCTCCACATGCAGAAAATTGATACACGACTACAATGCTACGAAGATTGCAACTGCAAGCACTCCACAAACGCCATGAGATCCTCCTGCCGAACCTCCACCACGGACGTGTCGAACATATCATGCTTCGCCCCCGCTCCACTCTCCTCTGCCGCCTGCTGGAACGCCAGACCGAACTTGCTGGCCATTAGCTCTATCATAGACGCAGACCGTTCAGCTCACTTCTTGCGCACATCGCCAAACTCCGGCGCACCCGTCACGCCGACGACGAGATATGTCCCCTTGTCTTCGTTTAAAGACGCCACCACAAAAGGTAGCGCTTTGCCAGCTTTGCCCGTCCTGGCGTTCTTCTCTGCCCAGCGATCGCGCGAGGCATCCATGAGCCATAATGCCAGACGTGATAATGTTGAGGGATGAGCGAAGACGCGCAGGTCAGGGCCTTCCTTGATCGCGCAGAACTTGAACGTCCGTAATGTCCTGATTGTGCTTTTCTCCAGAAGCGACGAGCCCTGCCGTATGATGCAGCGGTGAAGCGTCATCGCGAGCGACAAAGACTTGCGAAGTAGAGCGATACTGCTGTTAGCAACAGACGTCACAGGGCTTCCGCAGCACTTACTCCTCGAGCGCGTCATATGCAATCCAGAAGTTGGCGACATGCCACGACTGCTCCTTCTTCTTCACTTGCGTGCCCTCGTCCCCGTTTTCAGTCGCGTCTTTACGAGGTTCGATACTCTCCTTGTCCTCCTCGCCATTTCGCCCCACGGTCCAAGCCCTGGTCCCGCCAAACCACTCTCCGCCGTTCCGTCCTCCCTCTTTCTCGACTTCAAGCCTGACGCCTCGGGCGGCCTCTAGCAGAGCCGACAGTCCTTCGACCGCGTCAGCAGCAGATAGCGAAGCGAGAGTGAAACCGAAAGCGCGCGCGAAAGAAGGGTACGACAGTTCGACGAGTCCATACTCTGGCGCGATCGATTCAAGCTTGTCCGGCAGATTGCGCTTCAGGTCCATGTCCATGTGCGCGTAAGCCTGCTGGCACTGCTGGAGCGAGAATCTGTCATCAGCGCCCGCAATCAGGCGTAAGGATCCGCACGCACCCCATCTTCGCCAGCAGCCCCTGTAATCGCTTCCGTCCCTTTTCGCGCCATATCCCCATCCTTCCAGCGACATAGCCCGAATGCAACATTGCGTCATACAGGTTCCAGTGCCGGAACATCATGAATCGCAGCTCCTCTGTGCGGGCTATACTCCTATCGTCGGGATTTGGCAGCTTCACACCCGTCGGCTCGGCGTTGAGACGGGCGACTTCGTCCGTGAACAGACCGTGAAAGGCTTCGTATCGATCCCGATCTATCCGTGACGAGACGTATTGGTGCGTGATTGCGAGAATGGCGAACCACAGTAGATCGTTATCTGCGCGCTCCAGCTCCGTCGCTAGTAGGTAGAGCGCTTGCGCAACCGCCATCCCGGACGACGTTCCCGACTCGTAGTACTTCTGTACTCGGTCGTAATGAGCTTCCCTGATCGCGCGAGGTAACCGACGGGGCTGATGTGAGCAATGGGGTCGACGCAGGCAGCAACAATACCCACCTTGTCAGGATCCACATCTTTCCGGCGCTTCTTCTTTGTCCCCTCAGAACTGCCTCTCCGCCGTTTCTTCCGTCGAGCACCGTTTGCCGGTCCATCGCCATCATCATCTGCATCCTCATTCTCGTCGCCCTCCTCATCTTCCCCTTCATCTTCGTCATCTTCCCCCTCGGTATCTTCGTCTTCGACCTCGTCGTCCTCACCAGACTCACTGTCTGACCCGCTGTCAGATGGCTCATACTCCAGCGCCTCCCAAGACTTCTTCACTCCGGTCAGATGTCCCTCCTCGCCGTCGCCCCACACCCATATTCTCCCTTCACCAATCGCCTCACCGTAATCGTTGACCACGAAATCTAAGCCGAAGAGGTTCTGCAGATTCCATGGGCGGTGCGAGTCGATGATATGGAGATGGCAATTTGGCGGAAGCTGGAAGTAGCTCGACAGGGGTAATAGCGACCCGAGCGAGAGTAGGATCAAGGTGTGCAGCTGAGTGTGAGGCTGTGACCCGCTTCCAAGCGTTTAGCTCACCTCTTCGGAGGCGAGGGCTTCGTCTCGACGTGCTTCAAGCTCAGAGTACCCTCCTACAGGGACTAAGCGGTATGGTACATCGTCTTGTCGGAACAAAGCAACAAGTATGCGAGCAGCTAGCAGCCCGTCCTGCCATCAGTCCTGGCACCGTAGAGCCCCATGGAAACCCACGACATCAGACCCGACCAGTATCACAACCCCGCCCGATCCAGATCCGCTACTCCGGTGGACTCTGGATACTATCGAGTTGTAGGCATGTGTATAGGATAGATCGGTTGAGCGAAGGTCGGGTGCAGGCGGATGAAGGAGCGGCATAGGGTGCTATGCACGAGCGCCAGTGTATGTCAGAGTTGAGATATGATCACCGCTCCTTGGAAGAGGGGGAGGGGCGGGGCGATGACTATATCCGATGCTTGCAGCTTAATGTTGCGAAATCATCAATAATGGCCATCTCGGACGGACGCGTCGAAGAAAGCGCGCGCGTTGCAGGGGGCTACCAAGCGGATGTTTACGTAAACCAAAGCCTATTCTCGGCTGCACCGGCTAAGTGGTCTCGCCCATTTACCCATCGTCATCGTGCATCATCGCAGTCGTCCACCCTTTCCGATAAAGACTGCCAACACCCGCGTCCCTTTGCGGGGACCGGCGGCTTTGTAGCATACTTCTTCACCCACGACCAGGACAACACACCGTCTACATACTCTTACATCCGTGCACTGTCGCATCCACTCACCCCCACGGCAACATGTCCATCCCAGCCGCCGACGCCGGGAAACACCCGGACCCGACGAGCTCGACACTCTCCAAGCTCCGCTCCAAAGTCGACCATCTCCAGTCAGACATCTCGCGACTGGGTATCGCCGTCAGAACCACCTGGAACCCAAACCACCGACATGATGAGGCATGGGAGAAGGAGGCGGACGCCAAGATGGAGGCTATCCGGGATGTGCATCGCTTCCGAAGTTTCGCGGGCGAGCGGGACGGGAACGTCGTCAAGTGGCATGTGGATGGTCATGGTGAGTGACGTGTGTGTAGGGGACAAAGGATGTGAATGCTGATGGTAGACTACTTCTGGGCGTTGTCCGAACTGATTGACTCGGCAAAGGAGGTGGGTGCGGGCCTGCGTGCATCTTGGGGTCATTCACCGCTGATGGTAGTCGATCATGATCCTGGATTGGTGGTTGTCGCCCGAGCTCCAGGTGAGACCGAGGCTATGTAGACTGTCAAAACGCCCTTCCATCTGACAAACAGCTGCGACGACCAGCTGCACTCTTCCCGGAATGGCGCCTCGATCGATTGTTACAGCGTAAAGCGAAGGAAGGGGTGCGGATCTACGTGATGGTGTACAAGGAAGTAACGGCTTCTATGGCGCTTTCTTCCAAGCACACCAAGCATGCTCTTGAGAGTCTGCATGAGAACATCGCTTGCATGCGGCACCCAGATCATTCGGGTGGTGAGTTTTCGAGCATCAAGCTCGACGACGACGGCGCGGTTCAGTAGCTGACTGCAGGCGAGCTGGTGTACTACTTCAGTCACCATGAAAAGCTCTGCGTTGTCGACAACAAAGTCGCCGCGATGGGAGGGCTTGATGCATGCTATGGTCGTTGGGATACCCAGAACCATCCTTTGGCGGACGTGCACCCCACCGAATTCTTCAAGAGCTTGTTCCCGGGCCAAGGTAAGTGACGAATACCGGATGAGGTCGTTGACTTATACTGCAGATTACAATAACTCTCGGATCATGGACTTCCAAGTCAGCAAGAAGGGTATGATGCAGCATAGCTGATCAACAGACCGTTGAGAAGTACACCTCGAACGCACTAGCTATTCAGGATGCGCCAAGGATGCGTCAGTTCAATAGACCTCGAATGCTGCTGTTGCTGACCATGCAGCATGGCACGATACTTCGATGACCATTGCAGGTCCGAGCGTTGTGGATCTGGTCCAGCACTTTTGCGAAAGGTGGAACTTTGTCAAGAAGATCAAGTAGGCAAATGAAAGTCCGGTTGAGTGGTCAAGCTGATTGGCAGGTACAAGCACGATCACCGCATGGAGTGGCTTTCCCTCCCTCATCGTGAGCTCGCGGGTGAGATTCTGAAATGCACTTAACCAAAAGCATGGGATGAAGTCGCTGCGAGAAAGGACGAAGAGAAGCGAATCAAGGACGATCAATTCAGGTTGGATCACCCACACCTCGCGGAGTGGAGAGAGGTACGCTCATGAGACGACTGGAGCAGTTCTGACGTCAGCGTGGCCGACAGCTCTACCACCCGTACCACTTCCCTCCATCAGAGCATCCCCGAGCGGACGAGCCCGTGCCCGTCGGCACCTGCCGGGTCCAGGTCCTACGATCCGCGGCAGACTGGAGCCATGGTGTCCTGCGCGAAGACAGCATCCAGCAGGCGTACATCGGTCTCATCCGAGAGTCGAATCACTGCATTTACATCGAGAACCAGTTCTTCATCTCGGCGTGTGGTCCCGATCAGCCGATCGAGAACCAGATTGGAACGGCGTTGGTGCAAAGGATCATATCGGCTGCTTCAGAGGGGCGCAAGTTCAAGATCATCGTGGTGGTCCCCGCTGTTCCGTGAGTCTTTCGCATGTCCCTAAGATGGCTGCTGACGACCAGGGCATTCGTAAGCGATTCTTGCAGACAATGGATCAAGCTGATATCATAGCCGGGAGATATTCAGAGTCAGTCGGGGTTGAAGGCAATCATGGAGTCACAAGTAGGTAGCTCTCGTATCAAGGAAGAGGTGAGCTGAGCATCAAGTACCGGACCATCAACCGCGGGGGAGATTCGATATTCGAGAAGGTCCGAGCGGCCGGATACGATCCGTGAGTGTCTGGCAGTGGATCTCGGAGGTCTTGCCGGACTGACTTTCAGCATGCAATACATCTCGGTATTTAGACGGATCTTGCATTTGCATGTGAGCTGACGGCTAGTTCTGGAACCTGCGGAGCTATGACCGGATCAACACGCCTTTAGGCCAGATACGGGAAATGGAGAAAAAGGTGAATGGGCTTGGTGCATCGATTCTCAACCCGCTGACGCACAGTCCGGCGTGACGTTCCACGAGGCTCAGGTTGCTCTGGCAAAGATATACGTCGGTTCAGACGATGTTGCGGGCGACGTCGATGAGGTGGTCAACATCGAAAAGCCGCATGACCAGACGACTGGGGTGGACCAGATCGGCAAGAAGGACACGGTCGAGAAGGCCGTGAGGCTGCCGAAGACGATTGACGAGGTAAGAGCACGGCGCTCAACAGGGTATAGCTGAGATCAGGCGAAAGAGATCCTGCGCCGATTCGAGAGCGCGATGGAGAGGAGCGATCAAGGCATGTGAGTAGATTCTGGAAGCGAAAGGATAAGATGCTAATCACTTAGCTCGGACAACGGTCAGCATCCGCAATGAGCTGACAGACCGATACTAACCATTTCAGTGGGTCAACATGCCATGCAGGACAAGACCTCGCTCCAGGACGAAGCCTGGGCGGGCACAGAGGAAGAAGAGCTGGCTTGCTATGTCTCCGAGGTGAAATCAGATACGAGCGTGCAGAGACAAGCTCATCGTAGCTCTGTTACATCCATAGCAAGATCATGATCGTCGATGATCGTCGAGTGATCTGTGGGAGCGCGAACCTGAACGACCGCTCGCAGATGGGCGATCGCGATTCGGAGATCGCCTTATTGATGGAGGATGAAGATCTCGTCGAGTCCGTCATGGACGGCAAGAAGTATATGGCGTCCCGGCTCGCCACGACGTGGAGGCGGACGCTCATGCGTGGTAAGCCGCGCGCACCTGACCCAATGATGCAGCAGCAATAGCTCACGCCAGAACACCTCGGTCTCTTACCGCCTCAACCTGCATTCGACCGCGAGACACAACCCACACCCGCTATGCACCCGGCGCCGACGCCACATGAGTACGACTGGGGATCCGAGTCCGACCTGGCGGTCCAGGATGTCTTGTCGGACCAGTTTCAACAGCTCTGGGTCGGCACAGGCAGGAGTAATCGCGCGGCGTTTGAGAAGGTCTTCCGGCCAGTGCCGAACGACACAATCAAGAATTGGAAGCAGTACGGCGAATACCTCAAGCCGAATGCGGGCATTTCGGTGAGCCTGCCCGGAGAGGATGATACGCTTCGGAGTGCTAACGTCAGACTGGACATGTCGCCGATCGTACTTTAACGTTGCAGCAAGTCAAGGAGGAGATGAGCAAGGTCAAGGGTCATTTGGTCGACATGCCCTGCGATTTCTTGATTGTCAGTCCTCGTCGTGATCATCACGCGGCCGATGCGATACCACATGGTCAATTGCTGACGACCAGGAGGAGAAGTGGATGACTGAGGGAGTGCGTGCCGCTTTTCGTCTTGCGGACATCACTGACATGCCAGAACTACTTTTCGGTCAATCCCTTGACTCTGGCCCTGTATGTCTAAAAGCGGGCTCGGCACACGTCCCCATTTGACTGCGGCCATTGGCGACTGTATGGACAGTTTTGACATGTCCTCGAAAACCGCAGGACTCACCGTGAGCAGGGGACTGGACGCACGCTGGCGCACGCTGAATTGCTAGAATATGTAAAAGTGCAGATGGATCGCGAGATGAGCTGACTCGTTAAGAATGACTACGAGTAATCAATGCCGCCGTAGGACACTGTAGCCCAAACTCGATGGCCACAGGATATGAGACCATATTATATGCATGACATTCCCTTGTTAACCCTGTCCGATTGGTCTGTCGACACGGAGGCGTTGCACATACTCCGCGCTTACTCCGCCCCGGGCACCTCGATGAGCTCCGCTCCACCAAGGAGATAGTACCACTGATCATACTTGATCGGCTTCGGTTCCCCGGGGAGCTCGTTCGCCTCGGGGATGTCGAAGTTCTCGACCGTGGCCGATGGATCGATGTACGAAGCGCTCAATTCTGGATGCGAGGTCTGGTTGTAGTTGATCGAGTTGGAGTCGACCAGGCCCTCTACAAGGTCGAGCCAGTACCCGTGCGACTCATCGATGATCTGCTCGGTGAAGGTCGCGTTTTGGTACCACCCTCCCACGATTGGGATCACGTCGTCGCCCCGCGCGACCTTGTAGTACTGCTCCTCAATCCCTACTCGGGGCAGGGCGGACATGGTGGGGATTGAGATGGTCCACAAGCGCACTCACCGTCCACCAGTCCTTGAAGGCACCGATCGTGCCTGGCCGGTACTGCTCGACGTCGTCGTAGTCTGCCTATCAGCGGGCCGTGCGGCGAAGTCGAAGGCGGGCAGAACTCACTGTCGACGAGAGGGGCGAGGGGGTCGTTCACGTCAATGGCGAGGACCTTCCAGTCCGTCTCGCCGCCCTGGCAATGAGTCCTGGTTGCGCCGACTCGAATCGCTACACTCACGTCGTTGACGGCAAGCGCACCGAGGATCTTGACCTGCTTGACCTGTCCAACGTACCCGAGACTACCGCCTCAGCGTTGACATAACATCGACGTGAGGCCAAGTGCTCTCGACTCACTCTTGCCCGATGTCAAACAAGTCCATCGGGTCATTGTCCCCCTCTTCTTCGGTGAAGGGGTGATCGAAATTTGGGCTCTCCCACGTCTGCGGGATCGAGCCGTACAGGAACGGGTAGGTCTTGTGCGGGAACACGCTCTCGACGAAGCGGGGCGCATCGTTCCTATCGTCGTGGAAGATCGGGTCTGCTGTGAGCAAAGAGTGGGAGCAGCAACAGCATGCTGCGCAAGCAGGACGTACTCAGCGGCTCCTGTCGCCTGATCTCGATCTTGGCGTCCTCCCATCGCGGGACCTCGACCACAAAGTTAACCACCCGCTTGTTGGTTGCGTCCGGGTATAGAGGGACGTCGTGCCAGAACGAGATTGGCTGACCGTCCTTCTCTAACCAGACTCGCCAGTCCTGCTATCAGCACCATGTCGCATCCGTGC
>Ga0308169_10006535_pt1 | contig 10235 bp, 8 predicted proteins | sample PhyBR1_2_FD_202139 | JGI IMG/M metagenome (GOLD analysis project Ga0308169, IMG submission 202139) | Phyllosphere microbial communities from UC Gill Tract Community Farm, Albany, California, United States - DLSLSB.R1 | ecosystem: Host-associated > Plants > Phyllosphere > Unclassified | place... | reverse complement strand
CGGTTGCACGACCATGTTCGGCGTGTTCGTCAACAGCGCCGACAGCGACGTCAAGAACAACCTGATTTATGGCGTGTCGCAGGCCGGGGTGCAGCTCTGGCATGACGCCGCGCGTGTGACGGTGAGCCATAACACCATCTTTGCCGCCCATACTGGTATCGTGGTGGGCGGCGGCGATCCTTATGTGTCCAGCGGTGTCAACGATTACTCGCGGGTGGCCAACAACATCGTGGTCGATACCCAGTACGGCGTGGTCGAGCAGGGCAACGTGGGCAGCAACAACACTTACACCAACAACCTGATGCACCAACAAATCCGTATTTGCTGATCAAGGGCGTCGCGGTGGCTACCATCGCGGCGGCGCCGCAGTTCGTCAATTACGTGCGGTCCGGTGGCGGCGACTACCAGCTGCAAGCGACGTCGCCCGCGATCGACAAGGGCGCGGCCGCCGATGCCACGCCTACTGACCTCAACGGCAAAGCGCGTCCGGCCGGCGCCGGTCCCGACATCGGCGCCTACGAGTTCAACGGCGCCGCCCCGACGCCGACACCGAATCCCAACCCGGCGCCCAACCCGGTGCCAGCGACGCCGAACAACCTGTACGTCTCGACGTCGGGTTCGGACAGCAACTCCGGTGCGCAAGGTTCGCCGCTGCGCACCATCGCCCGCGCGTCGGCGCTGGCCAAGCCCAACACCACCGTGCACGTGGCGCCGGGCACTTACGCCGGCGGCTTCAAGACCACCACCAGCGGCACGGCAGCCGGCCGCATTTATTACTACTCGACCACCAAGTGGGGCGCCAAGATCGTGCCGCCGGCCAATTCCAGCAATAACATCGCCTGGGATAACCGTGGTAACTACGTCGATATCATCGGCTTCGAGGTCGATGGCAGCAAGCTGCAGGGCGGTACCGTGTGGCGCAGCGGCTTGTACACGGGCGGTTCGTATGACGTGATTCGAGGCAACCGCGTGCACCACATCGCCAACACGCTGGCGTGCAACGGCAGTGGCGCCTCGGCCATCGGTGTCGATTCGTACTACAAGGGCATCAAGGGCGACGTCATCAACAACTTTGTCCACGATATCGGTCCGGCCAATTGCAAGTACATCCAGGGCATCTACGTGAGCACGTCGGGCAGCGTGGTGGGCAACGTGGTGTACCGCGTGTCGGAGGCGGCGATCCACCTGTGGCACGATGCGACCAATGTCATCATCGCCAACAACACGGCGGTCGCTTCCGGCACTGGCATCGTGGTGGGCGCGGGCGACTTCTACAACCGCAGTGCGCCCAACGACTATACGCATGTCGTCAACAACATCGTGTACGACAACCGCTACGGCATCACCGAGCAGGGCTCGACCGGTACCCATAACACTTACCGCAACAACCTGGTGTACCAGAACAGCATCTATAACATCAGCCTGAAGAACGGGCTGAAGGCGACCGGTACGGTGTCGGCCGATCCGCAATTCGTCAGCTACACGCGCACCGGCACGCCGGACTTGCACGTGCGCGCGTCGTCGCCGGCCAAGGGCAAGGGAACCACCGACTACGCGCCGGCGACCGACATCGAGGGCAAGCCGGTCACGGCCCCGGTGACCATCGGTGCGTACCAGTAAGCAGTAGCTGCCGGTGCGTCACCCCGCGTCGATGGCGCGCCGTTCAGGCGGCGCTTCAACGACGCTATCGATGTCTTCGAGGCCCGGCAAGCGCCGGCGTAGCAGCCGTCGCAGCCTGCCCGTTTGTGCTTCGAACGGCAGGTGAAACAGATACGCCAATGCCAGTACCACGGCCAGCATGGCGGCATATACCGCCAGGCTGGCCGGTTCGCCCGGCGCCAGCAGCGCGCCATCGCGGTACGCCCATAACATGCGCTGCAACGGAATATGCACCACGTACAGGGTGAACGAGAAGCCGGCCAGAAAGGCCCCGGTCTGCGCCACCGCCGCTGCCGGCCGCCCGCGACCAACGCTGCACAAGCACACGACCAGCAGCAACGCCAGCAACAGGTCCGGTGCCAGGGTGGACAAAGTAAAGTCGCCATCCTGCCCGCCGAGACGCAGCAGCGCGGCAACCACCAGTAGCGCGCCGCGCCACAGCCAGCGCTGTACTAACGATAAATCAAAATGCAGGCGCGATGCCGCCACCCCCAGCAGCCACACCAGGAAATAGCCGGTGATCGCCGCGCCCAGCAGCGCCGCCACCGCAAACGCCAGCGCCGCGCACGCGAGCCGCAGCCAGGCAGCGCCGGCGCGCGCTGCGATCACCAGCAGCGGAAACAGCACGTAATACCAGGTTTCGTTGGCCAGGCTCCAGAGCGGGAAATTCTCGCCGAAAGGCGGCACGACCAGCGTCTGCAAGCCGACCAGGTTGCCCAGCAGCGTGGAAAACGACCACGCTGTGCGGGGGGCTGCTCCGGCGATATCGGCGGTAGTGCCAGCAACATTGGCTGGCAGCGTGCGGGCGTTGGTAGCCGCATCATCCGTGGCAGCCGTGCCGGCGCCGGCATGGGTAACAGCGGCGGTGCCTGCGGCAGGCGTGACAACAACGGTATCGGCTGCCGGGTTGGCATCGGACCACGGCAGCGCCCCGGCCCAGGCCAATGCCAGCATCAGCATAAAGGCCGGCAGCAGCACGGTCCACAACCGCGTGGCGCGATCGAGCGCATAGTCGCGCAGTGCCCGTGCCGGCGGCACATCATGGCTGCGGTCGAGGAAAACGCCGCCCACCAGCCAGCCGCTGAGTACAAAAAACACCAGCACCGCCTGGTGCGCGAAGCCGGTCATGAACGCCAGGCCCTGGTACCACAAGGGCGGATCCGTCACGGTGCTCAGACCGGGAAACACCTGGGCGCGCAAGTGGGCCGCCGTCACCTGCAAGGCCGCCAGGCCGCGCAGCCAGTCGATCAGCACCGATTGTCCGCCGTTGTGTGCACCGCGCGCCAGCCGGCTGCTGCGCAGTATGCGCACCAGCGGTCGCTTGCGGCGCGCGCCGAACAGCAGCGTGGCGACCGTGCACAGCAAAATCTGCAAGTCGGTGGCGAAGCTGCAGCGCTGCACGTAGCGCGCATAGTATTTGAGTTTTATGGGCAGCACCTGGTGCAGATAGACGTGTTCGGGATCAACGGCCTGGCGCAGGATGTCGCCCTCGTTACGGAAGCGCAGCGCTGCCCAGTCGGTAATGCCCGGCGCGACCGACAGCACGACCGCGCGCACGGCAGGCGGATAATGGGCCACGTAACGCGGCACCTCGGGGCGCGGGCCGACCAGGCTCATGTCGCCGCGCAGCACGTTGACCAGTTGCGGCAGTTCGTCGAGCTTGTGGCGCCGCAGCCAGCGCCCGGCCCTGGTGGCGCGCTGGTCGTCGGCCACTGACAGCTGGCCGTCGCGTTCCGCGCCAGCGGCCATGGTGCGGAACTTGAGGATCTGGAACGGCGCCCCGTGTCGCCCCACGCGGCGCTGGCGAAACAGCACCGGTCCCGGCGAGTCGCAGCGTATCCATGCCGCCAGCAGCAACAGCAAGGGCGAGAGCAGCAACAGGCCGGCCAGCGCGGCGACGATATCGAACAGGCGTTTGGCTAGCATAGCAACTCCGTCAGGGTGGCGATCACGCGCGCCTGGCCGGCATCGGCCATGGCGGTGTACAGGGGAAGCGTGAGCTGCGCTTGGTAGCTGGCTTCGGCATGGGGAAACTGCTCGGGGCACAGCCCGTAGCGGTCGCGCCAGTAGGGCTGGCGGTGCAGCGGGATGTAGTGGACGCTGGTGCCGATGCCGTGTTCCGACAACTGTTCGATCAGGAGGTCGCGCGCCAGCGGCGCGTTGGCAGTCGGGTAAAGGTGCCAGGCATGCTGGCTGCCCGCAGGCGCATCGGGCGGCAGGGTCAGTGGCAGATCGGCGAGGCATTCGGTGTAGCGGCGCGCCAGTTGCTGGCGGCGCGCCAGAAAGCCGTCAATCTTGCGCAGCTGCGCGCGGCCGATGGCGGCGGCAATATCGGTAAGGTTGTATTTGAAGCCGGGCGCGATCACCTGGTAAAACCAGGCCGGCCGGCGTGAAGTGAAGCGGTCAAAGGCGTCTTCGCTGATGCCGTGCAGGCGCATCACCCGTACGCGGCGCGCGATGTCCGCGTCGCGGCACACCACCATCCCGCCTTCGCCGGTGGTCATGGTCTTGTTGGCGTAAAAGCTGAACACGGTGGCATCGCTGTCCAATGTACCCACCAGGCGCCCGCGCAGAGTGGTGGGAAAGGCGTGGGCGGCGTCCTCGATCACGCGCACGCCGTGGCGGTGCGCCAGTACCACGATGGCGTCGATGTCGCAGGCCCGGCCGCCGTAGTGGACCGGGATCACGGCGCGCGTGTTGGGCGTGATGGCAGCGGCGATAGCCTCGGGTTGCAAGCACAGCGTGTGCGGATCGACATCGACGATCACCGCGTCGGCGCCCAGGTAGCGCACTACTTCGGCGGTGGCGGTGAAGGTCATGGTGGGCACGATCACTTCGTCGCCGGGACCGATGCCGAGCGCTTCGAGCGCCAGGTGCAGGCCGGCGGTGGCGGAGTTGACGGCGATGGCGTGCACTTCGCCGCCCAGGTAGGCAGCGAACTCCTGCTCGAACTGGCGGCTCACCGGCCCGCTGGTGATCCAGCCCGATTGCAGGCACTTGAGCACGGCGGCGGCTTCTTCGTGGCCCAGGTCGGGGAGGGCGAAGGGGAGGAAGTCATCTGGGGGAGTGGTCATCGTGGTCTCCTTTGGTCGGGATGCTGGCTGCGAATTGCCGGTTGTGGTGCGCTCTGCCGTGACGGAATGATCGGTGGGCAGCCAGGGGACGGCAGGTTATTGCGTGCGATGGCGGCTGGTGCGTGGTATCGCGTGGTGCTGCACGCCGGTGCCAGGACTGGGCTGACCGGTTCGACAGCAGGCATCGAGGTAGCGCTGCGCCAGCAACCGGTAGTCGAGGTGGCGGCGGGCGTAGGTGGCGCCGCGCTGGCCCAGTTCCTGGCGTTGCGCTGGCGGCAGGCTTGCCATGTGGGTGATGGCGGCGGCCAGTGCGTCCGGGTCTTCGGGGACGATGCTCAGGCCGCAGCCGGCATCGGCCACCGTGTCGTTGGCCGCGTCCACCGCGTGGATCACGGGGCGCGCCGCCATCAGGTAGTCGCCCAGCTTGTTGGGCGAGATGCCGTAGCGGTAGAGGGGCTGGCGCCGCCAGCCCAGGTAGGCGATGTCGAAACTGCCCAGCAGCGCCGGCATGCAGGGCTTGGGCAGCGGCGTGAGGAAGTGCACGTGGTGCAGGCCGTCCACGTCCACCCGCCGTTGCAGTTCCTGCTTGTGCGGACCAGCGCCGGCCAATACAAAGGCCAGCGGCTGGCCGCGCAGCAGGCTGGCGGCGTCGAGTAGCGTGTCGAGCGCGTTGGCGGCGCCATGGCTGCCCGCGTAGCCGATCAGCATGCGGCCCTGGGCGCGCAGGCGCGCGAGCAGCGTTGCCACTGGTCCGGGCAGCGGCGTCAACGTCGCTTCCCACTCGGCGGGCACCACGCCGTTGGGCACCACGTGCAGCTTGTGCGGCGCCATGCCGTGCGCCGCCATGTGGCCGCCTGCGTGGGGCAGGATCGAGATCACGGTGTCGGCATGGCGGCAGGCATAGTCTTCGGCCGCCTGCATCACCCGGATGAACGGATGGCGCGGCGACATGCCGCCGAGTTCGATCGGTGAGAGCGGCCACAGGTCGTGCACCTCGAATACCAGCCGGGCGCCGGCCGCGAGGGCGATGCGGCGCGCGGGCCAGATATCGGCCGGGTAGGTGCTCGAGGCGATCACCAGGTCGGGCCGCTCGGCCGCCAGCCGCTTCGACTGCTGGTACAGAAGCGCAATGAAGGCGCCGATATTGGCCGCGCGCCGCGCGCCGTTGCTGTCGTAGGCTGGTACGGCCAGCCAGCGGTAATCGATGCCGTCGATTTCCTGGTCCAGCACCGCGCGGCCATCCATCTGCGGCGCGCGCGCGCGCAGGTGCGACGCGCTGGCCGCCACGATGCGCACCCGATGGCCGGCGCGCACCCACTCGCGCGCCAGGTAGTAGGGGCGGTACTCCATGCCATGGTGGGTCGAGCCGGCATAGTGGTTGATCAGCAGGATGTTCATGAGCGCTCCTCGGTTACCAGAGCCACGCGTCGAGCGCGCGCACCAGGTTTTTGTGGCTGTTGGCGGCCCAGCCGGCGTGCCATTGCGACGGATGGGTGAGCAGGCAGATGCGCCGGTGCTTGCCCAGCGCCGCCTGCGGCGCCACCGGGTGGAAGTAGCGCGGCGCCGGCTTGTCGCTGATATACAGGTCAAAGCTGGACAGCAGTTCGGCGTCGTAGCATTCGGCGTCGATGCCGCAGCGGGTACGCAGCTCGCTGTCGTCGAGCACCGCGCAATTGGTGATGCCAAGGCACCGGTTGGCGAAGTCGCCGTGGCTGGCCACCGTGTGCAGCTTGCGGCCCAGCGTGGCCTCGATGCGCTGGAAGTTGGCTTCGAATTCGGCGCGGATCTGGTCCAGCCGCGCGCGCACTTCACCGGGCAGCTTCAGGTGGGTGCGCTTGGCGTAGGTGGCCAGTTCCTCGTAGTGATAGCTGGCCTCGCTGCCATAGTCCTCGATCGCGCGCATCAGGCCGAAGTCCAGCGTGGACAGGCGGAAGTAATAGCTGGCGCGCACGCCGTGGCGCTGCTCGATCTCGAACATGCGGCGCGCGGTGGCCAGGTCGGTGTCGATATCGTGGCGGTGGACCAGCACCGGCGGCGACGGCTGGCGATACGCGGCGCGGTTGCCGTGGGCCGTGTTGCGCAGCGTGTGCAGCCAGCCGCGCACCGAGGTTTGACGGTAACCGTGGTCGCGCGCCTGCGCCAGCAGGGCGTCGTAGTGCGGCAGCCGGCACGGCATCAGGTAGTCGGCGTACAGCCGGTTCAGGATGGTTTTCATTGCAGCGTGTAGCGCACGCGGTACGGCGTGAAGCCGAGCATGGTCTTGAACTGGCGCAGGCCCGGTTGCGCGCCGAAAAAAGTGTCGTACATCAGGTAGTCGGGACCAGTGCCGGTGCGCGCTTCGGCCAGCAGCAGGCTGACGATGTCGGCGATCATCAGGTGCATCACGCCGTCGTTGTTGCGGTAGCCGAGCAGCTGGGCGAACGCGGCGAAGTTGCCGAAGCGGCCCATGTTGCAGTAGGCGACCAGCTGTTCGCGCTTGTCGAACACGCCGAAATAGCGGTAGTGGCAAAGCGGCTCGTAATGCGCGGCCCTGTCCTGGTAGCGCGCATCCATCGGCCGGCCCTGGCGGCTCGGCATGCTGGTGTTGATGGCGTGGATGGCGTCGATGTGGTCGTTGCGGTCGATCTGCGCGAGCCGGTAGCCGCGCTTGCGCGCCTTGCCCACGTAGCTGGCCGCGCTGCTGCCCGGGTACAGGGCCGGTTCGGTCAGCCGCCGCAGATCGATCAGCGCCACGCCCAGCTGCTTGTGGCCGATCACCTTGTAGCGCGGATGCCGGCGCGTGAACTGGCGGTGGGTATCGCGCACGTCTTCTGGATGGTAGCGGGTGTCGAAGCACAGCGTGGCGACGGGCAGGCGCGCCACTTCGAGCACCAGCCGGCAGCCGCGCGCGAGGGGGGCAAAATTGAACAGTCGGGGGAGCTTGGCGATCATGGAAAAACCTCATGCAATGGCGTAGCGGATGCGGTATGGCGCGAAGCCGAGCTTGCGCTTGAATTCGCGCAGGCCGGGCAGGGCGCCCAGATAGGTGTCGTACATCAGGTAGTTGTAGCGGTGTTCGTCGATCAGGCGGCAGGCGATGTCGGCCAGCAGCAGGTACATCACGCCGTCGGTCTTGATCCCCAGCAGGCGGTCGGTGGCGGCAAAGTCGCCGTAGATGCCCAGGTCGCAATAGGCCACCAGCTTGCCACCGGCATCGAGCACGCCGTAGTAGCGGAAGCTGTCCAAGGCCACGTAATGGTCGGTGCGGCTGGCATAAGCCGGGTCCATGGGGCGGCCCTGGCGCATGCGCTGTGAGGTATTGATGCGGTGGATGTCGTCGATGTAGTCGTTGCGGTCGATTTCGGCCACCGTGTAGCCGCGCGCGCGAGCCCGGCGCGCCTGGTAGCCGGCATGATCTTTCTGCGCCACCGACTGCAGGTAATCGGCGCCGCTGGCGAACGCGCGCAGATCGATCAGCGCCACCCCCAGCGACTTGTTACGCACGATGCGGTAGCGCGGGTGCGGCATGGTGAAGCTGGCATGGGTGCGCCGTATCAGGTCGGGATTGAGCGACGCGTCGAAGCGCAGCCGGGCGCGCGGCAGGCGGACGATGTCGGCGACCAGCCGCAGCCGCGCCAGCACGGCCGGCCACAGCCCGGGGGTGTCAGAGGTGGTCATAAAAGTCGATCAGCTTGGTGGACTGGCTGCGCCAGTTGTAGCGGGTGCGCACCGCGCGGCGGCCGTTTTCGCCCATGCGGCGGGCGATGTCCGGGTGGCCGGCCAGGTAGTCGATGGCGGCGGCAATTGCCGGCGGATCGCGCGGATCGACGCACAGACCACAGGCGCCGCCGTCGCCGTCTCCCTCCACGATGGCGCGCCAGCGCGGGAAGTCAGACGCGATCACGGGAATGCCGGCGGCCATGTACTCGAACATTTTCACTGGCAGCGCATCGAGGTGGTTGAGCGTGGGGTGCAGTGTGACCAGTCCCGCGCGCGAGGCGCCCAGCAATGCGGCCACGTCGCCGCGCGCCAGCTGGCCCAGTGCGTCGATGTGGCGCCAGCCGGGGCGGGCGCGCAGTTGTGCGGCCAGCGCCGGTTCGCTGAAAGCGCCGGCCAGTTGCAGCCGTACGGGGGTTTGCAGCAGCTCGCAGGCGCTCACCAGTTCGGCGATGCCGCGTATCGCCGACAGCCCGCCCGCGTAGCACACCTGCAGCGGCTTGTCGGCCCAGGCCAGGTCGGCGCCGAACTCCTCGGGCATCGGAAAATTGTTGATGTCCACCGTGGCGCGGTTGATGCGTTCGAACCGTTCGCGGATGAATGGCGTGGCCGTGATCACGCCATCGAGCCGGCGGCAGGCCTGGTGTTCGAAGCGGGCGTAAGTGGCGGCCAGCGTCCGCCGGGTCCACGGCGGCAGGTAGGGTTTGCCCAGCAGCTGGCGCGGCACGTCCTCGTGGGCATCGAAGATCACCTTGCAGCCGTGCCGTTGCAGCAGCAGGCCGGCCGGCAGCAGCTCGGGGTCGTGTAGCTGCACCACGTCGGGCGCCAGCGCCAGCGCGCAGCGATACACGCGGGTGGTGGACGACATCATCCGTTGCAGCCGCCCTCGCGCGGCGCCGGCATCGACGATGTGGATGCCGTGGCGGTCCTCGTCGCCGCGGCCATCGGCCACCACCAGCGTGACCCGGTGGCCGTGGTCGGCCAGCGTGCGGCACTGCTTGCCGAAGATGCGGGCGTCGTGGCGCGGATGGGCGGACGTCAGGTGGGCGATATTGAGCATGTCAATCTCCCGCGCGGTACCGCGCATAGGCGCCCAGCGCGGCGCCGATCAGCATGTCGCTGAAAAAATGCGACAGGCATAACAACAGCAAGGTGCTGGCCAGCAGGCTCCAGGCCAGCAGGTAGCGGTGGTCGCGGCTGGTGCGACCGCCCAGCAGGTAACCGTGGATGGCCAGGTGCGTGAGCGGATAGAGCAGCAACGCCAGCAGCGCGGCAAACCCCAGCAGCCCCAAGTCCACCCACGCTGACAGGATGTTGTGGGCGTAGCGGCCGCTCGGGTAGCTGCCGTAGTCGCCCATGATCGGATGATCGGCGATGGTGCGCAGCGCCTGCTCGGTGAGCGCGTGGCGCGCGCTGGCGGACGTGGAGTGGGATAAATCGAGCAGTTCCAGCGTGCGGTTGCCCGGCACGGCTGCCACCAGGGCATCGAGGTTGAACTGCAACAGCATGATGGCGCCCGCCATCAGCGCCAGCATGGCCAGGCGCGAACGGGCCGCGTGCAGCTCGAACAGCGGGATCAGGAACAGCAGCGCACCGAACTCGCTGCGCGCTGTGTTGATGTACAGCGTGGGCAGGCCCAGCGCGTACAGCGCCCAGCGCAGCGAGGCGCGCCTGGTGCAGGCCAGCAGCACCACCATGGGCAGCAGGTAGGAGCGTGAAAAGCCCTGGTACGTGGCCACGCTTTCGGGATCGCGCGCGGCGCCCAGCGCGGCAAGGTAAAAAGCGCCATCGACCGCGTACGCGAAC
>Ga0308169_10006534_pt1 | contig 10236 bp, 10 predicted proteins | sample PhyBR1_2_FD_202139 | JGI IMG/M metagenome (GOLD analysis project Ga0308169, IMG submission 202139) | Phyllosphere microbial communities from UC Gill Tract Community Farm, Albany, California, United States - DLSLSB.R1 | ecosystem: Host-associated > Plants > Phyllosphere > Unclassified | place... | reverse complement strand
ACTCGCATAGTTGCTGTATAACTGTACATAGTGTTGACTTACCAGCCGCGGGAGCCCTTGCCGTACTTGCGCGGGTGGGAGAACCAGATAGCCTCGTGAGTCATGACTGATACGGTGTGGTTTTAGGCGGAGAGAAAGTCGAAGGGAAGATATGGCTGTTTATATATTAGTCAAGGAGGAGTTGAGGTTGTGGTTGGTGAGGTTGAGATTGAGGTTGGAGGAGAGGTGAAAGAAAGGTTTCAAGTGGTAGTGGTTGGAGAAGAGCGAGAGATACGAGGTAAGTTCCAGTAAGCTACTGAGATCTAGAGCAAGCTGTACGTACACACTTCCTGACGACTAGGGCAATAACTCAACGGGGGAAAGCAGCAACCAATTCCTTCTGCTGATTTTTCTCTCTCTCTCTCCCAGCAAATTTCGACCCGCGCTCGAACAATTCTTTTGTTTCATTCCTATCTCTTCTTCCTCTCTCTCACTTTGAAGCACTCTCGGTCGTCTTCTGAAGCTTCGCTAGTCCAACGGCTCATGCTCAACCGATCAGCTCAGGTGAAGAAGTTGACCAATCGCTATTCTTTGGCTTCATTCGGACTATCGCTCATGCTTTGCTAAAGTCTGCTGGGCTCTCCAGACGGGAACTATAACTTTGACCACTTTGCGATGTCGACGAGACCGCCAGGCACCATTCAACGAGGCAAACAAACTCGATTTCGCAAACTTCGTCTCTATTTCTACCCTTTCCTTTTCTCTATCCAGTCGAAGGCAGTTTTCAACCCCGGATTCAAGCGTCAAGATCGCGTCGAGCTATAGGGTGATGAACAGAAGTTGAAGAAGCCCCAGGAGTTTCAAGGAGAATCTAAAAACGTTTTACAAAATTTTCGCTTCGTCAGTTCGCCTCCCTTAAAACTCCAAGATCCGAATGCTTACCTCAAGTAGCCTCATTATCTCCTTCCATTCGTCCCACCTCTTCTTCGCCAACTCGCCAACACTGATACTCCACCATTCGTCCTCATTCGTCGTTTTCTCCCACCTATCCCAAGTCGCTTCTTCTCTACTCACGATGACGGCCAACTCCTCATCGAACTTCGCAAATACTTCGATCGTTTGTCTCACCTTGTCCCTCGTCGAATTACTCATGGTTCTCCCGTAAGCTCGGAAACTAGAATCACTGAAATCGAATTCCTTTTGATCGATCTCACGAAGTTTGACGATGAGGGACAAGTTGAAGAACCTCAAGATCTCTTGTTTGTCCTCCAACAATGCTTGTTTGTCACGACGAGGAGCGAGGAGTTGTTGGATTCTATGAGTGATCCCTTGAGTTTCAGTCGGAGGAGGTAGTGAGCGAGGAAATAGGATTCGTCGATGAGGAGGAGGGGGTAGGAGAGTACTGTGCGAGTGATATGAGAGGTTGGAGAGCTCGTGTAGTAATTCGATTGCTCGTGGGCGTGGGAAGAGGCGGGACGGAGGAGAGAGAGAACAGTAGTGTGCGAGGAGAGAGTACGGTTTGATGAGAAGTAGGGGAAACGTTCGACTTGGGTCTTAATCGAGATCGAGCTGTGAAGAGACGGGGTTGCAGAGTCAGCGAACTCCGAGGTGACCAATAGTAAGTGGAGCAAGGAAACAGGAGAATGAGGACTCACTTCTTGTAGAGAAGATCAGGATCGTCGAAATCTTGAGATACCCTTGAAGTCTGTGCAGCTGGTATAGAAGACCCACGACAATAGATGTCGAGGGAGTAGGTACGATCAGGCTAGTGAGACGAGGTATTTCGAGAAGTCAGCAAGAATTTCGCAAGTCCTGCAATACGGTTCCGATGGAAAGGGAACTCACAGCGGGAAGGTAGAGCATTTCCTGCAAGAGACCTGAAGCGAAAAGGTGAGGGTACTCGAGTCGGAGTTCCTTCTGATAAGGTGTCTCGCGACGAGGTTCGTCGAAACTTGAATCGGAATGACGGGAGTGAGAAGACGAAGGGCGAGGAGGAAACGAAGTCGTAGAGCGTTGAGCTTCATCGATGGCGAGATAGTAGAGAGCTATGGCTGTGCGATCTGGAAGGAAGAGTCAAGGGTAATCGGCGACGACAGATTCGAAGAATGATGACGAGTCAGACTTACTGTGGTAAATGGCTAGGGGACCCTTCGCCTCCTTCCCGGCTCTTTCAGTAGACGGTCCAGCCTGATCTGCACCGAATGAAAGAGCGAAGTTGAGCAATGAAGCGGCTGTCGTGCTGACTCGAATACGGTTTGGATCCGTGAGAGGGTACCTTCGAGCTGTGTAGAGGACATGCCAAGGCCAGTGGAAGGTAGGTTGAGTGTCCGACATGTCGTTTCTAGGTAGTGTGGAGGGACGAGAGGGAGAAGGTGAGGCTGAGATTGGGGAAGGGAAAGAATTCTGAGGTTGATAGCCGGGAACCCTTTGACGAACGGAGCTGCGGAGCCCTTGAGCGACGTCGCGTGATTGACCTGACCTTGAATGTCGAAGTCACGACGGTCACGAGGATCAATAGTCTCCTCCTTCCGACACGAGCGTCGGCTTTAGCGAAAGCGTAGTTTAAGGCTTCCCGGTGGAAAGCGGTGCACGTCGAGTGGCTCCTTCGTAGACGACCAAATGGGAACAGAGCAGCTCCTCAGGCTTGAATGAAGCGAGGAAGTAAAGGGGAGAGAGTTGGGAGAGGGCTGAATGAGTCGAGACGAGGATTGGGAGAAGGAGCCGAAGTCAGCGTTTCCTTTGACATCTTGCGCTGGTTGATCCGAAACCTTCGTGATCGGAGCAGCCAAGTGTACGAAAGAGCGAGAAGAGGAGCAAAAGAGAGATTCGCTTCTCCCCCACCACTCGAATTTCCCTCAACTCTCCCTCTACGATATGAGCGCATCTAGTAATCAACTAGACTTCCCTCGTGAGCCTGCAGACTCTCCTTGGTCAGAGGTTCCTCGACTGATGCTGTTGATTCATTCCAGTGCTCAAACTCGTTTCGACTGCTCGCTCAACTTATGGATTGAGGCATCAAGACTTTGCCAGATACAAGTGAGTACCCTCTCTACTAATTCAAGCTAAAAAGTAGCCTCATCGCCTTCGTTGTTAGGTCACACTGCACTGCCAAAGTCCATCATTTACGCAAGTCGACTGGACTCACTCAGACGGCTGGACGATCAAAGAAGTATCAGAGGAAGGATCTCACAGCTGACAAGGTCACGTCAGACAAGTGAGCGCTCTTTGTTTCACTCTGTCTCCCCCAAATTAGCTAATCTCCTCATTCACAGACATCTCCAAATCCTCTTGTTCGACTCTGAACGATGCTGGGCTAAATCACAACTACTCAAATCTGAGCTCGACGATCCCTCCTCTCCTCCTTCGACGAAACACCACCTCGCGAAACGTCTCAACAAAGCCGCTTCTCACGCTCACGACCTCCTCGACATCTCGCAAGACCCCTCAATCTCTTCTCGGCTTTCAGCGACTCAACTAGGTCAGATTCAAGCATACTACCACGTCCTAGCGGGTTCCCTCGCTTTCGAACGTAGCAAACACGATCAAGGTCTCGAACTCCTCAGTATCGCTTATCAAATCCTCAATGAACTCGCTGCGAACGCAAACTCGGCCACCGACGAAGCACTCTTCAACGAATCGATGGACGAGATCGAACCCATGTTGCGATTCTGCGCTTACAAATTAGGCAAGGATACTTCGAATGGAGCAGCAGTCATCGCGAAGGAGGTCGCTTCGGATAAGCTCTCGACTTCGGTGAAAGGATGGAATGATCTCAAGAGTCGACTTGAGGAGGAGGGAAAGAGCGAGAAGAAGGAACAGGTCGAGGTGAGGTGGAGAGGGGAAATCGTACCGGTCAGGAATGTCGAACTCGTCGGAGCTGCAGTCAAGGTACAGCAAGTACTGTCGACCTTGGAACAGGATCAGTCGAGCTCGAAGAAGGGTGGAGAAGGTTCGGCAGGAAAGAGGAAGGCAGATGGAAAGAAGGAGATGATGGGAGCGAGGAGAATGGGTACTTACGATAAGGCACTCCTCGTTCTCGGCGAAGCGGAACAAATAGCTAGTCAACTCGTTGAGGACAACAAGGTACGCCTTCCTTCTACCTGCTTCTCACCTCTGAAATCAGGCTAACAACGTTTGCGCCCTTTCTCAGATCGCTCTCTCGAAAGGACACTCTGCTCGCTTCGAAGCCTCGTCACGACCTCTCAACCTCTTCCACTCCTACATCCAATACAACCTTCTCTCCGTTCGCGCCAAGCGTGATCTCCTCCTCATCGCTTCGACATCCTCGAAACTTGCCGCTCGGGAAACCAAAGCTCGCGAAACTGAAGCCGCTTACGTCTCGAGAACCGAGACTAGGGATCCGAGTGTTGTGGAGGACAAGATTCGTCGACTTCGAACAAAAGCTTATCCTGGTTTGGTCAAGGTTTATGATACCGTCTTATTGAGTTTGGAAGGGATGAGGGATATGGAAGCGGTCTCACAAGATGACGAGTTGGCTACGAAGGTAGAAGCTCGTATTGAATTCGTTCGAGCTCAACGGTGAGTCCAGCCTCCTCTCGGAAACCATTGAGAGCTAGTTTCTCATCATTTTGACGATGTCTACAGCTGTCTCTACGTTTCTCGAGCCTACGCTCTCGCCAACCAATACTCCTCTTCCCTTTCCCTCAACGCTCGAGCGAAACTCTACTCGCGTCAATCTCGCTCGACCGCGCTCTCCCTCTCCTCAGAACTCGACCTCGCACCCGAAGAAGGAGAAGGAGAACATGACTTTATCTTCGATCTTCTTCCGCTCGACCATGCTTCCTTCGACACTCTCGACCGCGATCTGGACGCCGATTACGAACGACTCGGTAAAGAATGGTTCGAAGCGACTGGAGGGAACGTTGAGGAAGGAGAAGAGGCGGACAATCTACCCGTCGACGAACTCTCGCTGAGTGAAAAGGGCAAGACCAAATCGAAGAAGCCTGCTTTCTACGATGTCGCATACAACTATGTCGTCGCATTCGATATGGAAGCTATAGCGAAGAAAGCGGGATTGAGGGCGGGAGAGGAGGAACCGACAGCGACAATGGAGGTTGAAGACGATCGCAAGGTTGAGCAGAAGAAGGAGGAGGAGGAACAACAAAAATCGACACCGAGTAAACGAGGATGGGGATTCGGATTGTTCGGTAGGGGTTAGTTTGCGAATGGATACGAGTGGATCAGTACGAGGACTCGTCGATGCTCACCTCCTGTCGAGAGGTCCGCGAGGTCCGCGGCGGAGATCAGGTTCATCTCCTATCTTTTCTCTCTCTAAAGCCACTCTCTCTTTCTCCTCTTTCTTTCCACCTTCATATCGATAAGCAGGCATGTCTTCCGCTGACTTCGATTTGCTTGCCGCAAGGCTGGAGCAGCTAGGTCTACCGCCCAACGCTATTTCAGCCATGCTCAACGATCCCATCGCTCTCTCTCGGTTCAGCAACAGTTCGACGTCTCCTCCACAACTCCCAACCTATGACGATCCAACTGAGAGGGTAGTACAAGAAGTCGATACTGCTATTCGTGCAACAGCGGAAGAAGCAGCACGCCCTCAAAGAAAGGTTCCTCCTCCCCCTCGACGAGCTCTGGTTTATTCTCTCAATTCAGAACGCAATGCCGTTTCGAAGGCGATGGAAACCAAGTCACAGACTATCCTCGCTACCTCCTTCATAGGCCTCCCCAAAGCGTTCAGCGACAAGCCTGTATCAGAGCTTACGAAAAGTGAGTTTTTTTGACCATGTGACTCTTGCCGTCTCTGAGCTGACTCCTTGATCCTACATTCGCAGTTTTGTTTGATGAGATGCTTGTCACGAAGACGCACAAGGGGAGTGAGATACGTTGAGCTTCAGCCAGCGCAAGTTCACGATCTCTTCGCTCGTTGACAGGGTCGCTTCCTCCTATGCCGCATCATCTCTGCCCCAGGTAATCTACTTCGTCGTATGCATGAAAGGCTCCGATGCTAACAAGGCCCTTTGGTGAGCAGTCCTCAAGGTTGGAGTCAGCTTTGCAGTCGAGGATGAATCTGGAAGAGCGTGCGAATACTCTCTCTTCTTTCCCCTGATTTTGCTCACGAACGTTCTGTTGACGTCGTGTTCTCCTCGATTCAGCGAGTACTTCTCAGTCTACAACTACCCTCTCCACGGTATTCAGACCGGTTCCGATCTCGACAAGCTGTTCCCTCTCGGACACATTCTTCTCGTTCGCGAACCAACATTCAAAATGAATCAAAACAATACGGGAAGTCTCATCCGTGTCGATTCTCCATCCGATTTCCAATTCGTCCGCTCCTCAGATCCCCTTCTCGCCTCCGCACGTTGGTCTTTCCCTAGTCCCGCTCCTCCGCTCCCTCGCAACGTCGACTACAAGTCACTCGGCAACACGTACTTCAAGGCGAGGAAGTATCTCCTTGCTGTCAAATATTACTCCGACGGTATCTCGTTGATTCCGTGGTTGGATCAGCAATTCATCCTCTTCCTCAATCGCTCGCAAGCTCATCTCGGTCTCGGTAACTTCGAGCAAGCTCTCCAAGACGCTACGACCGTTCTGTCCCTTCTCGACGATGGAGTCGAAGCGCCTGGTAACTCGAGGGAAAAGGCGCTCCTCCGCCGCTCTCGTTCGTACGAAGGCTTGCGACGATTCCCTCTCGCTCTTTCAAGCTATCGAGAGCTCCTCTCGACCACTACCTCGAGTACTGAAGCTCGATCGGGAGTTGCTCGAGTCGAGAAGTTACTCGAACAAAGCACGAGTGGAAACTTCGATTGGTTGGAGATGGCACGAATCACAGAAAACCGTCGCAACAAGGTCGATCTCTTGGTTGGCGATTTCGTTGGTTCAATCGAAGCGAGGAAGGTTACGAGTCGTGGAGGTGGTCGAGGAATGTTTGCTTCGAAGGACATTGCGCCAGGAGAGCTTTTGCTAGGTGCGTTTTCAATCGCAGAACTCGCTCACTCAGTTCTCATTGACACCGAAATACTATAGTCGAGACGGCATTCGCCTTGGGACGCAAATCGTCATCAGCCGGAGTTCAGATCCTCGCGTTCGACGTCCGAAATCGTTCTTCTGTCACTTCGGAACGCTTGAATCTCGTCGAGAACATTATCGCCAAAGTCCTCGACAGCCCTTCCTCTATCTCACAGCTCTACAGCTTGTCTGGCGGCGACAACTTCCCTCCTAGCTCAATACCCTGTTTCGACACTTCCTCCTCGGATTTCGACGCCGAATCCGTTGTCGCCAACCTCGACATCGCTCGTATCGAATCAATCTCGTCGATCAACGTGTACGTCCATTCCTCAATCATTGTCGACATGACTCTGGAGCTGTGCTGATAGCCATTCCCTTAATGCAGTTTCGGAGGTGACTTGACCGAGGAAGAAGCTCGAAACGGTGACGGCGACTCGACGTTGTTCGTCAAAGCCTCGTTGTTCAACCATCGATGCATTGACAACGCAACATGGACCGTTATGAACAACGTGATCGTCATTCGCGCTCGCACTCCGATTCGTTGTGGAGAGGAGGTTCTGCTCAGCTATTCGATGCCTGGAACGCCGCCTTGCGACCTCATCATTCAGAAACACCTCGGTTCAAAGACTTGTGGATGTCAACTCTGCAAACACGACGTAGCTGAAGGAGTCGCAAAGGTCGAGAAGAGGAGGTCGATCGTCAAGGAACAAGTTCGTCCCCTCGCTGCCCTTATCCGCGACACGCCTTCTCCTTCCCCGAAACACTCCCGCCTACTTCGTCAAGTCGAAGACCTCATCGCCGCAATCGAAGCTACCTACTCGCCGTCTCGTCCTGAGAACCTTCGACCCGATCTAGCCGTCGCGTTACATCTACTCGGAGAATCGATCAACTGGACTCATTCGGACGTCGAACGTCGTCGTTCAATTGAGCTTTCACTCCGCTCTCTGACCGTTTGCGGTGGCATCGTCGAGTACGAAGCAGGAGGAGGAGGCATTCACGTTGTTCAACCTCCTTTCTACATTGAACACGACGGGGTGTCCGTTCTCCTCAATTGTGCTCGTCGTTACGCTCACAGGATGGATCCCGAAGAGAACACCATTGCGCTGAAGTGGATTAAAGCTGCGATGGATCTCGAAAGGCTACGCTCCGGAGGAAAATACCCCGTTTTCCGACTCAAGCACGCTTACGGTATCAAGTTCCTCGGTCTTGAGCAGCTCGTCGATCTCTTCCGCCCTTGAGTGAGTCGCCATCTCGCCCGAAGTCTTCAGAATTCAGATTTTGACGCCTTTCTTTGCAAATCTAGGCGACTTGGTTAACAGCGTGAAGCGCAACTCAGTTACTCTCGTAGGTTCCATTCTCAAACTCTCTACGCTCTGTGGTACCCTGCTCACTCTCTGCTCCGAGGGTAGCGCGAAACAGATTTCCCTTCACTTCGTCTATCGTTTCTCAGTACCTCTGTCACTTTTCTCAGTACCCGTTTCTCTCGTTTGCTCAATGGATCGTCTTTCATCAGTTCAAAATGGTCGTGTCCGCGAGGAAGCTCAGGTAGACCGAGAGAATCGCTCCCTTTCATTTTCGATCATTTTCGGCTTTTCGCCAGTTTCCTCATCGACTTTGTCAGAATTAGCTACCTCGCAGCGAGGAGTCGCAGCAACTTTCTACCTTGTCGTACTGAACTCATGCTGTCTGAGGTGAATAGGGGATCGCGTCTTTAGCCGGGCTCCGTAAATTGCCACGGACTTGGTCAATTCTCGCTTGTCTGCGCTTCCTGCCTTTTGTTTCCCTCTTCCTTCCTCGCATCATGTCAGTCAGGACCGTCAGCGTCGGCATCGACAGCGGCCAGTTCTGGGCTGCGGCTCTGCTCCAACGAGCGATCAACATCTTCGACGAGAATTCGCACAAATCGAGACCCACTCTCTGTAGAGCTTCGTTCTTAGGTTCGTCTCTCCCCACATCAAACAGAAACAGATGACTGATCTTCCCCTTATCAGGATCTGCCGCCTTAAGTACGTACTACGGTTTGTGGAGACCACCAAACGTTGACCGAGCGGAGCTCAGGCTTCTTATCCCATCTGATGAGTTGGTGAGTCTACAGTTCCAATATTCCCTCGTATCAGCCAATGCTTTGAGCTGATCAAAGGAAGGTTGGCCCTTAGACTCTGGACGTTCTCCTCGTATCCGAACTCGACGGTCAGCCTGTTCCCGAGGAAGATCAGCATCGTATCGTCGGAATCGCTGCCGGTACCCTCGTGTCGAGCTACTTCCCTTTATCTCGGAGCCCTCATAGCGATCGGCGACGACCTCGAACACCTCTCGATTTCTTCTGTCCTCGACTTCACAGGCAGTTTCCGATCCCAGCTTCGTGAGCTTCTCACACATCACGCAAGTCGTTCACGCTAATCAAGCTCTGCTCCCAAAAGGGCGCCACTAGTAAAGCATGTGGTACATTTCGACCTCGACAGAATCCACGGAACTTTGCACTCCTGCAAAGTTGGAACTGCATTCCCAACAAGCGACACCGTGACCGAATACGACGTTGCTCATCCAGCCCTATTCTTCATTCGACTCCTCGAGCGAATTCGCACCGAAAGCAGAGCGCTATCGGAAACAGCCAGAGCTCTCCACGCACATCGAAGAAGCGCACAGGTGTTCCTCCTCCGTCTCTTCGTTGAACTCGTCAAGGATACACAGCAGGACAATCCTTATCACAGCGACGCTATCATTCACTCTCGACTTGCGGCCTCACTTCCGCAAGCTTGGACGACTTCGCTTGATTTCGCGCAAGAGATGAGGGGAATTCTCACGACAGCGGTCGCTGAGCACCAGGCGCACTGGCAGATGTCGCTCGAGGGAGATCATCACTCAGAGCATCGATTCGGCAGCTTGGTGGCTCGGAATGAAGCGGCATTTGAATCTGCGCTCGAATGGGTGAGCAAATCTCTTCAGACTGTCGTTTCGTCACGCAACTGATCAAGCAATGACTTTGCCGTCTCATAGCTTCGCTGGCCGATTGAATATGGACCAGAACCTCCTTCATACGACCCGAACTTTGTTCCAGATGAACCAATCCTCGTAGGTTTCCTTTCTCTTTCCATCGTCTACACCAAGTCAATCCAATATGTTATCGGTACATCTAGGACGAGGATGAGGATCCCTTTCAGCCGGTACATCGTTGACGCCGGATTTTCGTTGCTCGAAATCGCTCTCAGATCGTTCTCCCTTTCTTCTCTTCTCAGCTGCTGCCTACTTTAATCGATACGGATCGTGTGATACTTCAGA
>Ga0308169_10006532_pt1 | contig 10243 bp, 8 predicted proteins | sample PhyBR1_2_FD_202139 | JGI IMG/M metagenome (GOLD analysis project Ga0308169, IMG submission 202139) | Phyllosphere microbial communities from UC Gill Tract Community Farm, Albany, California, United States - DLSLSB.R1 | ecosystem: Host-associated > Plants > Phyllosphere > Unclassified | place... | reverse complement strand
TGGCTGCACCACAACCCGCTCCTGAGCGCCGGCATCGCCGTCGTGTTCGCGATTGTCCTGGGCGTCGTCATCGACCACGCCTTGCGCTGGTGGCACAAACGGCTGGGACGGCACGATGAGTCCGAGTCCGAGGCCGAAGCCGGGGCGGACGGATGGGCCGAAACCCCCTCCGGCCAGGAAACGCGGCCCGGCACCCGGCCCCTCACGGTGCCATCAGCGGATGCGGGTCCGGCAGCCAAGTAGCGGCTGGCTTTGAACCCCGCCCCACCCTAAGGTGGGAACGTGACTGAGCCCATTCTTGACGCTGCCCCTGCCATTGATTTCGACCTGAAGAGCCTGCCCAAGGTCTCCCTTCACGACCATTTGGACGGGGGACTCCGTCCGGCCACCATCATCGAACTGGCCGAAGCCGTGGGGCACACCCTCCCTTCGACGGACCCGGTAGCCCTGGGGGAGTGGTTCCGCGAATCCGCCGACTCCGGATCGCTGGTCCGCTACCTGGAAACCTTCGACCACACGGTAGCCGTCATGCAGACCTATGACGGACTGTTCCGCGTGGCCAAGGAGTTCGTCGAAGACCTGGCGGATGACGGCGTGGTGTACGGCGAGGTCCGCTGGGCACCCGAGCAGCACCTGCAGAAGGGGCTCAGCCTGGATGAAGCCGTCGAAGCGGTCCAGGACGGCCTGGAAGCGGGCGTCGAAGCCGTGTCGGAGACCGGCCGCGAGATCCAGGTGGGCCAGCTGATCACCGCCATGCGGCACGCCGATCGCGGCCAGGAGATTGCCGAACTCGCCGTGCGCCACCGCAACCAGGGCGCAGTGGGCTTTGACATCGCGGGTGCTGAGGACGGCTTCCTGCCCAGCCGTTTCAAGGACGCCTTCACCTACCTGGCCCAGCACAACTTCCCCGCCACCGTGCACGCCGGCGAGGCCGCGGGGCTGGAAAGCATCCAGTCTGCGCTGGTGGACGGCCGGGCCCTCCGCCTGGGACACGGCGTCCGGATCGCCGAGGACATCATGGTGGAATTTGACGACGACGACGAAGCCGGCGACACCGTTGGCCTGGTCACCCTGGGCGACCTCTCCAGCTGGGTCCGCGACCGTGGCATCGCCCTGGAAATCTGCCCGTCCTCCAACCTGCAGACCGGGGCCATCGCGGAGTTCGGCGAGGGCATCGAGAGCCACCCGCTGGACATGCTCTACCAGCTGGGCTTCAACGTCACCATCAACACCGACAACCGCCTGATGAGCGGCGTCACCCTGACCGACGAGTTCAACCTGCTGGTGGAGACGTTCGACTACGACCTCGACGACCTGCTGGAACTGACCTTGAACGCCGCCGAGGCATCCTTCTTGCCCCTGGAGGAAAAGGAAGCGCTGGTGGAGTACATCAACGACGCCTACGCCAACCTTGGCTGACCAGCATCCTCCTGCCGGCAGCTCCGCCACCGCGGAGCTGCTGGCGACGATTGCGCAGCTTCGCGAGCATTGCCCGTGGATGGGTGCACTGACGCACGCCTCGCTGGTGGAATACCTCCTGGAGGAGGCCTACGAGGTTGCGGAGACCATCGAGGAGGGTCACCCCGACGCCGAACTCCGGGGCGAGCTGGGTGACGTGCTGCTCCAGGTGGTGCTGCACGCCCGCCTCGCCGAGGAACGCGGAGCGTTCACGTTCGACGACGTCGCGCAGGGCTTGACTGCCAAAATGGTCCGCCGGAACCCGCATGTCTTCCGGCCCGACGGTTCCCTGCAGGACACCTTCCCCGCCACGGTGGTGGAGATCGAGCAAAAATGGGACGCCGTCAAACGTGCCGAAAAACCGGAACGGCAGGACCCTTTTGAGGGGATTCCGCAGGAGCTCCCGGCGCTGGCCAAGGCGCAAAAATCGCTGGACCGCGCAGCACGCGCCGGCCTCGCTCTCCCCGCCGGGGCGCCCGTCCCCGAAAACGAGGAAGAACTTGGAACCCTGCTGCTCGCCGTCGTGCGGTCCGCCCGGGACCGCGGCATGGACGCCGAGCGTGCCCTCCGAACCGCCATACGCCGCTACCACGCGGACCAAGCGGCATCATGACGTCCGGGCCTTGACCGGTTTGAGTAACCCGGAGCACTCTCGACTAGGCTGGTCCCTGACGAGTACGTCGAGTTTTCTGCCTGATTCCCCCCGTTAATCGCCCATAAGGAGCAAATTCATGGCGCTTATCGATGCCATCCACGCACGCGAGATCCTTGATTCCCGCGGCAACCCCACCGTCGAAGTTGAAGTCCTGCTGTCGGACGGCCAGATCGGCCGCGCCGCAGTTCCCTCCGGTGCCTCCACCGGTGAGCACGAAGCCGTTGAACTGCGCGACGGCGACAAGGGCCGCTACCTCGGCAAAGGCGTGCAGAAGGCCGTAGACGCCGTGATCGACCAGATCGCCCCCGCCCTGACCGGCTTCGACGCCACGGACCAGCGCAGCATCGACCAGGCCATGCTGGACCTGGACGGCACCCCCAACAAGGGCAAGCTGGGCGCCAACGCCATCCTGGGCGTCTCCCTGGCTGTCGCCAACGCTGCTGCTGCGTCCGCTGACCTGCCGCTCTACAAGTACCTGGGCGGTCCGAACGCCCACGTCCTGCCCGTGCCGCTGATGAACATCCTCAACGGTGGATCCCACGCCGACTCCGATGTCGACATCCAGGAATTCATGATCGTCCCCATCGGCGCCGAAACCTTCTCCGAGGGCCTGCGCTGGGGCGTGGAGGTCTACCACAACCTCAAGTCCGTGCTGCAGCAGAAGGGCCTGTCCACCGGCCTCGGCGACGAGGGCGGCTTCGCCCCGAACCTGCCGTCCAACCGCGCTGCGCTTGACCTGATCCAGGAAGCCATCACGAACGCCGGCTACACTCCGGGCAAGGACATCGCCCTGGCCCTGGACGTCGCATCCTCCGAGTTCTTCAAGGACGGTGCCTACCAGTTCGAAGGCAAAGCCCTGTCCGCCAGCGAGATGAGCGCCTACTACGCAGAGCTCGTTGCCGACTACCCGCTGGTTTCCATCGAGGACCCGCTGGACGAGAACGACTGGGAAGGCTGGAAGACCCTCACCGACACCATCGGCGACAAAGTCCAGCTGGTGGGCGATGACCTCTTCGTCACCAACCCGTCCATCCTGCAGCGCGGCATCGACACCAAGACGGCCAACTCCCTGCTGGTCAAGGTCAACCAGATCGGTTCCCTGACCGAGACCCTGGACGCCGTCAGCCTGGCACAGCGTGCCGGCTACACCACCATCACCTCGCACCGCTCCGGCGAGACCGAGGACACCACCATCGCCGACATCGCGGTGGCCACCAACGCCGGCCAGATCAAGACCGGCGCACCTGCCCGCTCCGAGCGCGTTGCCAAGTACAACCAGCTGCTGCGCATCGAAGAGGAACTCGACGACGCCGCACGCTACGCCGGCCGCAGCGCGTTCCCGCGTTTCAAGGGCTAGTAACCGGCTAAACCCCTCGGCGGTGGCTATGGTTGGAAGACCATAGCCACCGCTGTTGTTTTCCGCAGCAATGGTCCCAGCAGTGTTTGTCCAGCACAGATAGTGGCGGCCCAGGGAGGCTGCGTTTCAGGAGTGTCATGGCTACCCGCCGCCCCAAAGTTCCCAAGGTCGCCCCCGCCCGTCCGGCAAAGGATACGGACGACGACGGTTCCTCCGGCGGTGCCGAGGTGATCCGGGCGGATTTCCGCCCGGCCAAGGGTCCGGTGTCGAAGGGCAGTGCAGCTTCCCCGGACGCTGCGCCGTCGGGGCAGAAGCACGGGCGTGGCCCTGCTGAGCGGAGCAAGTCCGGGAAGGCCGGGGAGGGGAGCAAGCCCAAACCGGCTGCCGGACGCAAGGGCAGCAGCCCGGTGGACGCCGACCGAACTCCCGAAGAGGACCAGCACCCCGTCCCCGCGAAGGCCTTCTCCGGCCGCATGCTCGCCCTGGCCGTGGTAATGGTGGCCATCACCATCATGCTGGCGCCGACCGTGAAGATCTTCTTCGACAAAAAGGCCGAAATCGACTCGCTGAATGCCGATATCGCCGCCCGTCAGGCCGAGGGAGACGCCCTCCGGCAGCAGGTGTCGAGGTGGCAGGACCCCAACTACGTCAAGCAGCAGGCCCGCGACCGCATTAACATGGTTATGCCGGGCGAAACCGGCTACTGGGTTTTTGGCAGCGATGAGCCGGCCGGAGAAAGCAGTAGCCCCGCCGGCGCAACAGCACAAGACCCCGCCGATCTGCCGTGGGTGGATTCCCTGTGGGAGTCCATCAGGCGCGCGGCCACAGACTGAACCGCACAGGAAGGACGGCCCGCGACAATGGAACACAGCACGGCAGCCGCCCGGGACGAATCCCGCCAACCGACAGCACACGACCTTGACGTACTGAGCAGGCAGCTGGGACGTCCTGTCCGCGACGTCGTGGAAATTCCGGCGCGGTGCGTCTGCGGCAACCCGCTCGTCGCCGCCACCGCTCCCCGGCTCAGCAACGGAACCCCGTTCCCCACCACCTTCTACCTGACGCACCCGGTGATCACCTCCGCGGTTTCCAGGCTGGAAGCCGCAGGCGTCATGAATGAGATGAATGACCAGCTCGCGGGGGACCCCGGACTCGCCGCGGCCTACGCCTCGGCCCACGAAGAATACCTCGCCGCCCGGAATGCGATCGGCGAGCGTTCCGGCATCGGCCCGGTACCGGAAATCGACGGCGTCTCCGCCGGCGGGATGCCCAGCCGCGTCAAGTGCCTGCACGTCCTGGTGGGCCACTCCCTGGCGTCCGGTCCGGGCGTTAACCCGCTGGGGGACCAGGCCCTTGGAATGATCAGCGAGTGGTGGACGGCGGACAGGTGCTACTGCGACGGCGCCTGGGACACCACCGGGGAAGCGCCGTCCCGGGACCTCAGCCGCCACGGCCCCCAAGGCCTGCCGGACATCGTCGGCCGCCCCGCCCCCGTGCGAAAGCCTGCCCGCGACGCCGGGGTGGCGGAATGACGCGCGTTGCCGCCATCGACTGCGGCACCAACTCCATCCGGCTCCTGATCGCGGACATTGACCGCAGCAACGGCGGTGCGGCCTTGGCCGACGTCGTCCGGGAAATGCGCGTGGTCCGGCTGGGCCAAGGGGTGGACGCCACCGGCGAACTCGCTCCCGAAGCGCTGGAACGCACTTTTGCGGCAGCCGCCGATTATGCGCGCCTGATCCGTGAACACGGTGCGGAGCGGACCCGGTTCGTGGCGACGTCGGCAAGCCGCGACGCACGCAACCGGGACGTCTTCGTGGACGGAATCCGGGAACTGTTGGGCGTCGAACCGGAGGTCATTTCCGGCGACGAGGAAGCTGCACTGTCCTTCGCCGGAGCCAGCAGCGTGCTGCCCATCCTCGACGGCCATGAAGTACTCGTGGTGGACCTCGGTGGCGGAAGCACCGAATTTGTCCTCGGCACCGCCTCAGGGGTAACAGCCGGCAAATCCGTGGACATCGGCTGTGTTCGCCTCACCGAACGGCACCTGCGCAACGATCCGCCCACTGCCGAACAAATCGCTGCCGCAGAAGCTGACGTGGACGCAGCCCTGGCCAGCGCCGGCCGTGACGTGCCCCTGGAACGCGCCACCGCCGTCGTCGGCGTTGCCGGGTCCGTCACCACCATAACGGCGCACGCCCTCCGACTTCCCGAATACTCGCCGGACGCCATCCACGGCGCTGAGCTGCCCATCGAGGACGTCAGGGCCGCCGCCGGTGACCTGCTCGCCATGACCCGGGCCGACCGCGCTGCCCTGCCGTACATGCACCCGGGACGGGTGGACGTCATCGGCGCCGGGGGACTGGTGTGGCGCCGCATCCTGGAACGGATGGGCACGCTGACCGGCGGCAGGATCACCTCCGCCACCGCGAGCGAGCACGACATCCTTGACGGCATCGCCCTGAGCATCGGCTAGTCCCATGCAGTCCACCCCAGCTCCGATCCCGCCCGCGCGCCGGGCCGCCGCGGCCCTCATCGCTGTCCTGCTGGCAGCGTGCTGTCTCTGCGCCGGCCTTTTTACCGCTCCGGCAGCCACGGCCGACGATTGGCGCGACAAAGAGTACTGGCTGGCAGACTCCGGCATCACCAAGGCCTGGGAGGTATCCAAGGGCGCCGGCGTCAAGGTAGCCGTCATCGACAGCGGAATTGACGCCCAGCACCCCGACCTCAAAGGTGCAGTCACCGGAGGGTATGACGCGTCCGGCTCAGGCCAGCCGGACGGCCAGAAAAGCGTCGGCTCCAAGCCTGAACACGGCACGCTGGTGGCCACCATGCTGGCAGGCCGCGGGCACCAGCCGGCCAGTGCCTCACCCAGCCCCAGCCCCGGGCCCGCGGGCACGCCGCCGGACGGCATCATAGGCGTTGCGCCGGAAGCGCAGCTCCTTTCCGTTTCCACCTGGTTGGGTTCGCCGAACCCCTCCGGCAAGAACGACCAGGACCAGATTCCCGAAGCCGTCCGCTGGGCAGTGGACAACGGCGCCAAGGTGATCAACATTTCGCTCGGCAGCACAACACCCCAGTGGCCCCAAAGTTGGGACGCGGCATTCCTGTACGCCGAACAAAAAGACGTGGTCATCGTGGCCGCCGCCGGCAACCGGGTGGGCGGCAATACCCAGGTGGGCGCCCCCGCAACCATCCCGGGAGTCCTCACTGTGGCCGGCCTGGACCGGAAGAACACGGCCAGCGTGGACGCTTCCTCGCAGGGGATCAGCATCGGTGTGGCGGCGCCGGCGGAGAACCTGGTGGGCGGACTGCCCGGTGGGAGCTACGCGGAGTGGGCCGGAACGTCCGGTTCCACGCCCATCGTTGCCGGAGTGGCCGCGCTGATCCGGTCCAAGTGGCCGGACATGAGTGCCGAGCAGGTTATCAACAGGATTATCTCAACAGCGAAGGACGCCGGGGCGCCCGGCAAGGACCCCCTGTACGGCTACGGCATCCTCAACGCGGAGGCGGCGCTGAAGGCCGATGTCCCGGAAGTGTCGGTGAACCCGCTGGGCACCATCGCAGAATGGATCCGGGTCCACCGGCGCGGCAACGCAGCACCGGCAACCCCGGTTCCCTCCGCCACCCCGGTGCCCAGCGCGGCGCCAACGCTGCCGGAGGCAACCGTCCCCGCCGCCAAGGCTCCCTCCCAGCGCGACAGTGCCATCGGCGCCGCCGTCGTGATTGGCTTTGCCGTCCTCTTCCTGGCAATCATCGCGGCGGCCGCCTTCCAACTCAGGAGGGCCTACCGCAACCCGGCCCTGGCCCGGGAAGACCCCGACACCGGAGTGGTGGAAAGGGTCAAAATGCCCCGGGAATCCCACGTTACGGACCAACGACCAAGTTAGTGAAGATTTTCACAAACTGCGCTATCCTTAAACTATGGCAACCACCCCACAGCTCCAGGACCGTCCCAGGGTACTCGTCGTCGGCGGCGGGTACGTCGGCCTCTACGTAGCACTGAAACTGCAGAAGAAGATCGCGAATGCCGGTGGCATCGTCACTGTCGTTGATCCCCTGCCCTACATGACTTACCAGCCCTTCCTTCCCGAGGTGGCCGGCGGCAACATCGAAGCCCGCCACGCGGTGGTGTCCCACCGCCAGCACCTCAAGCAGACCGAACTTATCCAGGGCCGCGTCACCTCGATCGACCACGTCAACCGGACGGCTGTGGTGGCACCCTCCGACGGCGGCGAGAACTTTGAGGTTCCCTACTTCGACGTCGTCCTCGCAGCCGGCGCGATCACCCGCACGTTCCCCATCAAGGGCCTTGCGGACAAGGGCATCGGCCTGAAGACCATCGAAGAAGCCGTTGCCCTGCGCAACAAGCTGCTGGAGCGCATCGAAGTTGCCTCCACCATGACGGACCCGGCTGCACGCGCCAAGGCCCTCACCTTCGTGGTGGTCGGCGGCGGCTTCGCGGGCATCGAGTGCATCACCGAAATGGAAGACCTCGCCCGCGCCGCCGTGCGCAACAACCCGCGCGTCAAGCAGGAGGAAGTCCGCTTCGTCCTGGTTGAAGCCATGGGCCGCATCATGCCCGAGGTCACCGCCAAGCAGGCTGACTGGGTGGTGGAGCACCTCCGCAGCCGTGGGATCGAGGTCCTGCTGAACACGTCGCTGGACAGCGCCGAGGGCAGCCTGAAGCTCATCAACCTGCCGGACAAGACCCCCGCACAGGAATTCGAAGCCGACACCCTCGTCTGGACTGCAGGTGTGCAGGCGAACCCCATGGTCCGTTCCACCGACTTCCCGCTTGAGCCGCGCGGCCGCGTCCGCGTCCTGCCGGACCTGCGCATCGCCGGCGACGAAGGCATTGTCGAGAACGCCTGGGCCGCCGGCGACATCGCCGCTGTTCCGGACCTCACCGGCAAGGGCCTCCCGGACGGCACCTGCGTCCCGAACGCCCAGCACGCCCTCCGTCAGGCCAAGCGCCTCGCCAAGAACCTCTGGGCATCGCGCTGGGAAAAGCCGCTGGGGGACTACAAGCACAAGAACCTCGGTGCTGTGGCCGGCTTCGGCGAATGGAAGGGTGTTGCCAACATCAACCTCCTGGGCCGGATCGGTCTCAAGGGCGGTCTCGCCTGGCTGGCACACCGCGGCTACCATGGCATGGCCATGCCCACTGTCGAACGCAAGTTCCGCGTCATCCTGAACTGGATCATCAGCTTCTTCGCCGGCCGCGACACCACGCAGTTGCTGGACCTGGACAACCCGCGCGGCGCCTTCGTCGCGGCCGCCACCCCGGCTCCCAAGCCTGCGGCGGCGCCCGCAGCCGTTCCGGCCTCCGGCTCCACGGCCACGCCCGCTCCCAAGGAAACGGTGGCGGCCAACGCCAAGTAGGGCGTCCACAACCGCTTCAGCGCGTCCGACGGCGGCTGTCCCCGGCAAGGGGACGGCCGCCGTCGGCGTTTCCCGGCAACGCGTCGCCGGCAGGTACGATTGACCCGGCGCCCCAGTAGCCCAATTGGCAGAGGCAGCGGACTTAAAATCCGCGTGTTGTGGGTTCGAGTCCCACCTGGGGTACAACTGCCATTCGCGGGGAACTGACGCCCCTGCGACCGAAAGCCGCCTGCACGCGCAGGCGGCTTTCGCCATTTAATTCCGCATAGGCAACGACTGTTATAAGGCTGTGACCTCAGTCACTTAGATTCACTGCCCTCCATGCACTAGCTTGAACCTAAATCAGGAATACCTGGTCCCATTTTCGGGCGCCGCAGCGTCCCATTGAACCGCACGCGCATCGCATGGCCCTGTTTCGGAAGGCAGACAAATGTACCGAAAGAAAGTCCTCACCTCGTTGGCAGCAGCAGCCACATTCAGCATGCTGCTGTCGGCCTGCGCCAACCAGGCGGGCCCCGGCACCACCGAAAGCTCCGGCTCCTCCAGCAAAGTGAACATCCCCTCCATTTCCAAGGTGGATGTTCCTTCCGGAGCGGTCAAGCCGGCCGGCGACGGCAAGGCAACCTGCCCGGCCACCACAACGCTGGCCTACGCCGGCGCACAGACCGGCCCCAACGCCCAGCTCGGCGTCAACATCTTCAACGGCATCCAGCTGGCAATCGACCAGCACAACAAGGCCAACCCCGGCTGCCAGGTCCAGTTCAAGAAGTTCGATACCGAAGGTGACCCCAACAAGGCCACCGGCCCGGTCACCCAGATGGTGAGCGAGCCCGACATCCTGGGTGTCGTGGGCCTGCCGTTCTCGGGTGAATCCAAGGCAACCGGCAACATCTTCGAGCAGAAGGGCCTGGTCCACATCACTCCGTCGGCCACCAACCCCACCCTGACCGAAAACGGCTGGACCACCTTCTTCCGCGGCCTCGGCAACGACGCCGTCCAGGGCCCCGCTGCAGCCAAGTTCCTCACCGGAAAGATCGGTGCCAAGAAGGTCTACCTGGTCCAGGATGACTCGGACTACGGCATCGGCCTGGGAACCTCCACCTCGGCCGGACTTGGCAGTGCCCTGGCCGGCACTGAGAAGGTGACCACCGGCCAGAAGGACTTCTCGGCCGTGATTTCCAAGATCATGAACGCCAAGGCGGACGCGGTCTTCTACGCCGGCTACTACGCCGAGGGAGCACCGTTCGACCAGCAGCTGGTCTCCAAGGGCTTCAACGGAACGTTCGTGGGCCCTGACGGTGTGAAGGATGACCAGTTCATCAAGCAGGCAGGCGACGCTTCGAACAACGCGTACTTCACCTGCCCCTGCATCCCGGGTGAACTGATCA
>Ga0308169_10006531_pt1 | contig 10248 bp, 10 predicted proteins | sample PhyBR1_2_FD_202139 | JGI IMG/M metagenome (GOLD analysis project Ga0308169, IMG submission 202139) | Phyllosphere microbial communities from UC Gill Tract Community Farm, Albany, California, United States - DLSLSB.R1 | ecosystem: Host-associated > Plants > Phyllosphere > Unclassified | place... | reverse complement strand
GCAGCGCGTCCTCGATGGCCATGAGGTCGCGCCGCTGGCCAAGCCGGCGGATGACATGCCGGCAGCCATCGAGCCGAATGTGGTCGGCTTTGCGGGCGTCCACAAGGCCTCGGCCTGAGCGCGGGAGTGTTCACAAGCGACTTGTCAGAGAAAGAGATGGATATGGCGTCTACTACCAGCCAGCGAAACGACGTGGACGGCGCCGAGCGCGCCTTGCTGGAGAAGCTGTTCCGGGCCGCGATCGCCGCGGCCCAGCCGGCCCTGTGCATCCCGGCGCACTTGCCGCCGGCGCCCGCCGGGCGCCTGGTCGTGATCGGGGCGGGCAAGGCGTCGGCGGAAATGGCGCGGGCGGTCGAGCAGAACTGGCCCGGCAAGCTGGAAGGTTTTGTCGTCACGCGCTACGGCTATGCGGTGCCTTGCGAGCGCATCGAGATCGTCGAGGCGGCGCATCCGGTGCCGGACCAGGCCGGGTTCGACGCCGCCATCCGCATGCTCGCTATGGTGCGCGGCCTGACGGCACAGGACACCGTGCTGTGCCTGATCTCGGGCGGCGGTTCGTCGCTGCTGCCCTTGCCGCTGCCCGGCATCACGCTCGAGGACAAGCAGGCGGTCAACCGCGCGCTGCTGGCCTCGGGCGCGAGCATCAGCGAGATGAATTGCGTGCGGCGCCACCTTTCCGGCATCAAGGGCGGGCGCCTGGCTGCCGCCTGCCATCCGGCGCGCGTGGTGACGCTGCTGATCTCGGACGTCCCCGGCGACGATCCGCGCGACATCGCTTCCGGCCCGACGGTGGCCGACCCCAGCACCTGCGCCGATGCGTTGGCCATTATCGACCGCTACGGCATCGCCTTGCCGCCGGCCGTGCGTGACGTACTCGAAAGCGGCGCCGGCGAATCGGTCAAGCCGGGCGACCCGCGCCTGGCCGGCAACGAGGTGCGCATGATCGCCACCCCGCAAATGGCGCTGGAAGCGGCGGCCAGGGTGGCCGAGGAAGCCGGCATCAAGGCCTACATCCTCGGCGACAGCATCGAAGGCGAAGCGCGCGAGGTCGGCAAGGTCATGGCCGGCATCGCACTGCAGGCCGCACGGCGCGGCCAGCCTTTCGAGACGCCGTGCGTGCTGCTCTCGGGCGGCGAAACCACGGTCACCATCAAGGGCAACGGCAGGGGCGGGCGCAATGTCGAATTCCTGCTGGCCGCCGCGATCGCCCTGCGCGGCGAGCCTGGCGTGCATGGCCTGGCCGGCGACACCGACGGCGTCGACGGCCAGGAAGAAATCGCCGGCGCCTGGTTTGCGCCGGACACGATCAAACGCGCATTCGCGCAGGGCGTGCGTCCGCAGGAGAGCCTGGACCGCAACGACGGCCACGGCTTTTTCCAGGGCCTGGGCGATTCGGTCGTGACCGGCCCCACGCTCACCAATGTCAACGACTTCCGGGCCATCCTCATCAACCCGGCATCCTCAGGAACCTCAATTGAATCGTCATCGTAAAGCCAAAATCGTCGCCACCGTCGGCCCCGCCAGTACGGATGCCGCCACGCTGGAAGCCATGTTCCGCGCCGGCGCGGACGTCTTCCGCCTGAACTTCAGCCACGGCACCCACGAGGACCACAAGGCGCGCCTGGCCATCCTGCGCGGTCTGGAACACACGCTCGGCCGCCCGATCGGCGTGCTGCTCGACCTGCAGGGTCCCAAGCTGCGCATCGGCACCTTCGCCAATGGTTCCGTCAAGCTCGACACCGGCGCCGCCTTCCGCCTCGACCTCAATACGGCGAAGGCGGGCGACATCGAACGGGTGGCGCTGCCGCACCCCGAGATCTTCGCGGCGCTGGAGGCCGGCGCGCGCCTGCTGCTCGACGACGGCCGCATCGAGCTGGAAGTACGAGGTTTCGGCGCCGACCATGCGGACACGATCGTCGTCAATGGCGGCGTGCTGTCGGACCGCAAGGGCGTCAACGTGCCGGGCGTGGTGGTGCCGATGTCGGCGCTGACCGAGAAGGACCGCAAGGACCTCGATTTCGGCCTCACGCTGGGCGTGGACTGGATCGCGCTCTCCTTCGTGCAGCGCGCCGAGGACATCGAGGAGATCAAGGCGATCGTCCAGGGCCGCGCCGGCATCATCGCCAAGCTCGAAAAGCCGGCCGCCATCGCGCAGCTCGATGCGATCGTGGAAGCGGCCGATGCGGTGATGGTGGCGCGCGGCGACCTTGGCGTCGAGATGCCGGCCGAGCAGGTGCCTTCGATCCAGAAGCGCATCGTGCGCACTTGCCGCCGCCTCGGCAAACCGGTGATCGTCGCGACCCAGATGCTCGAATCGATGGTGGCCGCACCCGTGCCGACCCGCGCCGAAGCGTCGGACGTGGCGACCGCCGTGTACGACGGCGCCGACGCGGTGATGCTGTCGGCCGAATCGGCTTCGGGTAAATTCCCGGTCGAAGCGGTCAGAATGATGAACAGTATTATCGAGCAGACCGAATCGGACACCCATTATGTCGAGAGCATGAAGGCTGCCGCGAACCCGCCGCGCGCCGACATCGCCGACGCCATCGGCCTTGCGTTGCGCAACGTGGCCGACGTACTGGACGTAGCGGCCACTGTCGCCTACACTAGCTCCGGCCATTCGGCGCTGCGGGTAGCGCGCGAACGGCCGAAGGCGCCGATCATCGGCATGACCCCGAAGCTGGCCACGGCGCGCCGCCTGGCGCTGGTGTGGGGCGTGCACGCAGTGCTGATCCACGACGTGGCCTCGGTGCCGGAGATGACGGAGTTCGCCTGCGCCACGGCCGCCCGCGAAGGCCTGGCGGCGCCGGGACAAACGGTGGTGATCGCCGCCGGCATGCCGTTCGGGACGGCCGGTACGACCAACCTGCTGCACATCGCCCGCCTGGGCGCGAACGGCAGCGCGGAGTGACGATCGGCGTGAAGGGTTCCACGGCCTGGCAGGGTTTCACGGCCTGACAAGGTTCGAGCAGTACCGCGGGCGCCGGAACAGGGCGCCCTGTGCATTCACAATCAATAAAAGGAAGACACATGAACAAGAAAGTCATTGCAGCGGCCGTCCTCGCGTGCTGCGCCGCCGGCGCCTCGGCGCAAACCTCGGTCGCGATCTACGGCATCATGGATGCCGCCTTCGTGGGCGAGCACGGCGGAGCCGCGGGCACTGCGAACAAGATCACCAGCGGCGCCGCATCGGCTTCGCGCATCGGGTTCCGCGGTACCGAAGACCTGGGCAATGGCATGTCCGCCCTGTTCGTGCTGGAGACGGGCGTCCGGATCGACACCGGCGCAGTCGATGCGGCCGGTACCATCTTCAACCGCCAGGCCCTCGTCGGACTGAAAAGCCGCGCAGGTACGCTGACCATCGGCCGCCAGTACACGCCATGGCACAATGCGCTGGCGCAGGTCGGCGACCCGTTCGGCACCGGCTATGCAGGCACCTCGAAGAACCTGTTCCCGGATTCGGGCACGAACGTCCGTACCAGCAATACGGTGATCTACGCCGTGCCGGCCACCATGGGCTTCACGGCCGACCTGGCCTACAGCGCCGGCGAGCAGGCTGGCGACAGCGAGGCTGGCCGCCAGATGGGCGCGTCGATCGGTTACGCGAACGGCCCGCTGAACGTGCGCCTCGCCTACAACCACAAGAACAACGAAGTCGCGGCGGCGCCCGGCATTCCCGCGGTCACGCGCGGCTCCGGCCGCAATACCCTGCTGGCCGCGAACTACGATTTCAAGGTCGTGAAAGCCTATTTCGCCTACGGCGTCGACAAGGGCTTCAACAGCGCCCCGCTCGGCAACGCGAGCAATCCGTATGGCGGCGTGGCGCCGACCGCGTCCACCGACGGGAACGAGATCCTGGTCGGCCTGTCGGCGCCGGTCGGCACCGGCACCGTGCTTGCTTCCGTGATGCGCAAGGACGATCGCACCGCCTTCAACCAGGATGCGCGCGCGTGGGGCATCGGCTACGTGCACCCGCTGTCGAAGCGGACGAATTTGTACGCGGCCTACGGCAGCATCGATAACCGCAACGGCGCCGGCTACACGGTGGCGAACAATTCGGAATCGGGCACCGGCGACCGCGCGTACAACCTCGGCGTGCGCCACAGCTTCTAAGCTGCGGCGAAAGGACGCCGCACCGGCAGCATCATGCGCCGGGTGCGGCGTCGTTCGACGGCCAGCGCGCCACTTCCTGTCCCATCGGCGTGGCGCTCGAAAAGGCCTCGGCAACGAAGTCGACAAACGAGCGCACCCGCGCCGCCGTCTGCAGCTGGTAGGGGTACACGGCGTAGATGTCGGCGCCGGGCGTCTCCCAGTTCGCCAGCACCTGGCGCAGGCGTCCGCTCTGCAGGTACTTGGCGATATCCCATTCCGCACGCATGATCAGGCCATGGCCCTCGAGCGCCCAGTTGACGGCGATCTCGCCGTCGTTGGTACTCAGGCCCCCGCGCACCTTGACCGTCTCGGTCCGCTGGCCCGAGCTCAGGTGCCAGATCCCGTAGCCTTCCTCTCCCTGGCGGATGCCGATGCAGCTGTGCTGCGCGAGATCGTTCGGCACGCGCGGCATGCCGTGCCGCTCGAGGTAGGCGGGCGCCGCGCAAATCAGGCGCCGGTTCGATGCCAGGCGGCGCGCGATCACGCGCGTATCCGGCGGTTCGCCGAAACGGATCCAGACATCGCAGGCGTCCTCCAGCAGGGTGGGCGGGTTGACCGTCAGCTGCAGCTGGACGTGCACGTCCGGATGGCGCTTGTGGAAGGTTGAGATCAGCGGCGCGATGTGGCTGCGGCCAAAGCCCAGCGTCGCGTTCACCCGCAGCAGGCCCTTCGGTGCGGTGCCGGCGCTGGTGATCAGCTGCTCCATGTCTTCGATGTCGGCCAGGATGCGGCGCGAATGCTCGAGGTACATCTCGCCTTCGGCGGTGAGGCCGATGCGGCGCGTGGTCCGGTGCAGCAGCCGGGCGCCGAGGCGCGCCTCCATCTGCGACAGGCGCTTGCTGACGCCGGCCGTGGTGACGTTCAGTTCGCGCGCGGCCGCGGACAGGCTCCCGGCGCGCACCAGCAGGCTGAAGAAGGCCATTTCCGACTGGGCATTGGCAGGCGTCGACATTGTTAATCCAAAATTAATAATGCTTCAACTTTAACGCCATCTTTAAGCGTGTGCAATCCGTATATTCACAGTTGACCCAGTGACAGGAACATCAACGGCGCCCGCTGCAGGGCCGTGTCGCCGGGACCATCCTCTAAAAAAATATCAGGAGACAAGCATGCAACAGCAGACCCGGCACCCCGCCCGCAAACACGCACGCATCGTGGCCGTCCTTGCCGCCGCAGTTCTGGCCGGCAGCGGCAGCGCCGCCATGGCCGAGGCCTGGCCGTCCAAGACCGTCAGCATCGTCGTCCCGTTCGCGACCGGCGGCACCACCGACGCCATCGCCCGCACCCTGGGCCAGGAATTGCAAAAGAGCCTGGGGCAATCGGTGATCGTGGAAAACAAGCCGGGCGCGGGCGCGACCATCGGCGCCGATTACGTCGCCAAGGCCAGGCCGGACGGCTATACGGTGCTGCTCGGCGCGGTCCACCACACGATCGCCACCAGCGTCTACAAGAAGCTGCCCTACGACTTCCAGCGCGACCTGGCGCCGGTATCGACGGTGGCCATGGTGCCGAACGTGTTGGTCGTCAATCCGAAGATCCCGGCGAAAAACGTCAAGGAACTGATCGCGCTGGCCAAGCAGTCGCCGGGCAAGCTGACCTTCGGCTCGAACGGCAACGGCACCGGCCAGCACCTGATCGGCGCCCAGTTCAACATCGCCAGCGGCGTCGACATCCTGCACGTGCCCTATAAAGGCAGCGGCCCGCTGACGATCGACCTGTTGGGCGGCCAGATCGACATGTCCTTCGATACGGTGACGCCGGTGCTGTCGCACATCCGCGCCGGCAAGTTGCGCGCGCTGGCGGTGACGACGATCAAGCGCTCGGCCGCGCTGCCCGACGTGCCGACCCTCGACGAGTCCGGCCTGAAAGGCTTCGACCAGGGCACCTGGTTCGGCGTGCTGGCGCCGGTGGCTACGCCCAAGGACGTCGTCGCGCGCCTGAACACCGAGATCGTCAGGATCGTGAATTCGCCCGACTTCCAGAAGAAAATGGCGGACATCGGCGCCGTCCCGATCGGTAACAGCCCCGCTGAAATGGCCAGCCAGATCAAGACCGACACCGAGCGTTTCGCCAAGCTGGTCAAGGACGCGAAGGTCAGCGCGGAGTAAGCGGCGGGCAGGGGGCGCGGGGCAGGGCGGGTTCCGGCCCCGGTCCCCTGGCGACGGTCGAGCTGAACTGGTTTAATAGGCAATACCCATGTAGACTAGCGGCGCACGCTTTTTTAACGGTAAGCCAGCTCACGCCCCTATGCCTTTCAACATCCCGATTCTCCTGACCTGGTTACGTGTAGCACTTATTCCCCTGGTTGTCGGCGTCTACTATCTCCCCACCCACTGGCTGCCGCATGCCGACCAGAACCTGGCGGCGACCATCGTCTTCATCGTTGCCGCCGTCACCGACTGGTTCGACGGCTTCCTCGCCCGGCGCTGGAACCAGACCTCCGCCTTCGGCGCCTTCCTCGACCCGGTCGCGGACAAGCTGATGGTGGCCGGCGCGCTGCTGATCCTGATCCAGCTGCAACGGGTCGATGCGGTGATCGCCTTCATCATCATCGGCCGCGAGATCACGATTTCGGCGCTGCGCGAATGGATGGCCGAAATCGGCGCGCGCAAGTCGGTCGCCGTCAGTTCGCTGGGGAAGGTCAAGACCGCCGCCCAGATGACTGCGATTCCTGCGCTGCTGTTCCACACGACCCAGTTCGGCATCGATTTCCACTTCTGGGGTTCGATCCTCCTGTGGATTGCCGGCGTACTCACCGTGTGGTCGATGTTCTACTATTTGCGCCGTGCGTGGCCGGTCATCAAGGAAAAAGGCGGGAATCTGTAAGATTAATTCTCTGCCATCCTTGACGTACGGATCAGATCATCTATAATGCTTGCCTGTTGTGACGACATCGCAGCAAACGAAGACAAAGCGGGAGTAGCTCAGTTGGTAGAGCGCAACCTTGCCAAGGTTGAGGTCGAGAGTTCGAGACTCTTCTCCCGCTCCAGTTTCTGGAGCAGCAGTCTGTAAGTAAGTAACACACTCCGTGCGGGAGTAGCTCAGTTGGTAGAGCGCAACCTTGCCAAGGTTGAGGTCGAGAGTTCGAGACTCTTCTCCCGCTCCAAAAAGGCGTGTCATAGCAGGACTCCTCAGCGGGAGTAGCTCAGTTGGTAGAGCGCAACCTTGCCAAGGTTGAGGTCGAGAGTTCGAGACTCTTCTCCCGCTCCAAGAATTCCAGAGAAGACATTCTTCTCCTGTTGATGTGGCTTATAACCGGCCAGAGCAGCAGCGGTACCATACCTTCTGGCGAGGTAGCAAAGCGGTTATGCAGCGGCCTGCAAAGCCGTCTAGACGGGTTCGACTCCCGTCCTCGCCTCCAGAACACCAGCCGAAATCGCCGCTTAGCCGGCGATTTTTGCATTTCCAGACTCATTTTGACGTGGCCCCGCTCCAGGAATTTTCGAGAAGCTATTCTCATCCTGTTGATGCGGCTCATAACCGGCCAGAGCAGGAGCGGTACTCTAGGTTCTGGCGAGGTAGCAAAGTGGTTATGCAGCGGCCTGCAAAGCCGCCCAGACAGGTTCGACTCCTGTCCTCGCCTTCAGAACATCAGCCAGAATCGCCGCTCAGCCGGCGATTTTGCATTTCTAGGCCTCATTTCGGAGGCGGTTGAGCTGCGGTATTCACCCACCGGCCTGTCGTTGACGGTCTCGATCCTGACGCGACCGGATCCTCAGGCCGACTCCCGCACCGGCACGGTCAGGAAATCATGCACGGCCGGATTGTCGTCGGCATGCGGCAGCCTGAGTATCTCGTCGTGAGAAAGCGTCTTCGCGGCATCCGCATAGCCGGCCTGCCAGTGCTCCTTCATCGTCCTGCGCGAGAATTCGAAGTCCTTGAGCTGGCCCTCGTAGGTCGGCGACTGGTAGACCAGTTCGACGATGTTGTAAAGCGCGGGATCGGCCGCTTCGGCGAGCAGCCGCGCCTGGGGCGATGCCGCCAGTTCCGGGGGCATCTGCGCCAGCAATTCGTTGAATGCCGTGCGCAGCTTTTCGGTGCGGCGGAAGCTGTCGGTGGCGCTGCGCGTACGGCTCGAATACTGGATTTCCTTCATGCGCGTGGCGACGCTGGCCAGGTCGGTCGGCACGGTGCCGTGCGCGCTCCACAGGTCCACTTGGAATACCAGCGTGTCGATTCCGGAGCGCGAGGACAGCACCCATTCGAGCGGCGTATTCGATACCATGCCGCCATCCCAATAGCGCTCGCCGTCGATCTCGACCGCATCGAAGCCGGGCGGCAGGGCGCCGCTGGCCATGATGTGTTCGGGACCGATCCTGTCGACGGCATTGTCGAAATAGGCGAAGTTGCCGGTCCTGACGTTGACCGCGCCGACGCTCAGGCGCGTCTCGCGGGCATTGATCCTGTCGAAGTCGACGAGCCGCTCGAGCGTCGTGCGCAGCGGGGCGGTATCGTAATAACTCGTCGCAGCGCCGCTCCAGGGCAGGTAAGGCGGCGGCTGGCGCGGCGTGAAAAAGCCGGGAACGCCCTGCAGCAGCACCCGTCCCGCGGCAAGCCCGTTGACCCAGATGCGTAGCGGATCGACCAGCTGCAGGCCGCTCCACGCGTCGCCGGCGAGACCATCGCTGGTGGCGCTGGCCAGCTCCCAGAATTCGCGCAGGCGCGCAACCCGCGTTTCCCTGGCATTGCCGGCGATGATCGCGCTGTTGATGGCGCCGATCGAGATCCCGGACACCCAGGTGGGCTCGATATCGGCTTCGAGCAGCCGTTCGTAGACGCCCGCCTGGTAGGCGCCGAGCGCGCCGCCGCCCTGGAGGACGAGGGCAATGCTCTCGAATTCGGTGGCGCAGGGCTTGGGCGGCTCCGCCGGGGCTTTCCAAGCTGTGTGGAGTGCAGTGTCTTCGCGTTTATTCATGGTTTGTATTCTCGCAGCGAACCGACGGGCCCGCCGTACGATTCGAAGAAGATCTTTCTCAGTATTCATCCGTCGAGCGCCCGGCGCGCGGTGGCTCCTGGGCCTGCCCGGGGAATGCCATAATCCGGGGCGTATTCGTCACGTTCACCCTCGTAAAGGAAGCATCATGAGCAATGCCCGCACAGCCGCCTACCCGATTGACAAACAATTTCTCGACCGCTGGTCGCCGCGTGCCTTTGCCGACCGCCCGGTCACGGAGGAACAGGTCCTGACCGTCCTCGAGGCGGCGCGCTGGGCGCCCTCGGCGTCCAACCTGCAGCCGTGGCGCTTCTTCTACGGCGTGCGTGGCGAGCCCGAGTTCGATACGCTGCTGAGCCTGCTGGTGCCCTTCAACGAAGGCTGGGCCAAGAACGCCGGCGCCCTGATTTTCATTACCTCGGTCACGTCCTTCGACGGCTCGCGCCAGAACATCACCCATAGTTTCGATGCCGGTTCGGCCTTCATGTCGCTGTCGCTCCAGGCGCACAGCATGGGCCTGGTGGCGCACGGCATGGCGGGCGTCGAGTTCGACAAGGTGCCGGTCGTGTTGCGCCTGCCCGACAACCTGAAGGTCGAAGCCGCGGTCGCCATCGGCTACCAGGGCGAGGCGGCGACCTTGCCGGAATCGCTGCAAAAACGCGAAGGCCCATCGCAGCGGCAAACTCTCGCCGAGCTGGCCTTCAAAGGCCACTTCAACGGCGAAATAAAGGCCCCCGCCTAGACTCTGGCCGCATGATCGGCCTCCGGGCGCCGGCTGGCTTGCCGCCTCACGCCGCAAACAGCTTCACAAGCACCGACCGGATCCACAGGTTGGCCCCGTCCTTGTGATACTTGCGGTGCCAGTGCTGCTTCAGGTCGAACTGCGGGATCTCGATCGGCGGTTCGATCAGGCGGATATTGGCGATCTTCGCGAACGATTCGCCCACCGCATACGGCACCGTGACCAGCAGGTCGGTCGACGCGATGATGAAGGGGATGGACATGAAGTGCGGGGTCGAAAGCACGATACGGCGCTCGATGCGGTGCTTCGCCAGCAGCTGCTCGAAGATTTCCTGGCTCCGCCCCCCGGCGCTGATCACCGCATGCCCGATGCGCAGGAAGTCTTCCATCGAAATGCGCTTGCCCTTGATTGGATGCTTCGC
>Ga0308169_10006530_pt1 | contig 10248 bp, 8 predicted proteins | sample PhyBR1_2_FD_202139 | JGI IMG/M metagenome (GOLD analysis project Ga0308169, IMG submission 202139) | Phyllosphere microbial communities from UC Gill Tract Community Farm, Albany, California, United States - DLSLSB.R1 | ecosystem: Host-associated > Plants > Phyllosphere > Unclassified | place... | reverse complement strand
AACTGGGAAGTGCTGGCCGAGCCGGTGCAGACCGTGATGCGCCGCTACGGCATCGAAAACCCCTACGAGCAGCTGAAAGAACTGACTCGCGGCAAGGGCATCACCAAAGAGGCGCTGCGCGAGTTCATCGGCACGCTGGCCGTGCCGCAGGAAGCGAAGGACCTGATGCTGGCGATGACGCCGGCGAATTACACGGGTCTGGCGGCGGAGTTGGCGAAGGCGATTTAAACCCGCTGGTTCATCTAGAAAAAAAGCCCGCACCAGAAATGGCGCGGGCTTTTTTATCATGCGGCGGCTGTGTACCGTAGGGTGGACTCCTGAGTCCACGCGTGCAAAGCGTGCTGGCCACGTACCACGTTTCGACCGGGACCCGTGCGTAAACGCGTGGACTCAGGAGTCCACCCTACGTTACGCAACGGTCTCAATTCTGCCAAACCAGTTTCACGCCCACCTCACGCCCCACCTCGGTACGCGTCGCCAGCGGCCCGTACTCGCCATGGCTGCCATTCAGGTTGCGCCCGACGATCGAGAGCTCGAGATTGCGCTGCAGGCGCCAGCCGAAGCGCGCATCCAGCGCCCAATAGCCCGGCACTTCCGGATTCGCCAGCGCCGCAACTTTGCGCAGCGCCACTTCCATCTCACGCTGGTCGTCAAGGCTGTAGTTCGAGCGCAGCTGCAGCGTATGCGACGGGTCCTTGCCGGCGTTGCCCGGTCCGGCAAGATCGTTGCTGCCAGGTTTCAGGCGCAGGCGTTCGCGCAGGGCGGTATAGCCGGCCGACATGCGCCAGGCAGGGCTCAGCTGGTAGCTGCCCCATGTCTCGATGCCGGTTGCGTTTCCTTCCATCAGGCTGCCGAAGGTAAGGAAAGTGCGGGTCGGGTCGATTTCCTGGGTGCGCAGGTGGTCGTATTCGTTGTGGAAGAGCGTGGCCGAATAGGACAGCCCGGCCAGCGGCTGGCCTCGGTAGCCGAGTTCGAACACCTTCGCCACTTCCGCGCGCACCTGCGGCCCGCCGCGCAGCAGGTAAGGCGGACGCCCGGGGATAAAGGCGTCGGCGTCGAGCCGGGTCGGCGCGCGCACGGTGCGCGACAGCGACGTCCATACGGCGTGGCGCGGGCTGAGCCGCCATGACAGGCGGGCAGTGGGCAGCAGTTCGCTGCCGGTGTAATCGTTGTGCTCGATGCGGGCGCCCAGCGTCAGGCTGAAGTCGGGACGCAGCGCGATTTCATCCTGGGCGAACAGGCTGGCCCAGGTCTGCTGCTCGCGCGCCGGCAGGAAGGCGATCACCTCACTGTTGGTGACGCGGTCCCAGCTGTGCCGATAATTCGCGCCCCACACCAGGCTGTGCATGCCCCAGGCGGGGAAGGAATGCTGGAGCTGGAGGTCGGCGATGTCGAGCGATTCGGTGAAGGTCGGCGGCACGGCGCGCCGCGTATGGTCGAGGTAGGCCTGCACGCTCAGGCCGCCGCCGCCGTCCAGGCCGCGCTCCCAGCGCCCGCTCAGGTTGGCGCCCCGGGTGTCGATGTCGTCCAGGCGCAGCGCGGTGCCGGTGACCGAGATCGCGCCCGGCTCGGGCTGGCCGAGCTGGCCGCTGTACACATTCCCGTTCACGCTGAAAAGATCGCCGCCACGCTCCCAGTCGGCGCGAAAGCCCAGCTGCGCCTGGCGCCAGCGGTCGTCCACAGCGGCGCCCGACGCGGTCTCGGTGGCGGAACGCGACAGCACCTTGCCATACACGCGCCAGCTGGCGTCGCCCTGCCTGCCGCCCTGGCGGAAAGCGGCGTCGCCACCATCGCTGCCGCCGCGCAGCACGGCAAGACTGCCCTGGGTGGCGTGGGCGGAGCGGGTCGTAATATTGATCACGCCATTGACCGCGTTCACGCCCCACATGGTGCCGCCCGGGCCGCTGATGACTTCGATGCGCTCGACGTCTTCCAACATCACGTCCTGCTGGTCCCAGAACACGCCGGAAAACAGCGGCGCGTACACCGAGCGGCCATCGATCATCACCAGCAGCTTGTTGGGGGCGCTGTTGCCGGAACCGTTCAGGCCGCGCGCGCTGATGGAATAACCGTAACTGCTGACCTGGCCGACATGCAGGTTCGGCGCCAGGCGCAGGGCTTCCGGCAGGTTTGCGGCGCCCGAGCGGCGGATGTCGTCGGCGGTGATGACGAAGACCGAGGCCGGCGCATCGAGCAGGCGCTCCGGTTTTTTCGACACCGATGTAACCTGGATATTCGCCAGTTCCTCGATCGACAGGTCGGCGAAATCCCTGCCTTGCGGATCGGCGGCATGGGCCTGGCTCGCCAGCGCGGCGGCGAGCAGCAGGACCAGCACCCGAGGGCGTGGCCGGCTTGGTGAACAATTGTGCATACGATTCCTCGACAGGGCGACTGCCCGCTTTCATTCTGTGCTTTTGCGCTGGCTTCGATTTTACATTCCAGCGCGCCGCTGCTGTGCACGTTTAACAATTCCTGCTAGTGTACGAAAAGAAACATGTACTGGCGAGCCGCATGCCACCTTTTTTGCTATAGTTTAGTTCTGATCAGTACGAACGACCGCCACCATGCAGCGTTATTCCCTCCCCGCGATCGTCCTGCACTGGCTGATCGCCCTCCTGATCATCGGCACCTTTACGCTGGGCCTGGTGATGACCGACATTCCCGGGCTGACCCCGACCAAGCTGCGCTATTTTTCTTGGCACAAATGGGCCGGCGTGACGGTACTGGCGCTGGCGACATGCCGCCTGCTGTGGCGCCTGCGCAGCACGCCGCCGGCCTACCCCGGCACCATGCCTGCCTGGCAAAGCCGCGCCGCGCATGCGCTGCACGGCCTGCTCTACCTGCTCATGTTCGCGGTGCCGCTGTCCGGTTATTTCTACAGCCTGGCCGCCGGCGTACCGGTCGTGTATTTCGGCCTGTTCCCCCTGCCGACGCTGATCGACGCCGACCCGGCCTTGAAACCAATTCTCGGCGCCCTGCACTATTGGCTCAACATGGGCCTGGCCGCGCTGGTGGCGCTGCACGTGCTGGCCGCCTTTAAACATTTGCTGATCGACCGCGATGGCATCATGCACCGCATGCTGCCCTTTTCGACGAAATAAGAATTCAGGAGTCCATCGATGAAACCCTTGCGCGCCCTCGCCCTCGCTTCCCTCTTCGCCAGCGCTTTTGCCACCCCTTTTGCCGGCGCCGCCGCGCTCAAGACCGACCCGGCCAAAAGCAGCGTCGCCGCCGTCTTCAAGCAGATGAACGTGCCGGTCGAAGCGAAATTCAAAAGTTTTACCGCTGCGATCGACTACGACGCCGCCCATCCGGAAGCAGCCAAGGCCAGCGTCGATATCCAGACGGCCAGCATGGACCTGGGCGACCCCGAATACAATCGCGAGGTTTCCAAGAAGGAGTGGTTCAATACGGCGCAGTTCCCGAAAGCGAGCTTCGTCTCGACCTCGATCAAGCCGGCCGGCGCGGGCAAACTGAATGTGGCCGGCAAGCTGACGATCAAGGGCAAGACCGCCGACGTGACCTTCCCGCTGACGGTGAAAGCCGAAGCGGGAAAACAAGTGTTCGAAGGACAGTTGCCGATCAAGCGGCTTGCTTTTAACATCGGTGAAGGCGAGTGGAAAGACACGAGCATGGTCGCCGACGAAGTTGTGATTAAATTCCGCGTCACTGCGGGAACTAATTAATTTATCCACCAAGGGATTACTAATGAAACTGCATCTCCTGATCGCTGCCACCCTCGCCACCAGCGCCGGTTTCGCCTGCGCCGCAGCCGATACCTATAAAATCGAACCGAACCACACCTACCCGAGTTTCGAAGCCGACCACATGGGCATCTCGGTCTGGCGCGGCAAGTTCACCAAGACCGACGGCACCATCGTGCTCGACCGCGCCGCGAAGACCGGCAGCGTCGACATCACGGTCGACATGAACAGCATCGATTTCGGCCACGAAAAGATGAATGCGCATGCGCGCACGCCGGACATTTTCGACGTCGCCAAGTATCCGACTGCCACGTTCAAGGGCAATAAACTGCGCTTCGAAGGCGAGAACCTGGTGGCCGTCGAAGGCGACTTCACGCTGCACGGCGTCACCAAGCCGATGACCCTGAACATCGCCAAGTTCAAGTGCATCCAGCACCCGATGCTCAAACGCGAAGTCTGCGGTGCCGACGCGCACGGCTTCTTCCTTCGCAGCGACTATGGCGTTACCTACGGCATGCCGAAGTTCTCGCCGGAAGTGAAGCTGGCAATCCAGGTGGAAGCCATCAAGCAGTAAACGCTGAACTACAAAGAAAAAGCCCCGCTACCTTCCGGCAGCGGGGCTTTTTACATTACAGGACCGAACTGGCCTGATTCACGGCTTGATTAACGGCCGTCACGGTCCGAGTCGCCCGGAATCGCGCGCTCGACTTTGTCCCAGGCGGCGCGGCTGGCCGACTTGGCCTGGTCCCACGACAGGCGCGAGGTGCCGCGGCTGGTGTTCCACTCGTCGGCCAGGTAGTGCTCGTTCTGGTCGTAGCTGCCGGTATAGCGGCCCTTGCCGTTATAGCCCAGCGCGTAGGCCGGCGCATAGTCGTCGTAGGTGTAACCAGGGGTGTAGTGCGATTGCGTCTGGTACGAATTGCGCCAGTAAGCATCTTCCTGGGCTGGATTGACCAGGCCGCCGACGCCCTTGCCGGCCATGCCGCCAGCCAGGCCGCCGATGGCAGCACCAGCCGCCATGCCGACCGGGCCGCCAACCGCGCCGATCGCTGCGCCCGCCGCTGCGCCGCCGCCTGCGCCAACACCTTTGGCCAGGTTATGGTCGTGCAGGTCGTCGCCCGGCTTCGAGTTGACGACTTCGCCAACGCCCTTGCCGGTTGCGCCGCCTGCCAGGCCGCCGATCACGGCACCAGCTGCCATCCCGATCGGGCCGCCGACCGCGCCAACCGCTGCGCCTGCCGCTGCGCCGCCGGCGCCGCCGACGCCTTGCGCCAGGTTATGTTCGCGCAGCTCGTCGCCCGGGGTCGGGTTGACCACTTCGCCGGCACCGCGGCCGGCAGCAGCGCCCGCCAGGCCACCGACAACGGCGCCTGCAGCCATGCCGATCGGGCCGCCCACGGCGCCCATTGCTGCGCCAGTAGCCGCACCGGCGGTGGCGGTGGCGCCTTTGGCCAGGTGGTGTTCGGACAGGTCGTCACCGGCTTTCGGATTGACGACTTCGCCTGCGCCTTTACCAGCGATGCCGCCGGTGATACCGCCAATGGCGGCACCAGCAACGGTACCGACCGGACCGGCTGCGGAGCCGATCGCGGCGCCAGCCAGCGCGCCGCCGACGGCGCCGACGCCGGTACCGATCACGTGCGAACCGCCGTGTTCGGTCCACGAACGCTCGATGTGGGCAGCGTCTTCGTCGTTACGGGCATGCACACCCATCAGGATGCCGCCTTGCTTGATGCCTTCTTCATAGTGTGCTGCACGTTCTTCAGGGATACCGGCGCCGATCAGCGCGCCGATCAGGCCGCCGGTAATGCCGCCGGCGCCGGCGCCGGCCAGGGCTGCCGCCAGCGGGCCGGCCACGACCAGGCCGAAGCCTGGCAAGACGAGGGTGGTGCCGACGGCGGCAATGCCTGCCAGGACGGCGCCGATGGTGCCGCCGATACCTGCGCCGATGCCGGCGCCTTCTGCGGCCTTGCTGCCGAGTTCAGTATCGGTGTCGCTGAAATGGGTCTTGCGGGTCGAATCCGACATCATCAGGTTGACGTCGTCCTTGCTGTATCCACGGTCCGAAACGGAGGAGTAGGCGCGCTCGGCGCTGGCGCGGTCCGGGAAGAGGCCGGTGACCATGCGCGAGTTCTGCTTATTGGTGTCGTAGCTCATGATGTATCCCTTTCAAAGGTGTCGTGGTGCGGTCAGGTCTTGCAACTTTGTGTTGCCAGTGGTCGAACAATATGCCCCGTACACATGCTCTTCTGTACGCTGACGCACTCACTTCAGGACATTCCAAATGGCAATGCAATCGATAAAAAAAATCGGTTCCCGGAACACGATTTACAGATTCATCGTCTAACGTTCGTTGCCGCACCGACCCGCTATCCCGTCGATCTGTAGACTTTTTTACATGGCCACCGCAATCAATTGGCCTCGGGTAGGTTTTTTTTACTATGAGGAGGAACTAAAATGCTATTCATCATCTGGATCGTCGTCGGTGGTATCCTGGGCTGGCTTGCAAGCATGGTCATGAAGACCGATGCAGAGCAGGGCATGATTCTGAACGTTGTGGTTGGTATCATCGGCGCCTTCCTGGGCGGCTGGTTGCTCTCCCCGCTGTTCGGTAATGGCACTATCAATTCGGATGATTTCAGCGTGTCGTCGCTGCTGGTTTCGTTCCTGGGTGCCGTCATCCTGCTGGCTATCGTCAACCTGCTGCGTCGCGGCCGGGTACGTTAATCAGTGTTTGGCCCCATATAACCAACGCTTCCACGCGTTGGTTTTTTTTCGTCTGGATTTCGTATGCGCGCTAGCAAAGTCACTATTTCGATAACAAGCTGCATCCTGACCCTCCTGGTCGGCTTTCTGGCGCTCAATTTCGCCCCTGGCGAGAAGCAGATCGAAACCCAGCTCAAGACCCAATACGATATCCACGACGCCCAGTTCCGGCGCTCGGTGGGCGTGCTGCTCGGCCCCCCTATTATCGAAGGCAACAAGGTCGAGACCCTGCTCAACGGCGAGGAGATCTTCCCCGCCATGCTCGCGGCGATCCGCGGCGCAAAAAAAACGATTACCTTCGAGACCTATATCTACTGGTCGGAAACGATCGGCGAAGAATTTTCCGAGGCACTGGCCGAGCGCGCGCGCGCCGGCGTGAAAGTGCATGTGATGCTCGACTTCATCGGCAGCATCAAGATGAAGGACGAAGCCATGAAAAAAATGCGCGACGCCGGTGTGCAATTGCAGCGCTACCACAAGCCGGTCTGGTGGAAACTCGCGCGCCTGAACAACCGCACCCACCGCAAACTGCTGATCGTCGACGGCACGGTCGGCTTTACGGGTGGCGTCGGCATCGCCGACCAGTGGCGCGGCCATGCCCAGGACGAAAATCACTGGCGCGACACCCATTTCCGCGTCGAAGGTCCCGTGGTTGGCCAGATCCAGGCCGTGTTCACCGATAACTGGCTCAAGGCGACCGGTGTGGTGCTCGACGGCGCCGCCTATTTCCCGCCCCTGAGGCCGGTCGGCACCATGCCGGCCCAGATGTTCTCCAGCTCGCCCACCGGCGGCAGCGAGAGCATGCACCTGATGTACCTGATGGCAATTACCGCCGCCCGCCACTCGATCAACCTGTCGGCCTCGTATTTCGTGCCCGACGAACTGACCGTGCGCGCACTGGTCGCCGCCGCGAAACGCGGCGTCAAGGTGCGCATTATTACGCCGGGTAAAGAGATCGATTCGGATGTGGTACGGCTGGCCTCGCGCGAACGCTGGGGTCCCCTGCTCGAGGCCGGGATCGAGATCGCCGAATACCAGCCCACCATGTACCACGTGAAAGCGCTGATCGTCGATTCGCTGATGGTCTCGGTCGGCTCGACCAATTTCGACAATCGCTCGTTCAGCATCAACGACGAAGCGAATTTGAATGTGCTCGACGCCGATTTCGCGCGCGCCCAGGATGCGGTCTTCGACCAGGACTGGCAGCGTGCGCGGCGCATGACGCTGGTCGCCTGGCACAAGCGCCCGTGGACGGAAAAACTGAGCGGCGAATTCGCCTCGCTGCTGGGTTCGCAGCTGTAAATACCGTCTGTACAGCGAGGGAAATAACGGTTGACGAGCCGGTCAGGGATTACGGATACTCTTGGGATGCTTTTTTGAAGCAGACGTCTCCGATAACCTTCCTGATCGATCGCGAATGAAAAAGACCCTCCTCTCGCTGGCCATCCTCTCCAGCTTCGCCGCACACGCGGACGAAGGCATGTGGATGCCGCAGCAGCTGCCACAAGTAGCCCAGCAACTGAAAGCCGCCGGCCTCGAACTCGACCCTGCCACGCTGACCAAACTGACCGAATTCCCGATGGGTGCGGTCGTGAGCCTGGGCGGCTGCTCGGCGTCGTTCGTCTCGCCGCAAGGCCTGATCGTCACCAACCACCACTGCGTCTACAACAGCGTCGCCGTCAACTCGACGCCGCAGCGCGACCTGCTGACCAACGGTTTCCTGGCCAAGAGCCTGGGCGAGGAACTGCCGGCCGCACCGGGCAGCCGCGTGTTCGTGACGGAAGAAGTGGCCAACGTCAGCGACCAGATCATCGACGCCAAAGTGGCCAAGCTGACCGGCAAGGCGCGCATCGCCGCGATCGAAAAGAATCAGAAGGAAATGGTTGCAGCCTGCGAAAAAACGCCGGGCTACCGCTGCACCGTGGCCAGCTACTACGGCGGCCTCGAGTTTTATCGCCTGAAACAACTGGAAATCCGCGACGTGCGCCTGGTGCACGCGCCGCCTTCGGGCGTCGGTAAATTCGGCGGCGACACCGACAACTGGATGTGGCCGCGCCACACCGGCGACTACGGTTTCTATCGCGCCTATGTGTCGAAAGACGGCAAGGCCGCCGACTATTCGACCGATAACGTCCCGTACGTGCCGAAGCACCACCTGAAAATCGCCAGCGAAGGTTCGAAGGAAGGCGATTTCATCATGGTCGTCGGCTACCCTGGCCGCACCAACCGCCACCGCCTGCCGTCGGAAGTGCAGTACACCTTCGACTGGAACTACCCTGCTTTCGTGCAAGCCTCGGGTGACGTGCTCGCCATCATCGAGCGCGAAACCAAGAACGACCCGGCCGCCAAGCTGAAGTACGCTGGCCAGATCGCCGGCGTGAACAATTACTACAAGAACCGTAAGGGCATGCTGACCTCCTACGGGGAAAGCGACTTCCTGGCGCGCAAGACCGCAGAACACAATGCGCTGAAGGCCTGGGTCAACAGCGACGCAGCCCGTAAAAAACAGTTCGCCGGCGACATCGACGCCGTCGAAAAGCTGATCGCCGAGCGCGACGCCCACACCAAGGAAGGCTTCTACCAGGGCTATGCCCAGCCGCGCTTCCTGGGTTCGGCACGCACCCTGTACCGCCTGGCCAACGAGCGCACCAAGCCGGACGCCGAGCGTAAATCGGGCTACCAGGAACGCGACATGGCGCGCATGACCTCGGTCATCACCGGCCAGGACCGCACCTACGACGAAAAGGTCGACAAGGCGCTGGTCATGCACTTCCTCACCAAGTACCTGGCCCAGCCGGCCAAGGAGCAGGACAGCGCCTTCAACGCCGCCCTCGGCATTCGTTCCGGCATGAGCCAGGACGAGCTGAAGGCCGCCATCGACAAGGCCTATGCCGGTTCCAAGCTTGCCAACAAGGAAGAGCGTACCGCCTGGCTGAAGAAGACCCCGGCCGACTTCAAAGCCAGCGACGACAGCTTCATCAAGGCAGCAGTCGCGATGTATGACGCCGACATGAAGGACGAAGCCAAAGAGGAAGAGCTCGCCGGCAAGATCCAGAAGTCCTACGCGGCCTACATGAAAGCGAAGATCGCCTACATGAACAGCAAGGGCCAGGCCGTCTATCCGGACGCCAACGGCACCCTGCGCGTCACCTTCGGCAAGATCGCCGGCCGCGACCATGGCGCCGACGGCACCGGTTCGTGGACCGCGTTCACCACGGTTAAAGGCGTGGTCGCGAAGGCCACCGGCGAAGGCGAGTTCAACGCCCCGACCGCCCAGCTGGCGGCGATCAAGGCGAAAAACTTCGGCAAATTCGTCGATCCTGCACTGAAGACCGTGCCCGTGAACTACCTGGCGACGCTGGACATCACCGGCGGCAACTCGGGTTCCGCAGCGCTGAACAAGCGCGGCGAGCTGATCGGCCTGGCCTTCGACGGCACCCTGGACTCGATCATTTCGGACTGGGATTTCAATGCGGCCAATACGCGCGACATCCAGGTCGACATCCGTTACATCCTGTGGAACATGAAGCATGTCGACAAGGCGGATAACCTGCTGAAGGAAATGAACGCGCTGTAATCCAGTTGTTATAGAGAGGCGCACTGCGCCTCCAACAAAGCCACGCTGCCGAAAGGCGCGTGGCTTTTTTATTTGCCATTTTTAAGCAAGTTCGCGGATCTTGATTGCATTTGCACGCATCTTGTTACCTCTCAGCAAAATCTCAGATTTAACTTTCGGTAAACTTTACACCATCTTACCCACCGTACATACAAGCCCTTG
>Ga0308169_10006529_pt1 | contig 10248 bp, 7 predicted proteins | sample PhyBR1_2_FD_202139 | JGI IMG/M metagenome (GOLD analysis project Ga0308169, IMG submission 202139) | Phyllosphere microbial communities from UC Gill Tract Community Farm, Albany, California, United States - DLSLSB.R1 | ecosystem: Host-associated > Plants > Phyllosphere > Unclassified | place... | reverse complement strand
AGGAATCGCGACGACGGCCGGCGTCGTGGCGCTGGCGGGAGCCCTGGGCAGCGTCCCCAAGCTCCTGAACTTCCTCACGCAGCAGGGCGACCGCGGCATGCAGCTCGAGGCCACCTTCACCACCCCCTGGCTCTGGCTGTCCGTCCTGAACGTCGGCGGCTCCCGGATGTACATGAACACGGACATCAACTCCATGCAGGTGGACGGCCCCGGCACCGCGGTCATGTCCTTTTTGATGCAGCCGCTCCTGGTCCTTGCCGCCCTGCTGGTGGCCGGGCTGACGTTCTGGGCCCTGCACAACGGCAAGCAGCACAAGGTGGCCGGCGGCGTTGACCGCACTGAGCTGCTCCTGGCCGGGGCCCTGACCCTGGCCACGGCCTTCGTGGTGTTCAACAAGGTGGGCTCGCCCCAGTTCATGGTGTGGCTGGGCCCCGCAGTCGCCGTCGGCCTGGCACACAGCTGGCGCGAATGGCGCGTCCCGGCACTCATGCTGATCGCCATCGCCGTGGCAACCTACTTCATCTACCCTCTTTTCTACGACGCCCTCAGCCACAACAACCCGTGGATGGCGCTGGTGCTGACCATCCGCAACGTGCTGCTGGTGGTTCTGTTCCTGTGGAGCGTCCGGCGCCTCTACTCCCTGGGCAAGAAGACCGCAGCACCTGCCCCCGCGCTCAAGGAGACCTGAGATTTCCACGAGGTTCTTTGACCGCCTGGTGACGGTCCGCAGCAAAGTCCTCCCGGCCACGGTGGTGGATTGGTTCGCCCGCCCGTCCAGCGTCTGGTGGGGCTTCGCCGTCGTGCACGTGTATTTCCTGGGCTGGATGGCGTCCTTCTTCCTGAACGGCAACACGTTCAGCGACACCGAGCAGTACCGGCAGTGGGCCACCGAAGGCTATAACCCCGCGGACCTGACCGGCAAGATCAGCCCCTGGGTCTACCCGGTGCTGGCGCAGATCCCCATCTTCCTGGCGAACATCGCCGGACCGGGGCCCTACCTGCTGGTCTGGTTCCTGATCATCACGGCGCTGAACGCCGTCGGCCTGCTCTACCTCACCCGAGGACCACGGAAGGTTAAGGGCGTCGCTCCGGCCTGGTGGTGGCTGTTCTTCACCGTCTTCATGGGCTACTTGAGCTTCGCCCGGGTGGAGGGCATCACGGCGCCGATCGTGCTGATCGCGCTGCTCTACGCGGCCGAACGGCCCGTAGTGGCGGGGGTCCTGCTCAGCATCGCCACCTGGATCAAGGTGTGGCCGGCGGCCGTCCTGGTTCCCATCGTCATCGCCAGCCACAAGCGCCTCCAGGTGGTCCTCGCGGGCGCCGCCGTGACCGCCATCGTTGGGCTGGGGACCTGGCTGACCGGCGGACTGCCGCACATCATGGACTTCCTCCTCAACCAGGGCGAGCGCGGCATGCAGCTTGAGGCCACGTTCTCCACACCCTGGGTCTGGCTGAGCGTCTTCCACATCGCCGGCTCCAAAATGGCGGACAACACGGCCATCAACTCCACCGAGGTGTACGGCCCGGGTGCCAGTACCGCGGCGTTCCTGATGCAGCCGCTGCTGGTGCTGGCAGCGGTCACGGCCGCCATCCTGCTGGTGCGCGCCATGCGCCGAGGCGCGGAGCGGGAGGAGCTGTTCCTCGAGGGTTCGCTGATGATGGTCACCGCGTTCATCGTGTTCAACAAGGTGGGGTCCCCGCAGTTCATCATTTGGCTGGCGCCGGTGATCATCGCGGGCCTCACCCACGACTGGGAGCGCTGGAAGGTACCGGCAGCGTTGCTGATGGGCATCGCCATGACCACGTTCGTGATCTACCCGCTGTTCTACACACCGCTCATCCATGCCCACCCTGTCATGGCGGCCATCCTGACCACCCGCAACGTGCTCCTGGTGGTGCTGCTGTGGTGGTCGGTGAAGCGCACCGCAGAACTGGGCCGAAAGACCGCGGCGCAGGTACCGGCAGGAGCCTAGGGGGCTTCGGAGCGGTCGACGGCGGCGTGGGCTTCGGCCCGGCGCGCAGCCCGGCGTTCAACCGCCCACCCCCAAGCACGCCGCGCTACATCGAGCGGCCTGCCTTCGATGAGCAGTTTCCGCGTGTGCACATCGAGGACCAGCAGGTAGAACGTGAACGCCAGGGCAGTGAAGAATGCCAGGGATGAGGCGTCGATGGGCAGCTCCACGAAGGACCAGACAGAGAGCTGGTCCTGGGCACCGAACACCACGAAGAACGTCACGCCCACATAGAGCGACCGGATCTGCCAGTCGTCCCGGATGCCGGTGACGGCCAGGAACGGCAGAAACCACAGGATGTACCAGGGCTGGATGATGGGTGAAAGCATCACGACGGCGGTGAACGCCAGGGCCATCCGGCGCACCGCCCGCGAGTAGTCGCCACGGAACATGAGCAGCAGGACCAGGGCGATGGCGCCCCACTTCATGGCGGTCCGCAGCCAGGTGGCCAGCGTCCCGCCCGGCAGCCCCAGCGCGTTGGCCAGCATCTCCACCTGCTGGCCCAGGAACCCGGACGGGGAATAGCCCGTGTAGCCCGGGGTGGGGTCCATGATGGCCCAGGTCCAGCCGACGCCCAGGTTGAACGGGATGCCGCTGAGGGCCAGGACGCCAAAGCTGATGCCCGCCGTCGCAGCCCACATCAGGAACTTGCGTGGCCAGGTGGCGCCCGGGCCGGCCCACATGAGGCCGATGAAGGGCAGCAGCAGCACGGTGATGGGCTTGATGCCGATGGAGGCGGTGACCAGGAGGATACCCAGCAGGTAGCGCCGGGTCGCCGCGAGGTACACGCCGGCGACGGCAAGCCCCACCATGAGGGCGTCGTTGTGGGCGCTGGCGATGAAGCTGATGAGGAAGAGCGGGTTGGCCACGGAAACCCAGAGTGCGCGCGCGCCGTTGATGCCGTGCAGCTCGGCAAGCTTGGGCACGTAGATCACGCAGAGCAGCACGCCGACGCCGGCCAGAAGCCGGAAGAGCAGGACCGACGCGTCGGGCTGGGCACCGGTCAGCCCCACCACTCCGCGCGCCAGCCACAGGAAGTAGGGGCCGTACGGTGTCCGGTTTTCCGCCCAGGCGGGGTCGGCGCCCAGGGCGAACCAGTTGTTGAGGGTGGAGATGCCAACCTCGTAGGGGTTTTGGCCCTCCATCACCAGCCGGCCTTGGCCGGTGTAGGCGTAGACATCGCGGGAGAAGACCGGGACGCAGAACAGCAGGGGCAAAGACCAGGCCGAAATAGCGATGACCACGGACCGCAGCGACGACTGCCCCCAGTCCCCCAGCCGTTGGCCCAGCCGCAGCCAGGAGCGCATCAGCAGCATGGCCCCGGCCGTCAACAGCACGGTGGAAACCGCCACGCCCCACCCTTCGGTGCGGAGCGCGATCACCACGGGCTGGCGGATCATGGGCGAGCCGTTGGCGATCCAGCCGGTGCCGATGGAACCCACGAACATCATGAGGGCACCGATGAAACCTTCGATGGTTGCCAGGTAGGCGCGACCCTTGGCAGGCACGGAGGCGCGGGCCGGTTCGCCCGGCCGACTGTCCGAAGTCCTGAGGTGTGACCCGCCTGCCGTCATGATGTGTGTGGTCCCCTACCTTGTTACGGCCCTGGCAGCACCAACTCCAAAGCCGTCCTGCAACCCGGCCATTTTATCAGCCATGCTTACGGCTGCCCCGGGCCGCGGTACGGACCTACGGCACAGTTTGGCAACGGTGCAGGAAACCTAGCGGGCGCGCAGCAGTGCGAGGAATTCGTCAGCCATGCCGAGTTGTTCCTCGAGTTTGGCGCGGCGCCGCGCCGCCTCTTCGATAAAGCCGTTCAGCTCGTCCCGGATGTCCGCAACATCCTGGCCGGGACCGGCCGCCTCCAGCGCATCAATCACACGAAGAAGCCCTGCCATGGCTTCGAGCGAGAACCCGAGCGGTTTCATCCTGCGGATCAGCAGCAGCCGGGTGAAGTCGCGTTCGGTGTAAAGGCGGAACCCGCCTTCGGTGCGGCCCGACGGTTTGAGCAGGCCCACCTCGTCGTAGTGGCGGATGGTCCGCAGGGACAGCTGCGAGCGGTCCGCCAATTCGCCGATGTGCATTGTCGCCACCACTTCTTCAGCGGTCATCTCTTTCACCATTACGTCACCAATCCTGCCCAACCCTCACGTTAGGGTAGTGTTGCCTACGCAGCCGAAAGTCACCGGCGCATTCTTTCTCCACCCCCATTGTCTTTCATGGCCGGGCTGGACCCGTGCGCACCGTGGCGCGCAGAACGTTGCACACCGCTCTCCCGAGAGAGCCCAAGTCACCCTGGAGCCGCTCCTTGGCCGTCGCCGACCGCACCCGCCCCCTTCGGCAACCCGTCACCGTCCGCACTGCCCTGCGTTCCCCGCGACAGCTCAGCCGCGAGGTCCTGGCCGGAATGGTCACCACGCTCGCCCTTGTCCCGGAAGTCATCTCGTTCTCCATCGTTGCCGGCGTGGACCCCATGGTGAGCCTTGTGGCCTCCATTGTGCTGGCCCTGACCATGTCGATTCTGGGTGGACGTCCGGGCGTGGTGACCGCGGCGGCAGGTTCCGTCGCCTTGGTGATCGCCCCGCTGGTCCACCAGCACGGCGTGGAGTATGTCCTGCCGGCGGTGCTCCTGGCCGGCGTGATCCAGGTGGTTTTCGGGCTGGCCGGCCTGGCCCGCCTGATGCGGTTCATCCCGCGGTCTGTGATGATCGGGTTCGTCAACGCGTTGGGTGTGCTGATCTTCATGGCGCAGGTGCCCCATGTCCTCAACGTCCCCTGGCTCGCCTACGTCCTGTTCGCACTGACGTTCGCGATTATCTTTATCCTTCCCCGGTTCACCAAGGTGGTCCCGTCACCGCTGGTGGCCATCGTCGTCGTCACGGCAATCGTCATCATCGCCGGCCTCACGGTCCCGAACGTCGCGGATGAGGGCCCGCTTACGGGCAAACTTCCCGGCATCACGCCTTTCCTGTTCCCCGTAACCCTGGAGACCTTCCAACTGGTGCTGCCCACCGCACTCAGCGTGGCCTTCGTCGGCCTGATGGAAACCCTCCTCACGGCGAAACTCGTCGACGACATGACCGACACACCGTCCCACAAGGGCCGCGAGTCCTGGGCCCTGGGCGTCTCCAACATCCTGGCAGGCCTCTACGGTGGCATCGCCGGCTGCGCCATGATCGGCCAGACCGTCCTCAACGTGAAGACCGGCCAGGCCCGAACCCGCATTTCGACGGTCGTGGCCGGCCTGTTCCTGCTGGCGCTGGTGACGGGACTCAGCTCGATCATGGGACAGATCCCCATGGTGGCCTTGGCCGCGGTGATGATGGTGGTGGCAGTGACCACCGTCGACTGGCACAGCGTGAAGCCGTCCACCCTGAAACGGATGCCCATACCGGAGACGCTGGTCATGGTTGTCACCGTTGCCGTCGTGGTCCTCACCGGGAACCTGGCCTACGGCGTGCTGGTGGGCGTCGTCCTGGCAATGGTGCTGTTCGCACGGCGGGTGGCCCACGTCATCAGTGTTGAGCGGTCCTTGGCGGAAGACGGGGAAAGCGTCCGCTATGACGTGGTGGGGCCGCTGTTCTTCGGCAGCAGCAATGACCTTGTGGAACAATTCGCGTACGCTGACGATCCGGCCGTGGTGGCCATCGACCTCAGCCACGCGCAGATTTGGGACGCCTCAACCGTGGCCGCCCTCGACTCCATCGAAACGAAATACGCCGACCATGGGGCCACGGTGGCAATCGAAGGCCTCGATGAACGCAGCACCGGCTTCCACCGCCGCCTCAGCGGGCATTTGGGCTCCTGACCGTCCCGGGCCGGCCACACGCAGGGTTTCCGGGTTTACCCTGAGCCATGAGCCCCCAACAGAAAACCTGGCACGAGAAACACAAAGCCTCCCTAAGTAAGGGACAGCGGGCCGCTGACATCATGCGCAACGGAATGGGAAGCTGGCCGTTCGTAGCGAGCTTCATCGGCTTCATGCTCATCTGGGCCGCCATTAATACCGTGGCACTGGCCGCGAACGCCTGGGACCCGTACCCCTACATCCTTCTGAACCTCTTGCTTTCAATGCTGGCGGGACTCCAGGGCGCGATCCTGCTCATCGCCGCCAAGCGGCAGGACGCCATCGCCGCGGCCATGGCCCAACACGACTACGACACGAACACCGAGGCCAAGAAGGAGATCGAGCTGCTGATCTCCATGAACCGGGTCCAACTGGAAATCCTGCAGGAACTGAAGAAGGCGTCAGCCCGCTAGGCCGGCGCGCTACTGGGAGGCGTCATAGCCTGCCAGCAGGCGCCGCGACGCGGTCTGCATGTGCGAGCGCATGGTGGCGGTCACGGCCACGGCATCCCGGGCAGCCAGCGCCTCATAGATCTTGGTGTGTTCCTTCAGCGCGGCAGCAGCATGCCCTTCGTCGGTCAGGGCACGGTCCACCCAGATCCGCAGCAGAGAGCGGATGCTTTGCAGGAGTTCCTGGAGGACCTGGTTTCCTGACGCCGCGGCGATCTCGCGGTGGAAGGCTGCGTCCGCCTCGACGAAGGCACCTAGGTCGTCCAGGGTTCCGGCCATGGTGTCCAGGTTGTCGCGCATCCGGGCCAGCGCCTCTTCCGTGATGCGCTCCGCAGCCAGCTGTGCAGCCTGCACTTCCAGCCCGCTGCGCAGTTCCACGAGTTCGCGGGTGCGCGGGGCGCCCAGCATCAAGCCCCAGCTCAGGGTGCGCGGCAAAAGCTCCGAGACGCCGTCGCGAAGGTAGGTTCCGGACCCGGGCCGGACCACCACGATGCCCAGGATTTCCAGTGCAGCGAGGGCCTCCCGCACCGCAGAACGGCCCACGCCAAGGGAGGCGGCCAGCGTGCGCTCGGCAGGGAGCCTGGTGCCCGGCGCGATATCGCCGCTCGTGAAGAAGGCCAGCAGGCGCTCGGCCACTTCGGACACCACGGAGCCCTGCCCCAAGGATCCGAGGGCGGCACTGATCTTGGCCGTCGAGGCGGCGGATTCTACGGACACCTCCCAAGCGTAACAACTGGTTGACCACGTCCGGCAGCCGACGCCGCCCGCTTCGGCACCCGCCTAACGAAGAAATAAATTAGTCAACCGGTTGACCAATTATCATTTCGATTCTATGGTGGAACTCACAGCTTCACGCTCCGCGGCGCCTCCCAGGCCGCGCGTACATGAGACAACCCCACGCCTCCAGTGACGGACGCGGCCGGGGCACCAACATCTAGGAGTCAATGTGGACACCACACAATCGGTGGTCGAAAAATCCGCAATCAGGAAGGTGGCGATCCGGCTTGTCCCGTTCGTCGCGTTGATGTTCTTCATCAACTACCTCGACCGCACCGCCATCTCTTTCGCCGGCCCTAACGGCATGAACACGGACCTGGCGCTGAATGCCGCCCAGTTCGGCTTCGCCTCGGGCGTCTTCTTCATCGGCTACATCCTGCTCGAGATCCCCTCCAACCTGGCGCTCCACAAATTCGGCGCCCGCCGCTGGCTGGCCCGCATCATGGTCAGCTGGGGTATCGTCTCGCTGCTGTTCACCTGGGTGGCCAACGTTGAACAGCTCTACATCCTGCGCTTCATCCTCGGCGTTGCCGAGGCAGGCTTCTTCCCCGGCGCCATCCTCTTCCTGAGCCTCTGGGTTCCCGCCCGGCACCGCAGCAAGATCCTGGCCCTGTTCTACCTGGCCCAGCCGCTGACCACCGTGATCGGTGCCCCGCTGGCAGGCCTCCTGATCCAGCAGCACGGCCTCTTCGGCCTCGAAGGCTGGCGAGTGATGTTCCTCGGCGTTGCCGTCCCGGCCATCCTGATCGGCATCATTTCCTGGTTCTACCTGGCCGATTCCCCCGCCAAGGCCAAGTGGCTCTCCGCGGAGGAAAAGGTCTGGCTGACGGGCGCCTTGGAGAAGGAAAAGAAGGAAACGACGGCGGGGAACAAGCACGTCAGCGTGCGCACCGTGTTCGGTAACGGCCGCGTCTGGATGCTCTCCCTGATCTACTTCGGCTTCATCTACGGCCTCTACGCCCTCGGATTCTTCCTGCCCACCATCATTTCCGGCTTCGAAGGCATCTACGGCACCAAGTTCGATGTTTTCCAGAAGGGCCTGATCACCGCCGTCCCCTACCTGCCGGCAGCCATTGCCCTGTACTTCTGGTCCAAGGACGCCACCAAGCGCGGCGTCAAGACCTGGCACATCGCGGTCCCGGCCCTGGTGGGTGGCCTGAGCATCCCACTGGCACTGTTCGCTGGATCCCCGGCAGCCACCATCGCCGTCATCACCATCACGGCCATGGCCATCTTCGCGGCGCTGCCCAACTTCTGGACGGTCCCCACCCAGTTCCTCACCGGCGCGGCGGCCGCAGCAGGCATCGCCCTGATCAACACGGTAGGCAACCTGGCGGGCTTCAGCGCCGGCTACATCACCGGCTGGCTCAAGGACTGGACCGGCGACTACACGGTGCCGATGTTCGTGGTGGGCGGCTTCATGCTCCTCTCCGCCGTCCTGATGCTGGCACTGAGCCGCTCCGGCCGCGTCTCCGAGGGTATCCGGGCCGAGGCATTGGATCCGGCAGTCGCCGGGCAGCACGCCGAACCCTAGGACCGCAAGCAAGCCGAACCGACTCGCAGTTGTTGTCGCTGTGGACGGCCATAGCGACAACAACTGCCAGGCAGTTAGGACTGGCACCACCGCACTCACTCAGTCAACCAGCCACCCTTCCCCAGCTAGGCCCAGGAGCCTCCTATGACCCGCCTGTTCAACGAACCCGCAGCTTTCGCTGACGAAATGATCGAAGGTTTCGTCGCCTCCCACGGACGCTGGGTTAAGCGTGTTTCCGGCGGTGTTATCCGCAACACCAAGAGCACCCCGGAGACGGTGGCACTGGTTATTGGCGGCGGTTCCGGGCACTACCCCGCGTTCGCGGGGCTGGTGGGCCAGGGCCTGGCGCACGGTGCCGCTATGGGCAACCTCTTCGCATCGCCGTCGGCCCAGCAGGTCTACAACGTGGCCAAGGCCGCCAACAACGGCGCCGGCTTGCTGCTGGGCTACGGCAATTACGCGGGCGACGTCCTGCACTTCACCCAGGCGCAGGAAAAGCTGCGCCGGGAGGGCATCGACTGCCGCAGCATCGCGGTCACGGACGATGTTTCCTCGGCCCCGGTCGAGGAACACACCAAGCGCCGTGGCATCGCCGGTGACCTCACGGTGTTCAAAGTGGCGGCGGCCGCCGCCGAGGCCGGCTACTCGATGGACCAGGTGATGGATATCGCCGAACGCGCCAACCACCGCACCCGCTCGTTCGGCGTGGCCTTCACCGGCTGCACCCTCCCAGGCGCCGAAACCCCGCTCTTCTCCGTTCCCGAGGGCCGGATGGCGGTGGGCATGGGCATCCACGGTGAGCCAGGCATCGAGGAAACGGACATTCCGACGGCGGATGAGCTCGCCGAGCTGCTGGTCGGCAAGCTCCTCACCGAGGTGCCCGACGGCGTTGAGGCCACCAGCGCCCGGGTGGTCCCCATCCTCAACGGCCTGGGCAGCGTGAAATACGAGGAGCTCTTCGTGGTCTACCGCCGTGTGGCCCAACTCCTGACCGATGCAGGCCTGGAAGCTGTAGACCCGCAAGTAGGCGAATTGGTCACCAGCTTCGACATGGCCGGCACCTCCCTGACGCTCTTCTGGCTCGACGACGAACTCGAGGCCCTCTGGAACGCCCCGGCCGACACCCCGGCCTTCCGGCGCGGCGCCGTCGCTGCCGAGGCCCTTGAGGAGACGGCAGGCGAGACGGCCGACGTCGAACTTTCCATCCCTGAGGCCACCGCGCCATCCCGTGCCGGCGCTGTCCGGGTCCTCGCCGCGCTCGGCGCGGCCAAGGACGTGGTGGACGCCAACGCGGCCGAACTGGGCCGCATCGATGCGGTCGCCGGCGACGGCGACCACGGCATAGGCATGGAGCGCGGCGTCCGCGCGGCCGTGCAAGCCGCGGCAGACGCCGTCGGCCGCGGAGCCGGCGCAGCCACCGCCCTCTACTTCGCGGCGGATGCGTGGGCGGACAAGGCCGGCGGCACCTCGGGTGCGCTGTGGGGCATGGCCCTGCGCGCCGTAGGTGACGCGGTGGGTGACACCGAAGCGCCCGACGCCGGTGCTGTCGCCGCCGGGGTGGCCGGCGCCGCCGCCGCGATCATGGACTTCGGCAAGGCCAAGGTGGGCGACAAGACCCTGGTGGACGTC
>Ga0308169_10006527_pt1 | contig 10249 bp, 6 predicted proteins | sample PhyBR1_2_FD_202139 | JGI IMG/M metagenome (GOLD analysis project Ga0308169, IMG submission 202139) | Phyllosphere microbial communities from UC Gill Tract Community Farm, Albany, California, United States - DLSLSB.R1 | ecosystem: Host-associated > Plants > Phyllosphere > Unclassified | place... | reverse complement strand
GTGGCAGGATGGTGGTGTTCTGATACATGAACGCCTCCTGCCCGGTGATCGGCTGGTAGTTCTTGAAGCGCAGCAGGTACGGACGCTGTTCCCAGATGGTGAAGGCCGGGGTGCCGAGGGTGACCACGCTGCTGACCTTCTTGCGGAACCACTCGCAATCGATCTCCGGGAACAGGCCGAAGAAGCAGTGTCCGATGGCGTCCTTGGGCTGCACGCCGGAGCGGTTTTCCATGAAGGTGTTCCAGACCTGCACCTGGTAATCGCTGTCGAGCACCACCACGCCCACGTCGATGCTCTGGGTGATCGCCAGCAGCCAGTGAAATTCGTCGAGTTCGATGGGTCGGCTCATGGTTCAGTTCATCAGGTAGTCGAGCTTGTCGCGCAGCAACGGCACCGAGTCCTCGGTGAACAGCAGCAACAGGTCGAAGTGAATGCAGTGGCCTTCCAGGGCGTAGCTGATTTCCACGGTGAGGGTTTTTTTCCAGCGGTGCTTGCCGACGGCGATCAGATCGTCGATCGCGGCATGGTTGCCAAGGATGTGCGGGTGGCTCTGGGAGAACATGACGTCCAACTGCTGGGCCAGGCCGCTGAGACAGGCGCCGATGATGACCGATGACAGATCCAGCAGCATCTCGAGGTCGGAGTAGTCGAGCGCGCTGCGGTTCATCAAACGAGCCAGGTCGGCGATGTCGCAATCGTGGAAGATCAGCATCGCTTCGCCGGCAATGCCGCCGCCGATGAACCCCTGGCAGATGGCGGTGATCGGTTGCTCACTCTGCACGTCCGCCAGCACCATGTGCAGCTCGCTGGCCTCGAGCAGGTTGACGTTGGGTACGGGCAGGTGGATGAACACGCCGAGCACTTTGGCCAGCATGGCGGCGGCCTGGCCCATGGCAACGTTGATGGCTTCGCGCAGGGCGTCGATGAAGCCGACGTGCAGCGCGCTGTCGCTGCTGCGACGCAGGGCTGTGCCAGTGGTTTTTTCCAGCAGGCCAGCCTTGAGCAGCACCCGGCGCAGCTCTTCGGGTTCGGCCGGTTTCTTGATGAAGGCCAGCGCGCCCAACTCGCGGACCCGGCGCAGGGCCTGATCCTGGACGTCGCCCGAGACGACGATGACCTTGCACGGCAGGTTTTGCTCACGCAGCGCGGCCAGGACCTGGTAGCCGTCCATGTCGGGCATGGTCAGGTCCAGCAACATCACATCGCCTTTCCCCTGGCGCACGGCCTCGAGCGCCTGGTGGCCGTTCACCGCCTGGGTGACCGTGGCCTCCCAATCCGCCGGCAGGGCCCGCAGCAACTGCTTGCGAGCCATGTTCGAGTCGTCGCAGATCAACAGGGGAATGGGCAGCATGTCCTCTCGTTCTCTCCATGGGGCGACGCTCATGATCGCCATTGATGCACCATTGCCCACCATACCTCTAAGGCCCTGTTCGCCGCTACCTTGCGTGCTGGCTATTTGCTTTCATTCGGCGCGAATGGCGATGTGGGTTACCGCGGTCTACCTGATTCACCGCATCCACCGCCGACACGGGGTCGCGAATCGATCACGCCGGACCTCTGTAGCAGCGGTGCAAGCCGCGTCCGGACACACCGCGGTCTGCCTGATCCACCGCGCCAACCGCCGACGCGGCTCGCGCCGCTGCTACAGGGGCCACAACCGCTCGCGACGGGCTTTTGTAGCAGCGGTGCAAGCCGCGTCCGGGCGCACCGCGGTCTGCCCGATCCACCGCGCCAACCGCCGACGCGGCTCGCGCCGCTGCTACAGGGGCCACAACCGCTCGCGACGGGCTTTTGTAGCAGCGGTGCAAGCCGCGTCCGGACGCACCGCGGTATGCCTGATTGACCGCGTCAACCGCCGACGCGGCTCGCGCCGCTGCTACAGAGGCCACAACCGCTCGCGACGGGCTTTTGTAGCAGCGGTGCAAGCCGCGTCCGGGCGCACTGCGGTCTGCCTGATTCACCACATCGGCGGCCGAGGCGGCTACAGTGGGTGATTCGGGGGGCAACTTGCCCGGTATATGACCAAGTTGTATGATGTCTGTTAACAACCCGCCCACAGGACACGGAGACAACAATGCCTAACATCCTCGGTCACAACTTCATCGGCGGCAACCGCAGCGCCAGTGGCGAGCCCAAACTCAAGAGTGTCGACGCCACCACCGGCGAGGCGCTTCCTTATGCCTTCTACCAAGCCACCGATGCCGAAGTCGACGCCGCCTGCCAGGCCGCCGACGACGCTTTCCTGGAATATCGCCAGCTGAGCCCTGCTCGCCGCGCCGAATTCCTGGACGCCATCGCTGACGAACTCGATGCCCTGGGCGATGACTTCGTGGCCATCGTCTGCCAGGAAACCGCCCTGCCTGCTGGCCGCATCCAAGGCGAGCGCGGTCGCACCAGCGGCCAGATGCGCCTGTTCGCCAAGGTCCTGCGCCGCGGCGACTTCCTCGGTGCCCGTATCGACCTCGCCCTGCCGGACCGCAAGCCGCTGCCGCGCGTCGACCTGCGCCAGTACCGCATCGGCGTCGGCCCAGTGGCCGTGTTTGGCGCCAGCAACTTCCCGCTCGCATTCTCCACGGCTGGTGGTGACACCGCCGCAGCCCTGGCTTCCGGCTGCCCAGTGGTGTTCAAGGCCCACAGCGGTCACATGGCGACAGCCGATCTGGTCGGCACCGCCATCATCCGCGCAGCGGAAAAAACCGGCATGCCCAAGGGCGTGTTCAACATGATCTTCGGTGCCGGCGTCGGTGAGCCGCTGGTCAAGCACCCGGCGATTCAGGCAGTCGGCTTCACCGGCTCGCTGAACGGCGGTAACGCGCTGTGCAAGATGGCCGCCGAGCGCGCCCAGCCGATCCCGGTATTCGCTGAAATGTCCAGCATCAACCCGGTTGTGCTGCTGCCGGACGCCCTGGCCACCCGCGGTGAAACCGTGGCCAAGGAACTGGCGGCTTCGGTGGTGATGGGTGGCGGGCAGTTCTGCACCAACCCAGGCCTGGTGATCGGCGTTCGCTCGCCGGCCTTCAGCGGCTTCCTCGAGCACCTGCAAACGCAGATGGCAGCCCAGGCGCCGCAGACCATGCTCAACGCTGGCGGCCTGCGCAGCTACAGCAAAGGTGTCGAACACCTGCTAGCGCACGAAGGCATCACTCATCTGGCCGGCAATGCCCAGGAAGGCCAACAGGCCCAGGCACAGCTGTTCAAGGCCGACGTGAGCCTGCTGCTCAACGGCGACGAACTGCTTCAGGAAGAAGTGTTCGGCCCGGCCACCGTGGTGATCGAAGTCGCCGACGATGCCGAGCTCAAGACCGCCCTGCAATCGCTGCGCGGACAGCTGACCGCTACCTTGATCGGCGAAACCGCTACCGACCTGGTCAAGTACCAGTGGCTGGTGCCGGTGCTTGAGCAGAAAGTCGGTCGCATTCTGGTCAATGGCTACCCGACCGGCGTAGAAGTGTCCGATGCCATGGTCCACGGCGGCCCTTACCCAGCCACCTCCGATGCCCGCGGCACGTCGGTCGGCACCCTGGCGATCGACCGCTTCCTGCGTCCGGTCTGCTACCAGAACTACCCGGACGCGCTGCTGCCCGAAGCACTGCGCAATGCCAACCCGCTGGGCCTGCAGCGCCTGGTCAATGGCGAGTGGAGTTCACAGCCGATCGCATGACGCATCGGTGGTGACAATGAACGGCGCGATCTTGATCGCGCCGTTTTTTTTGCGTCACCGTTCTCACTTTTTGTTTCAGCTCTGCCGCCCGTGGCCGATATGGGGAAATCACCAAGACCTTTTCATGGCGACCGCCATAAGCACAACTATGGTCGTCCAGGTCTGACCCTTTACTGTCAGGAGCACATTTTATGAACGGCTGGTTCGGCAATATCAGCGTTACCCGAAAACTTGCATTGGGCTTCGGCCTGGTGCTGGTATTGACCGCGCTGTTGGCGCTGACCGGCTGGACCAGCTTGAGCAGCCTGATCCAGCGCAGCAACTGGATGAGCGATATTTCCGAGCTCAACAACAGCCTGACCAAGCTGCGTATCGTGCGGCTGCAATACATGCTGGCCAACGGCGACGACGCTTCGGCGCAAACCGTTCAAACCCAGCTCGACGCTTTCAAGGCTCAGCAGCAGAAGCTGATCGAAGGATTCAAGAGCCCGGAAAACCTGCAGCGGCTCAAAGCCCAGGCGGAACAGATCGAGGCGTACCAGAAGTCGCTCAACCAGATGCGCGACGGCTACAAGACGAGCAACGTGGCGCGGCAGAACATGACCGACACGGCAGCGGCCGCCACTGCACTGGTCGCTCAGATCAACGACGCCGTACTCGCCGTACCCGACATCGAGCTGCGCTTCGAAGAATTGCAGGCCAGCGCCCGGATTCGGGAATTGACCCAGCAGACGCGCTATGAAGTGCTTGCCTATGTCAGCAACGCCAACGAAAAATCCGAGCAGGCTGCATTCGCGCAGATGGACCGCGCCGCGGTCGAACTGCAACAACTGTCCACTCGCCTGCCTACCGAGCAGGCCCGCATGCAGCAGCTCATTGCCGCACTGGTCAATTACCGCAATGCGGTGACCAGCTTCAAAGCATCGATTGCCACCATCACTACCGCACGCGCCGAGATGACCGTCGAAGGCTCGGAAATCGTCCGCCTCAGCGATGAGCTGTACAAGATCCAGATCCAGCGCCGCGATGCCGAAAGCGCCGAAGCGCGCAGCTATCAGATCGGCGCGGCACTGCTGGCATTGATCTTCGGCATCCTCGCCGCCTGGATCATCACCCGGCAGATCACCCGCCCTCTGCAGCAGACCCTGGACGTGGTCGAGCGCATCGCCAGTGGCGACCTCAGCCACGACTTGAAGGTGACGCGCAAGGACGAACTGGGCGTGCTGCAGCAAGGCATCCAGCGCATGGGCGCCACCCTGCGCGAACTGATCGGTGGCATCCGCGACAGCGTTACCCAGATCGCCAGCGCCGCCGAAGAGCTGTCTGCCGTCACCGAGCAGACCAGTGCCGGGGTCAACAATCAGAAGGTCGAGACCGATCAGGTCGCCACCGCCATGCACGAGATGACCGCGACCGTTCAGGAAGTGGCTCGCAACGCCGAGCAGGCCTCGGTGGCTGCGACCACGGCTGACGAGGAAGCGCGCGAAGGTGACAGGGTCGTCGGCGAAGCGATTGCGCAGATCGAAAAGCTGGCCGAGGAAGTCCGCCGCTCCACCGAAGCGATGAACGCGCTGCAGAAGGAGAGCGACAAGATCGGCAGCGTCATGGACGTGATCAAGGCCGTGGCCGAACAAACCAACCTGCTGGCCCTCAACGCGGCCATCGAAGCGGCCCGCGCAGGCGAGGCCGGACGTGGCTTTGCGGTGGTGGCCGATGAAGTGCGCGGCCTGGCCCAGCGCACGCAGAAATCCACCGAGGAAATCGAAGGGCTGGTGGCAGGCTTGCAGTCGGGTACCCAACAGGTCGCCAGCGTCATGCTCAGCAGCCGCGGCCTGACCGACAGCAGCGTCGAGCTGACGCGCCGCGCCGGCACGTCGCTGGAAAACATCACGCGCACGGTGTCCAGCATCCAGGCCATGAACCAGCAGATCGCCGCAGCCGCCGAACAGCAGAGCTCGGTCGCCGAGGAAATCAGCCGCAGCATCATCAACGTGCGCGACGTGTCGGAACAGACCGCCTCGGCCAGCGAAGAAACCGCTGCCTCAAGCGTCGAACTGGCTCGCCTGGGCAATCAGTTGCAGATGATGGTCAGCCATTTCCGTGTTTGACCAAAACACGCCCAAACCCTGACGCGGCTCGCGCCGCTGCTACAGAAACCCCATCCCTGTAGCAGCGGCGCAAGCCGCGTCAGGCAGCAACACGATCCCTGTAGCAGCGGCGCAAGCCGCGTCCGGCAACAACGCGATCCCAACCGCTCACTCCACTTCCTTCAACACCCGCTCTTCATGAAAGAAGTCATTGGGGTCCACCCCGGCGCGGAAGAAATACCCGTAATCCTCCAGGTAATACACCGTCTCCACCCGCTTGAAACTGTCCTCCAGATGCGCACACCGCAGCTTCTTCGCCTGCCCGCTCAGACGGGCGTTGACCTGTGCGGCGGGCACCTGCTGTTCGACCCTGCAGTCGAACGCCTGGCGCGGCTTGCCGTACTCGCCCACCACGCTGTTGCTCATCTTGCCGTCGGTGACATAGCCCAACTGAGCGCCCACCGGCATGTTCTTCCAGTCGCCGCTGAACGCAATGGCGTTCAAGCCGATGTTATCCACCATCGGCGCCTCGCCGCTGTACACGGTCTGCTGGGCCAACGCGACCAGCCCGCGAAAGCTCACCGCCTGCCCCTCGAAGTTGCTGCCCTTGGTTCGCACGGCCAGCAGGCCCGATGCCTTGTCCTGGCTGAACGACTTCTCCTCGGTGAACGGCGCACTCTGCCCCTTGAGATGAGCGGTGCCGGTTTCCACTGTCCGCTTCAACTGTTTTGCCGGTGCCGGCAGATTCAACTGTTTGACCGCCGACAAGGCCGGCGCCTGCACCCTGGGCGTGGTCAGCACCAACGGTGCCTTGGTCCGCGGTTTGAACGCCGGCAACGCGGCCAGGCCCTCGGGCTTGCCGCAGGCCGCATCGAACAACAATCGATAGTCAGGATCGCTGCCCTTCACCGAGTAGGTCTTGGGCTCGAAGAACACCCCGCCATCGGTCACGGTGTTGTGTTCGTCCAGGTCATACCCGGCCAGCAGGCTGAAGGTCTGTTTGCCGCAGTCCAGCGCATAGCGTTCGCGCTTCTGCGCATAGGGCGCGTTGTACGGCAGGTCGTGGCCGATGCTCGGCGAATCGTAGCCGGCCCAGAACTGCAACTGGCCGTCGACGGTGGACAGGCTGTTGCGGTCGATCAGCACATACTGCTCGTCACCCTTGCCCTTGAGCACACGCCAATCCGGCTGGGGCGTTGTGGCGCAGGCGCGCTGGAAAGCGGGGCTGGCGTTGAGCACCTCTACCTGGCCAGCAGGAATCGGACGCGCCGGCGCGTATTTGCCATCGGGGCTGGCGAAATAGATGCGCTTCACGCCATCCAGATAGATCAGGCTGGCGCTGGGGCTGGAGCAGGCCGCATCGACCTGCAACAGGAAGCCGAACGGGGATGTCTCGCTCTTGGGCTGCAACAGCATGAAGCTCAAGCGATCACCGTTGCGCATCACGCTCTGCGGCACGGGCGGCTGCGACATTGCCTCCTTGAACATGTCCTTGGCCTGTTCGTTGCCCAAGCTGCCGTCGTCGGGCCCCTTGCTGGAGCAGCTGGCCAGCGTGATGAGGGCGGCGAGCAATGCAATGCGCTTCATGATGAGTCCTGGCAGTGGCAATCAGGCTTCATGGTAAGCGGCGGATCGAAAGCGGTGCAATCCATCTGCGCCCTCTTCAACAGTCATAGATTCAGCAGGCGTAAATGGCCAGCTTTTCCTGAATGAAGTCCAAGAAGCACTGAATCCGCAACGCCAACTGCGAATTGCGGTAGTACACCGCATGGATCGGCTGTCGATAGCCGCTGTTGGCCTCGGCCAGCACCACCTGCAAACGCCCCTGACGAATGTCTTCGTGAGTCATGAAATGCGACAGGCAGACAATCCCCTGCCCCTCCAACGCCAACTGACGCAACGTTTCGCCACTGGACGCCGCGATCCGCGGCTGGATCTGTAACCGATCGCCCTCGGCATGACGCAACGGCCAGTGATTGAGGGTTTCGGTCTGGGTGAAGCCCAGCAGCACATGCTGGCTCAAGGCGGCGATGGTCTGGGGAACCCCGTGGCGTTCGAGGTAGGCCGGGCTGGCGAGGATATTCAACGGCGTGCAACCCAGGGAGCGTGCGTGCAAGGTCGAATCGGCCAGCACGCCGATGCGAATGGCGACGTCGGTACTGTGCTCGATCAGATCGATGATCAGATCGTCGCTGTTGAGCTCCAGCTGAATGTCCGGGTAGCGCTCGCGAAATTCGGCCACGTAAGGGACGATCGCGTGCAGCATGAACGGTGACGCGGCATTGATGCGCAAGCGCCCGGCAGGCGTCTGCTGACGCAGCGACAATCGCTCTTCCAGCTCATCCATGCGCGCCAGGATGTCCTTGGCCTGCTCGAAGAAAAACCGCCCCTCCTCGGTCAGGTCCATGCGCCGTGTGGTGCGGTTGATCAGGGTCGTGTCCAGCTTGGCTTCAAGCTTGGACAGCGTGCGGCTGACCGCCGATGGGGTCTGCCCGAACTGCTCGGCGGCCGCGGATATGGAGCCGCTCTGGATGACGGCGACGAAGACTTGCAGCTCATCGGATCGGGATTTCAAGGCAGGCCTCATCGGGTGTACCGGGACGTGCGCAACATACACCAATCGCTACCCGGGCGAGCGTGCCGTCAGCCCAGCACCTTGGCCAGATGCGCTTCATAGCGCGCGACGTCGTTGTCGATGTCGGGCCTCTTCATCACATCGACGCTGAGGAAGGTCGGCAAGGCGGTCATGTCGAGAAACTCGTTGGCCTTGTGGAACGGGAAGTACACCGCGTCCACCCCTTTGCCCTCGAAGAAATCGGCAGGATCGTCGAACGCCTGCTGCGGCGCGTTCCAGGTGGCCGAGATCATGTACTGCTTGCCCTTGAGCAAACCGCCGCTGCCATATTTCTGCGAAGCATCGGAACGCGTGCGGCCGTCGTTGGCGTAGAGGCTGCCATGGCCTTCGGTGAACACTTCGTCGATGTACTTTTTCACGGTCCACGGCGCGCCCATCCACCAGCCCGGCATCTGATAGATGATCACATCGGCCCACTGGTATTTCTGCACTTCTTCGGCGAGGTCGTAGCCGCCGTCGATGAAGGTCTGCTTCACGTCGAAGCCGGCGCGGTCCAGGTAGGCGACGGCGGCGTCATGCAGGGTCTGGTTGTAGCGACCGTCGGAGTGGGCGAACTGCTTGCCGCCGTTGAGCAGGAGAATCTTTTTCATGAAAGTGGCCCCGTTGACTGTGCGAGTAATATCGATGGGCGCAGTCTAGAGGACTTGGTTGCGGGGAGTAAGGCAACGATACGCAAATGTATGTTGCCTGGCAGGCACGAATGAAAGCTCATTCGTGCGATTTCATTGGTGAGCCGAAATCCGCCTGTCGGTATGTCCGCGCGGATTTCAGCTCATGACCACAGCGCTTCCTACTCCTTGCTCAGGTCCACCAACGGCGTCTGCCGCACTTCGGTCTGGCGACCGTCGCGAATCGTGTCGATGGTCTTCAGCGCCTTGTCCACGGCAGGCTTGTCCGCCAGCAGGCTGTAGCTGATGCTGAACTGCTTCTGCTGCTTGGGCTCGATGGTCGGGACCAGGTTCAAAGGCCGCTGGTAACGGCGGTTATAGGAAAAGCTGGTACCCGGCTCCAGCCCCGTCACGTACCCCTGACCTTGGGTATCGGTGTTCTTCCACAACGAGAACACCGGCAACTGCTGGACATTGAACCCCACCGCCACGCCCAGGCTACCGGCCTTGTTGTGCAGCACGGTCAGGGTGTCGCCCTTGGCGTCGCCGTAGGGCACCACGTTGTAGACGGTTTCGTCATAGTCCTTGGTCGGCGCGCGATAGGTCTGCCAATCGCCCAAGTCGCCCTTGGCCTTGTCGTTGAACGGCGACACCTGTTTGACCGCTGCGGCGAACCGCGCGCCCTGCTCCAGGAACGGCGTGCTGAAGTTGCTGTGATACAGCGCCTGGTATTCCTTGGGGTAGTCGCCGTTGTTGGTCAGGGTGTCGTTGAGCACGAAACGGGCCGCGCCGGGTTCGGTCACCAGTTCGGTCTGTACGCTGAAGTCGACCTTCTTGAAGGCCTGCTCCTTCAGCTCGCCACGCACGTGAATCGCATAGGGCGGCGCTTCGTCGATGTGCACCGTGACCTTGCTGGCCGGAATGTTCGCAGCGCGACCATGCAGGGTCAGCAACTCGCCATTGTCCATGCCGGGGTGACCGACCCATTCGTAACCGCAGCGGGTGACCAACTCGTTGAAGCCTTCCAGCCAACCCAGACCGCCTCGGCCGTTGAGCTCGATGAAGGCCGGATTGACCACCTCCTTCACCGGCGAATCCCAGCCCATTCGCGCATCGCCGACCTGGGCATGCAGCACGTTCATGCCGCGCGTAGGCACCAGCGTCAGCTTCATGGTGCCGTTATCGATATCGATCAGGCTCACACCTTCCTGACGGCCGCCGTGCAGGGTTCGCATGGTGATGGAAAACGGCTTGTCGA
>Ga0308169_10006526_pt1 | contig 10250 bp, 8 predicted proteins | sample PhyBR1_2_FD_202139 | JGI IMG/M metagenome (GOLD analysis project Ga0308169, IMG submission 202139) | Phyllosphere microbial communities from UC Gill Tract Community Farm, Albany, California, United States - DLSLSB.R1 | ecosystem: Host-associated > Plants > Phyllosphere > Unclassified | place... | reverse complement strand
CTCGTCGTCGAACAGGAAGTCGGCCAGGGCCTTCGCCAGCTCGGTCTTTCCGACACCGGTCGGGCCGAGGAACAGGAACGATCCGGTCGGGCGACCGGGGTCGCTGATGCCCGCACGCGAGCGCCGTACGGCATCGGAGACGGCCTTCACGGCATCCTTCTGCCCGATCAGGCGCTTGCCGAGCTCGGATTCGAGGTGCAGCAGTCGCTCGCTCTCACCCTGCAGCAGTCGCCCGACGGGGATGCCGGTCCATGCGGCGATCACGGCGGCGATGTCCTCGTCGGTGACCTGCTCATTGACCATGCGACCCTCGGTCGACACCGTGGCCTCGGCCTGCTCGGCCTCGGCGATGTCGCGTTCGAGGCGCTTGATCGTCTCGTACTCGAGCTTCGAGGCGCGCGTGTAGTCGGCCTCCCGCATCGCGAGGTCGCGCTGGGTGATCGCATCGTCGAGCTGCTTCTTCAGGTCGCCGACACGGTTGAGGCCCTGGCGCTCGCGCGCCCAGCGGGCTTCGAGCTCGGCGAGCTGCGCCTCCATGCCCACGAGCTGCTCGCGGAGGGCCGCGAGCCGCTCTTTCGACGCGGCGTCCTTCTCGCGCTTGAGCGCCAGCTCTTCGAGCTTCATGCGGTCGACCTGACGCTTCAGCTGGTCGATCTCGACCGGCGACGAATCGATCTCCATCTTGAGCCGCGACATCGACTCGTCGATCAGGTCGATCGCCTTGTCGGGAAGCTGCCTGGCCGGCAGGTACCGGTTCGACAGTGCAGCGGCGGCGACCAGCGCGCTGTCGGCGATCGTCACCCCGTGGTGCGCTTCGTAGCGGCCCTTGAGCCCCCGGAGGATCGCGATGGTGTCCTCGACCGTGGGCTCACCGACGTAGACCTGCTGGAAGCGACGCTCGAGAGCGGCGTCCTTCTCGATGAACTCGCGGTACTCGTTGAGAGTCGTCGCGCCGATCAGCCGCAGCTCGCCCCTGGCCAGCATCGGCTTGAGCATGTTCGACGCCGCGACCGAGCCTTCGCCGCCGCCCGCGCCCATGAGCACGTGCAGCTCGTCGATGAAGGTGATGATCTGCCCGTCGGATTCGGTGATCTCCTTGAGGACGCTCTTCAGCCGCTCCTCGAACTGGCCGCGGTACATCGCCCCGGCGACGAGGGCCGAGATGTCGAGCGACACGAGCTCCTTGTCCTTGAGCGACTCGGCGACGTCACCCGCCACGATGCGCTGGGCGAGCCCCTCGACGACGGCCGTCTTGCCGACGCCGGGCTCGCCGATCAGCACGGGGTTGTTCTTCGTGCGACGGGTGAGCACCTGGCTGACTCGACGGATCTCGCTGTCTCGCCCGATCACGGGGTCGAGCTTGCCCTGTCGGGCACGGTCGGTCAGATTGATACCGAACTGCTGGAGGGCGGACTGCTGGTCATCGTTCTGGGGACTGCTCTGCGGGCTTGGCATGTGTTCCTCCTGGGGAGACTCCTTCGGGTCGGCATCCACAAAGTTGAGTGGATGTGACTCAAGTTTAGCGCATTCTGCGCGCGGCATCCAGGATCACGCGGGCGACCTCGCGCTTCGATCCCGCGGCGGATGCCACGACCTCACCTCCCGCCCCGACGATCTCGACCGCGTTGTCGCGCTTCTCGAAGCCGTGATCGGCGTTCGCGAGGTTCACCGCGAGCAGGTCGACGCCCTTGCGCTCACGCTTGCGGCGAGCGCGCTCGCGACGTTCGTCTGCGTCCTCCGAGGTCTCGGCCGCGAAGGCGACGATGGTCTGCCCCTGCGGCGCACGGCCGTCGGCGCGGGATGCCGCGAGCGCGGCGACCACGTCCTCGTTCTCGACCAGGTCGAGGTGCGTGAGAACGCCCTGCTCCTTGGTGAGCTTGTGCTCCGACACCGTCGCGGGGCGGTAGTCGGCGACGGCGGCGGCCATGATGACGATGTCGGCAGCCCCGGCGGCATCCTTCATCGCGTCGGCGAGCTCGGCCGCGGTCCCGACCGGGACGACCCTGATAGACGGATGCCGGGCATCGGCCAGCACATCCGCTGAGATGTTGGCGGCGACCAGCGTGACGTTCGCGCCGCGGGCTGCGGCGTCCACCGCGAGCGCGATGCCCTGTCGGCCGCTCGACCGGTTGCCGAGGAAGCGCACGGGATCGATCGGCTCCCTGGTGCCGCCCGCGGACACGACCACACCCAGCCCGTCGAGGTCACGCGGCGCGAGGAGCGCGAGAGCCGCCTCGAAGATCTGCTCCGGCTCCGACATGCGGCCGGGCCCGCTGTCGCCCCCGGCGAGCTCGCCGTCGGACGGGCCGACCAGATGCACTCCGCGCGACCTCAGGGTCGCGATGTTCGCCTGCGTGGCGGCGTTGCGCCACATCTCGGCGTGCATGGCCGGCGCGATGAGCACCGGAGCCTCGGTTGCGAGCAGCGTGGTGCCGAGCAGATCGTCCGCGATGCCCGCGGTGATCTTCGCGATCGAGTTCGCGGTCGCAGGGGCGACGATCACCAGGTCGGCGTTCTGGCCCAGTGCGACATGACGCACCCGCGCGACGTCGTCATGCACGCTCGTCGTGACCGGATGCCGGCTCAGAGCCTCCCACGTCGGGGTGCCGACGAATCGCAGGGCGTCCTCGGTCGGAACGACGGTCACCTCGTGTCCGACCTTCGTCAGCAGACGCACCAGGTGCACTGTCTTGTATGCGGCGATGCCACCCGTAACCCCGACGACGATGTTCACGGTTCGATTCTGCCCCAGCATCCGACGTCGCGGGCCCGGGACTGCGACGCGCTTCTAGACTGGATCTCGTGTGCACCGTGGTGATCGATGTGGCCGGATCCGAGACCGCGCGACTGCTCGCGGTGCGCGATGAAGACCCGCAACGGGAGTGGGATGCCCTCGGCGAATGGTGGCCGGACGCCTACCCCGGGGTCTCGGGCATCCGCGACCGGCGTGCCGGTGGCGCGTGGCTCGCAGTGAATGCGGCAGACAGACGACTCGCAGTGCTGCTGAACCGCGCCGACGTCGTGGATCTCGCGGCAGACGTCGCCGTCTCTCGCGGTTCGCTCGCCCTCGAATCGGTCATGGGGCGGTCCCCGGTGGCTCCGCTTCCCATGCACGGCTTCAACCTGCTCGAGGTTCGGCCGGAGGGAGCGCGCGTGCTGAGCTGGGACGGCGCGGAGCTGCGCGAGACACCGCTCGGCGACGGCATCCACATGATCGCGCACGACGACCTCGACGACCTCGGCACTCCCCGGATCGCGGCGTGGCTGCCGGAGTTCCGGGCGCTCGGGCCCGCGGCCGACAGCGGCGACTGGACCGGCGAGTGGACGACCCTGCTCGCCTCGTCGGCGCGGTTGGACCCGGAGGACGATCGGGCGATCATCCGCGACAACCGTCCGCACGGCTACCCGACCCAGTCGCTGCTGTACTGCACCGCCGCGGTCACCCCCGACGGGGTCGACGTCGACTATCGCGCGCTTCCCAGCCCCGGCCACTGGGATCACTGAGCAGCGTGCTCCGCTGAGCGCCGCGTGCGTCGCGCCGTGCGGCGTGAGTCGCTGAGCGCAGCGTGCGTCGCGCGGTGCCGCGCTCAGGCCGCAGACGACTCGCCGTCGTCGGCGCACGAGAAGCGCGCACGGTAGGCCGTCGGGGTGGTGCCGAGCACCCGCGAGAAGTTCTGCCGCAGCACGGCCGCCGACCCGAAGCCGCACTCGTCGGCGATCTGCTCGAGCGACAGATCGCTGCGCTCGAGCATCCGCTGGGCGTGCAGCACACGCTGCCGCGCCAGCCAGGCCGCCGGAGTCGCGCCGTACTCCGCCTTGAACCGTCGGGCGAACGTGCGGGGAGACATGAGCGCGCGGGCCGCGAGCTGGTCGACGCCGAGATCGTCGCGGAGGTGCGCGACGGCCCAGTCCGCGACGGCGGCGAGCGAATCGTTCTGCGCGACGGGGATCGGACGGTCGATGAACTGCGCCTGGCCTCCGTCGCGCTGCGGCGGCACGACCATGCGACGGGCGATGCGGTTGGTGAGCTCTGCCCCGAGCTCGATCCGCAGCAGGTGCAGGCAGGCGTCGATGCCCGCCGCCGTGCCTGCGCTCGTGATGATGCGGTCGTCCTGCACGAAGAGCACGTCGGGGTCGATGTCGATCTCGGGATACATCTCGGCCATCACGTCGGAGTACATCCAGTGCGTGGTCGCCCGACGCCCGTCGAGCACTCCGGCGGCGCCGAGGATGAAGGATCCGCTGCAGATCGTCAGCACCCAAGCGCCGCGCGCGACCGCGTCGCGGGCGACCTCGAGGAGCAGCGGGTCGATCTGCGTCCAGTACTCCCGGGGAACCGGACACAGGATGACGAGGTCCGCTTCGTAGGCGAACGACAGGTCGTGCTCGACGTTGATCGAGAAGCCGAGCTTCGACTGCACGACACCGGGGTGCGGAGCGACGACCCGGAAGTCGAAGTTCGGGACCCCGTCGTTCGACCGGTCCAGTCCGAACGCCTCGCAGGCGAGGCCGAACTCGAACGGCGCGAATCCGTCTTGGACGACGCAGGCGACGGTCTTCATCATGGCGCTCTCCCGGTTTGGCAGTTTTCCTACGTGCAGAGTCTATTCTGCCACTCGTGGCAGATCAACAGTGATCGTAGCGTTTCTGCCATGTTCCTCATCATCGCACTCATAGCCCTCGCCGTGTGGGCTCTCGTGTCCACGGTCATCGAACTCCGCCGCGACGGATACCGACGCGTTCCCACTGACTGGTCCCGCGTCGCCGATCGAGACGCGCTCGACCGAGCGGAGACCGGGCGCGTCTATCGCTGAACCGGAGCGGAATCTCCCTGCGCGCCGGCATGCGCGGCTACGCTCGTGTGCATGAGCGAGCCCCAGCAGCCTCCCGCGCAGCCACACGGAACTCCCCCGGACTACGCGGGCTCGCACTATCCGGCGCAGCCGGTACCGCAGCCGACACCGCAGCCGACGCAACCGCAGCACGCGCCGCACGACGGCCAGCCGCACGCCGGACAGCCCTACCCCGGACAGCCGCACCCCGGCCAGCCCTACCCCGGACAGCAGCATGCCGGACAGCCCTATGCCGGACAGCCGTACCCGGGCGAGCAGAGTCCGGCCCAGCCCGGAGCCGGCCTCGGGCGCACCGCCTTTCTCCTCGCTCTGGTCTCGCTCGCGATCGGGCTTGTCGTCACGCTGTCGTACCCTCTGATGTTCCGGATGACGGGCGACCCCTTCGCGATCGGCGCGTTCTCGGCGATCGGCAACGGACTCGTGCTGGTCGTCGCCGTCGTCGGACTCATCCTCGGCCTGATGTCGGTGCGACGACCGGGGCCGAAGATCCTCGCCGGCATCGCGATCGGCGTCACCGCATCGCAGCTCGTCGGAATCGTCATCTCGTGGGTGTCGAATCTCTTCTACGCGCTTCCCTTCTGACCGTCCGGAGAATCGATGAGCGACCAGCAGCAGAACCCAGACGCCCCCCAGGATTCGGGCAGGCCATATATGCAGCCCGGCCAGCCGTACGCGCAACCCGGCCAGCCCTATGCGCAACCCGGCCAGCCGTACGCGCAACCCGGCCAGCCCTACGGACAGCCTTCCCAGCCCTACGGAGTCGCGACGCCGCCGTACGCATCAGGGCAGACAGCACCGCGGCCCGGGAGCCTCGGTCGCACCGCGTTGATCGTGGCGGTGAGTGCCGCGGCCGTGGGGCTCTTCTTCCAGATCGTCACCCCGTTCATGTACATGAGCGTCGGCTACCAGTTCGTCGATCTGCTGTCGAACCTCGTGAATCTCATCGTGCTGGCCGGCGCGGGTGCCGGTCTGGTGCTGGGACTCATCGCGCTTCGGCGCCCGGCACCTCACCTGCTCGCGGCGATCGCGATCGGCGTGGGCGGCAGCGCCGTCGTCGGCACCCTCGTCTCGTGGGTGTCGAACCTGTTCTACTACTTCGGGTTCTGAGTGCGAGACTCGGCCGCGAGCACGCGGTCGTAGACCTCGATCATCGCGGCGGTGCGCGACGACTGACGGAACGACTCCGAGACTTCGCGCATGGGCAGAGGTGCGGTGCCGCCAGCGATGTCGGATGCCGCGCGGCGCAGCGTCTCGACGAGACCCGCCCGTCGCTGGTCCTCGGTGCCTGACGCACCCGGGACAGCCCAGAGACCGCCACCCAGTTCTGCGGCGATGTCGGGGTCGCTGATCACAGACGGCGTGCCGAGCGTCGCCGCCTCGAACGGCGTCATCCCCTGCGTCTCGAAGCCGATCGAGGTCTGCACGAGCGCGTCGGCGGCGGCGATTCGCGCCAGCGTGTCGGGATAGCTGAGCTTGCCGGCGAATCGGACCGTCGGCAGGTCCTCGACGATCTTCTCGGCCGCGGCTCGCTGGGCGCCTCCGCCGATGATCTCGAGATCGGCATCGACTCCCGATTCGACGAAGGCCTCGAGGAAGGGGAGCAGTCGCTTCTCGGGGCTCATGCGCCCGAGCCAGACGAAACGGGGGCGCCCCGGTTCACGCTCGCCGGGCGCGGCGGCGAGGGTCGCGTCGCGGATGTCGTCGTCGATGCCGTTCCACACCACATCGACCGGACTGAATACCCCATGCTCTTCGAGGCGTCGGGCGAAGTGGGTCGACGGTGCTGTCACCGCTGACGCGCCGCCGGCGATTCCACGCAGGAACGCCCAGCCGTCACTGCCGCCGATCGTCGGCACCACCCCCGCGAGCGCCCGGCGCCGCCAGATGTTCAACGCAGAGAGCACCGGCCCATGCAGCGGGGTGACCGCGGCGATACCCACGTCCACGCGGTTGTGCATGGTGTGCACGACGGGAATGCCGTGTCGAGCCGCATATCGGTGCCCGATGAACGCACCCCAGAAGTCCGCCTGGACATGCACGAGATCCACGGGCGGTCGATGCGTCAGCGCCCGATCGAGGAAGCGATCCGTGCGGCGTCCGGGCCAGCTCATCGAATACTCGCGGTCGACGGTGATCGGCACCGACGGCAGGTCGAGGTTCGAGGGATCGATGCCGCCTGCAGCCCGCGATCCGTGCATCTTCGGTGCCACGACGGTCACGGTGTGGCCCGCGCGCTCGAGGAACTCGCGCTGCAGCCGCATCGACACCTGCGCCCCGCCGAGCGAGTCGAGGTGCTGATCGCCGAAGAAGACGATGTGCATGGCGGGTGCCGTCACTCGGGCAGGGGCTCGTCGCGGTACAGCGCCTCGAAGGTGTCGAGCGTGCGGTTGATGTCGTGGATCGCGACGCCGTCGAGAGATGCCTGCTGCATACGGGCGTACTCCCCGGGTGACGCGGTCAGCACATCGGTGAGCCGCGCCGCCAGGGCATCGGCATTGCCCGGTTCGAACAGGTAGCCGTTCTCGCCGTCGTGCACGAGGTGCGGCAGTGCGACAGCATCCGCCGCGACGATCGGGAGCGCTGAGGCCATGGCTTCCATCGTCGCGATCGACTGCAGCTCGGCGATCGAGGCGATCGTGAAGACGGAGGCACGCGAGAGCAGCGCCCGCAGTTCCTCATCGCTGGTGCGTCCGTGGAACGTCACGCGGTCGGCGAGGCCGAGTTGGTGCGAGAGATTCTCGAGCTGCTTGCGCTGGTCCCCGCCGCCGACGATGTCGAACGTGGCGTGCAGTGCGGGGTCGAGCTTCGTCATCGCCTGCAGGATGACCTCGACCTGCTTCTCGGCGGTCAGTCGGCCGACGAAGATGATGCGATTCGCGTCACGGGGTGCGACGACCGGCGTGTACTGGGTGCGGTCGATGCCGCAGCTGACGGGAATGACGTTCTCGACGGCGACGGTGCGCTCGAGGAAGTCGGCTGCTCGACGCGTCGGCGTCGTGATCGCGCGGGTCAGTGCGAAGGTGCGCTTCGCGTCTCCCCACGCCCACCGCAGCACAAGATCGTCGATGAACTTCGGCATCGTGGTGTGGTCGAGGATGTTCTCGGCCATCACATGGTTCGTCGCGATCACCGGGATGCCCCGCTCGTGGGCGATGCGCGAGAGGCCGCGACCGATCACGATGTGCGACTGGATGTGCACGACGTCGGGCTGCACGTCGTCGATGATCTTGCGGGCGTAGTGCTTCACGCGCCACGGCCAGACGAAGCGCAGCCAGTCGTGCGGAGCCCAGCGCACCGAGGGCAGTCGGTGAAGAGTCATCGGCTCGCCCTCGATGACCTCCGTCCGCGCGGGCGTGCGGCGGTAGACCAGGTTCGGGGCGACGACATGCACGTCGTGGCCGCGCTGCACGAGACCGGCGGCGAGGCGCTCGGCGAAGCGCGCGGCACCGTTGATGTCGGGCGCGAAGGTGTCGCATCCGATCAGGATGCGCAGTGGACGGGGTCCCGTGTGGGGAGCGACGTCGGAAGCACTCGTCGGATCGGAGGTAGAGGAGGACATTCTGCCTTACGGTACGGCGGCCAGGGGAGCCCGATCGGGCGCTCGCCACTCTACCCGAGGGGCTTGTTCGAGCTGCTGAGGCATACCGGCATCCCTCAGCCTCACCCCCTACCGTGGAGGCATGCGACTGACTGCCGACGCCGACCCGCAACTGTGGATCCCCGTGACGGATTCGCTCGGATGGAGGGGGCGCCGGCACCGCAAGGCGGCGATCCGGATGCTGTTGGGGCAGGTGAACTCGGCGATCGGCGCCACGCAGCGTCCGGGTTCGCGGCTCGGCGCCTGGGCGATGAGCCAGGCGGCGCCGATGCTGATGCGCCGGGCGGACGGGCGCGTGCTCGTCTGGACCTGGAAGGCGGACCCTGAGCTGGTCGTGGCGATGGCGACCGCGCAGGCGCTGTCTCCCGAAGTCCGGATCGCCCGCGCCTCGATGCCGATGGACTACGACGACACCCAGTCCTTCTCGAGCCGCTGGCTGGGCACGGGAGAGAAGCTCGTCGTGGCGATGCCGCCGTCCCCTGCATCTCCGCCGTTCGTCACCTACACCTGGGACACCGGCACGCACCTGGTGACGTTGACCGCGATGTGCAGCGACCGCGAACGCTTCGGCACGCTCGACGGTGCGCTCGATGACCTCGCGCGCAGCATCCGGGTCGCCGATGAGGTCACGGGCGGCGAATCTCCCGAGGTGCTCCGCCTCGGACCCGCCTGAGCTCGATTCTCCCGCCCGAGCGGCGGTTGCCAGAGTTCGATCGCGGGACCTTCCCGGGTCGTGGATGCGGGCGAAGGTGCCATATTCGGCTGTTCTTCTCCGGTCAACGCCGTCAGGTCAGACCCGCATAGGGGCAGCTCGAACGTGCACGTTCCGCAGGACGCTGAGCCTCGGTGTGCGCCATCGTTCGTCGGGATCCCACCATCTCGGTCCTCGTACCTGCGGGAGCCCCGCCTGCATCCGGATCTCCCACCCCGAGGTCCCGAGGGATCGGTGGTGCCACCAGCACAACGGGACCCCGTTATCCGTGTGAGTCGGACCACCCCTGGCATGCTCGACGACATGGTGGATCTCGCACCACGACGCGGGAACGTGGCACCCGGGGATGAGGCATTCTTTGTCGCGGGCGATGATCGCCCGCCGCTGATGCACCGTGAACACCCGGTCGGTGGTCGTGATCCCGATGATCCTGCCCTCATCCACCAGCACCCGTTGAATCGTCCCCGTGCATCCGACGTGCGCGGCGACGGAGACCGGGACGTGGGCACCGGATCCGGGGATCGTCGCCCACCCACCGTTTCCGCCCGCTCCGCCCATTCCGCCCATTCCGCCCATTCCGCCCACGAGATCCTTCGCGTCGACGTTCACGACGAGGACCGGCGCGGAACCGCCGAGGGTGGGCATGTCGTTGTGTCGCGCGGCGATGGCGAACACCATCGCGAGGGCGTCGTGACGCTTCTGCGCCGCGGTGCGGTCATCGAGCACACACCGCGGATCCGAGTTGAACGGATCCGCATCGTCCCCGTCTGCACCAGCACCAGCACCCGCACCCGCACCCGCACCCGCGCTCGGGGCGAAGTGCACTCCGGGCATGGGCGGGCCGTCGCTTTTGGGGTTGAGGATCGCGTCCAGGATCAGCTGCAGCTGCGCCGCGACGTCTGGGGTCAGATACCCGCGGATCGCGTGCACGCCGTCCGTGAGACGACCGATCGTGATGCCCCGCCGGCGCCGGGAGTCCTCATCCTTGGGTTCTTCCCCATCGGGGTCGAACATCGACGCGAGATCCTCGGCAAGAGCTTTCAAGTCCTGCGGGGTCGGCGCCGAACCCGGCTCATCAGCCTCCAGG
>Ga0308169_10006524_pt1 | contig 10251 bp, 14 predicted proteins | sample PhyBR1_2_FD_202139 | JGI IMG/M metagenome (GOLD analysis project Ga0308169, IMG submission 202139) | Phyllosphere microbial communities from UC Gill Tract Community Farm, Albany, California, United States - DLSLSB.R1 | ecosystem: Host-associated > Plants > Phyllosphere > Unclassified | place... | reverse complement strand
GAGCCCGTTGATGACAACTTGCATGGGCTGAGATCCAAAAGCGGCAATGTGTTCGGCCAATTGACCGAGTCCCGTAGAGCAGCTCACACGAATCCATGAACCGACATCTCCTCTTTGGTCGGTAGTGTAGTCACCCAAACCCAACAGCAAGGCGTGGACAACGCTCGATCGGTACTCAGCTGTGTAGTATAGAATCAGGAATCGGTCCGGGGTATTGACGCCAGATTTTGAGCTCACTGGGTGTCTCGCTGTTCGTAGCGATCGTAACCATCGCATCGTAGGAAGCTCGCCGCACCTCGACTTCGGGCCGAGGCAACTGTGGTAATCGATAGTCAGTTTTGTCATGACTGCCACCTATTACCATCGTTTTGCGACTTGCCTTGTCTTCCTGGACATTTCCTAAGAGCGTATCAAGGGCGGAAATCACATACTGATCATGACGATGATAATCCGCGTGGCCCAAGGCCAACGTTGCTGCCTGCCTGCTCAACATCCTTCCAGCACGAGCAGCTGCTATAAAAGTACGTTATCGGACCCAATGATGTCAGCTTGGAGGACCTGTCCTTAGGGCTTTAGTCGAGACTCATCTTGTGACTTCAGAGTCGCAATTTACGTGACGACTTATGGCACCAAAGGCTCGAGCAGCCGCGATTTGCACGGCCTGTTTCTTGCTTCTCATCCCTAGGTCAACCAGCTTCATTAGGGACTCTTTCCTATGCCGAGGTGAGATTGACTCTGCGCAAGCGGTTGTACTGATGCAATCGGCAGCGGCTTCGAGCAGCATGTCCGCCCCGAAGGTAAGCCAAGCAGAAGCACGCACTTGCTCCAGACTACCAGAGATCTGTTGTAGAACCAGACAAATGAGTAGGCAGACTTGCGCAAGGAGCCCTGATACAAACCTTGGCGAGGACAGTCTCCTCGGAGACATACAGCGTAGCCAATTCCATCAAGGAAACAAGCGCGCCGTGAACATTGTCGCTGTCCAGAGAGGAAAGATGTGCAATCTGGCCACGAAGGAGCTTTGATCAAAACTTGTCGAAGAGCTCACACGTGCTGCTCATCTTACCTCCGTGTTGACCGAGTCCATGCTAGCATCCTTGTCGGAGTCATTTCGGCAGATGTCTCTCAGAGATTGCGCGCCTAATGTTCGCACTGCCGGATCCCAATGGCGAATTGTTGTATAATGCAATCGGTCTTTGAGCTCGCCTCGGTACTCGTTATGCCTGTACCAGCACTCGTAAATGACCAATCTCGCAGGGATACTCCTGGAAGCAACTCACTTGGCGACTTCGATAGCCGCTATCAAGAAGGCGGACCTGCGTACACTCACAGAGTAGAAGTCTGTTGCGCGCAATACGTCGATACCATGAGGAAAGAGACCCTAAAAAGCGCTCGGCGTGAGCGAATGTTTTGCCTCCATCAATGGCTTCGAAAACTCACCATCCGACCAACGTGCTCCTGGAAGGCTGCGCTTGCAGCTCGTCGGATCCCGACTTCGCGGTCGAAACATGCAACGGCGACCAGTTGAAGCGCCAGATCATGGGCAAAAGGCTCAATGCTTCGAGGATCTGAAGCCCTAGCTAGCGCCCAAGCCAGGTAGGCAGCACTATCGCGGACGTTGGACCCGATAGAATGAGCTCCTCGCCTGATATCGAATGACAACGCCTGGCAACAAAGAATGAGATGATAGCTTGAGATAGAGTAAATTTTCCACTGTACGAACTTTGATCACCCATGGTAGCATTTCGCCTAGCCTCTCCTGATCGATGAGACCTCGCCGTGCCGTCTCCGCCAACGCCAGACAGACCCCATGCCATCTTGCGTCTCCTCGAGAACCGCCACCGGGTTCTAAAATCCTCCCTTGCGGGGTTTCCACCACAGGTTCTGACTCTGTACCCTCGTAGAGTTGAATGATGGCCTCAATGATCTGGGTAGACCAATCTTCAGGTAGTAGCGCTGCCACCCTGGCGATGTATTTAGCCGCTGAGTACCGGACGATAGTGTCCTGCATAATAACAATCAGACGAATGAAGATGCTATCATGATCTCTGTCGACCCACCTTGTCAGACAGATTGTCCAATAAGCTTTGTATCTGCTCCTCGAAGCCCTCAGGCGGCTCGAAAGCTTCGTCGTCTTGTGCTTCATGCCTCTTCCACACGCGGTGATCCAATGAGTGGAGAGCTGATCCGTTTGGATTCTCGACGTCCACCTTTGCTCGAGCTGTCCTGCGGACTGAGCTTCGTCGGTTGCCCAAACTGACGATCCACCATCGACCCTCCGCTTTGACGGCCATCTTCCTTAGCAAACTAGACCCTGCGGAAACCCCTTGATCGTTGTCAAAAAGTGGCCGGAGAACCTCCTGGTGGAATTGCCATAAAAAAGACATGCTTTCACTGCGGTTGTCGGATGGTAGCAATCCGGGAACCATTGCCAGAAAAGCTAAAACGTTTGTGAGCTGCTCCATCAAAGAGTGAGCGGTTCTTTCGAAGTAAGCTCGTGAAGATCAGGCGAAAGACTCACGTAGATGGCCGCATTTCCGTCGAATTGATCCGGTCGAACGTCCAAATCATTTTTGGTCCAAAGGAGATATGACCTCAGTCCTACTATGCAGTCCGGACGTGCATATAGCTTGGCCAATGTCAGAGCAGCGTATTCGCCTTCTTTTGAGGGCTTATGAAGAAGGGGACGACATATTGTCTCTACCCGTCGAGCAGTCTGCGAAAGCGTATCCGTGACTTGTTTCGATCCAGCTTCGTCGAAAGCTGATAAGCCGAAAGGTACCGTCATGAGCAGACTCAGCCACAAAAGCAACGTTGACCTAAGTTCCCAGGATGCCGCAGGGGATATGGATGAGTGATAAGCGGTCCCCTCATTGCAAGGAGAAAAGAGCTTCAAAAGCAAGGGAAGGCTGTAAACGTCGGATGGAAAGTACGTGACTTCCAGTCATCGCTTCATCAAATGATTTACTCAAGCGAGGAATGATGTTCAGGCCGGGACTTACTGACAGCCTTGCGACCTCGCACTTTCACAATCCAGCTGACGACTTTCCCTACTCTCGCGAGCCTCTCTGTATTCGACCGGCTCCTGCCATTTTGCGAAGAGATGGCACGCTTGGTTGAATTTTCCTCCAGGATCTTCTGAAAATGACCACGCAATTGTTGCAATATTGGTGGCACGATATGCTGTAAATGAGGGTCTAGCAGAGTGGGCAGCGGTAGGTAATGATCCAGCTTCGCGGACAGATCAGACACAATTCTCGCATCGCAATCAAGCAAGGAGCTTACTATAGAGCCTAGCGATCCCACTAGTCTTTCCTCAGCTTCAGATTGCTCCTGAGTTACGTCAGGCTGGTCCAGGCGACATGTAAGGAATTCCTCGAGCAAATGAAAGAATTGCTCGCGATGTACGAAGTGCGTGTACGTAGAGTCATCATCCGAGTCCATTTGGAAGGGCCAGGCTCACTCCTGGGCAAGATGTATCGAAAAGCTCTAAGTATTGGCGACTCGAAGAGACTCGACGCCTCCGTCAAATGGGGTCCACGAACGACAGTCGAACGATTCTACACATGGCCTTCTGGCCTTTGACCGAACAGAGCTCGGAGTTTGGCATCACAAAGTAAACAGAACGAGCGTGAAAGGACCCAGAAATATGCATGAAACCGCGCAGATGCCGCAACGCCTACAAGCACCATCGATACTGGACCAAAAGACTTCTACTTCTCCAGAGAGGTTGGGAGATATGTATTGTCTAATTCTTTTTCTTGCTCGCTTTCTTTTTCCTGTTCTTGACGCCATCTTCGGATGACGTGTTTTTCAGGTTCATCCATTCCTCATCCTCTTCAACCGGAGTCTCAGCACCGTCCCCTGCCACATGTTGAGCTTGATCGACCTGCTTCTTCATGAAGTCGGGCTCGATAGGGGTTTCATTCATCGCAGAAGCTGTCGCCCATGAAGGCTTTTCGTTCTGTTGAGCGTCGTTGTCCTCGTCACCGCTCCATCTCCAAAGCTGTTTCACCTCCCCTCTAACCACGCCAACAATCGTCACGGCCCCAACTGCAGTCACAACGAAATGCATATGTAAGAGTAGGCTTGCGGAGAAAGATAAATCAGGCGACTGACTGCATGCTGGAGAAAGATAGAGTAAAGCTGGCTGGGCCGCTTTAAAAGTATGCATCACCACCACTGTTGTGGTGAGACCGGCAACGTAGGCCGCAAGAACTGTCCAAAAGTACGGTTTGCTGTAACGATCCTCCTTGCTCGGTGTTGCCTCCGGATTTCGCTTGATCGCCCGTTGCACATATGATGCAAAATCATACCTCAATGCAAGAGAAACGAAGATGCCAGGAATGACGATATCGCCTAACCCTAGCATGCTGAAGCCAGCATCAGCATTGTGGATGTCACGAGGCGCAAGGACCTGAGAGAAACATTCGCATTCAGTTCACGATCTCAGTCCAACCGTTCGAATCCCTCTCACTTTGATCGGAGCGTCCAGGTTCTTGGCCACGGAAACCATCACGGGAGTACCAAAAACCCAAAAAATATCGTAGAAGAAGAGCCCAGTGAGCAATGCACCTCCGGCTTTAAATCCGTCGAGCTTGAGGACGCTGATACTAGATACAGCAAAGGAGAATGAGAGGATGTTGGTGATGTACCAGGGTTTGTCCAGGAATATGTAGATCATGGGCAGTATGATGGAAAACGGGATGACGATGAGCGAAATGGCCGTGAGGGGGACGTGAACCATTTCTGATAGTAGAAACGAGCCTTTTTAGTAGTCTATCTCAACAGAAGGAGGGAAGGCCAGTCGAACTGACGCTTATAACCCTTTTCGATTCGGAAGTGGTATTTGGTGTGTGGTCGGCTCGACAACCGAGTCCACATGCCCTTTAGTAAGTATGTAAAGGTCTGGAATCGCAGTCAAGAGGTCAGTATATGCCAAATATAAAAGGCAACGTTGTGGCTTACGAATTGAAAAGCTACGACCGACGCCAAGGCGACTATCCCGGATAGACCGACCGTATTCAGGCGCCACGCATGAACATCGAGATAGATATCGGCTTACAGTATCCCCCCAAGATCTGGTTTATCCACTTGGAATCCAAGTACTTGAAGACCAAGAAGAGACTGAAAAGAGTGATTGATGCGACAACTGGAAACATGAGGCTGTCCGTCAACCCTATCCGCTCCTCGGCCTCGTCCTCATCTTCATCGTCGGTCTCATCAGGGTCGAGAATCACTTCTTTGCTGGACTTCTTCTGTCGGTTTCGGGTCGTTCTAGGAGACTATAAAGGTACAGGACGGAAGATTATGAGCTCGCCTCATCTGAAGCGACTTCCCATCATAAACTCACCCGAACACTAGCAAATGACCCCGTCACGATGGGAACGACAGCCTGAACGCCGAGAGCTGCATACGCGTAGTAGACCGACCAGTCATCCGCAGCGAGATCGGAAGGCATGATGGACAAAGGATCGATCACAAGCAATGTCAGCGTCAGCGTAGAGCCAGATGCATGCTGGAATGTCATCGGAATGTAAACTTTAAGCAAGCTGGCAAGAACAAACAGGGAACTAGCTTGGAAACGAAGACGACCAGGGTCGGGCTACGGCGCGACGGCGGAGATCGTCATCGAGCTTTACGGCATTTGGCCTGGGCCACTTGTTACAGGGTCGAGCATAAGGAGAGGTTGCAAAGATCGGTTCTAGGCTAATTTGAATGTTTCCTTCAAGAAGCGCTCAGTACGGATAAGACTATCCTTGAGGTGCTCTAGCTGACGGAACCCGTGCCCTTCGCCTGATCGGAACGAGAGAATCCTCGTTAGAACGGCCTGATGGCAGGGAATCGTGCGTCACGAGCTGGCTCACCTTCATAGAAGACCGACTCGACGTTCCCATTCGCAGCCTCGATTCTTCTGATCATATCGCGGGCTGCAAATCAATGAGAATCCTTCAGCACTGTGATCGGGGATCGTGTGGAAGCTTTCATGTACCTTGAGCGGGAGGCACAACCTGTGAGACAGGGTGCACAAAGTTAGCGATAAGATACCAAATCGTTTGCTGTGCTGTTATACTCGCCTTGTCATCTTCGCCTTGAAACATTAACAATGGGGCTGTGATGTTCTCGGCTTTGAAAAGAGGCGACCTGTCGTGATATACCTCAGGGACCTCCTCTGGTTTGCCGCCAACAAGCTGTCGAGACAAGAAGATACTATTCAGGACAAGGTTCTCCCATGCAGCCAGGCAGAGCGGCCTACCTTATACATATACTGGGACTATGAATCGACAAGGTCCAGAAGATGGTCGCTCGAATCAGGACTCAAGGATTCACATGATCTTTGCCGCAAAGCTCAGGCTCACCTCGAACTATGGAAGCGGATGCGATGTATCAGCCTAGTCCCCAAGTTACGTGATCGGGATTATGGACAAACCTTGTGTGTATCCGCTACTAACAGCATGAGATCAGCCACACCATACAGCGATATTCCTGCACTGAAGACCTTGCTATCGGTGAGACTGCCAAGAGCTGTATAGCCGCCTGCTGAGCCACCTCGAATTGCCACCCGCTCGCCATCAATTTTGCCCATCTCAGCGAGCTTGCTGACAGCTTGCACCGTGTCGTGTACATCAACGATCCCCCAGTTACTCTGCCAGCAAGATAAAAGATTAGAGCGTGGTCATAGTTGTGTCGCTGAGTATGCCTACTGCTAATCTCTGGGCATATTGTCGACCGTAGCCAGAAGAACCTCCATCTGATCACGGAGTTATATTCAGTCATAGGAAACAGTGAACAATGCGCTTTGGCAACGGCTTCTCACAGTTGACGTCGAGGACAGCAAATCCCCGTGAGGTAAAGTATTGGTAAAAGGTATTGAAGACCGGGACTGCTCGCGAAGTACTATACACAGGTGAACGGGTAAGCAAGATGCTGTCGCATAGGTCAACGTAAATGCAGACTCACGGTCCGCCGTGCACTCCAACAAGGCAAGGTGGCTTGCTACCTTCCGGACCCTTGAAGTTGGGGTTCTTGGGAGGGAATACGATCACGTGCAAATCGACCTCCTTTTGATCGGTATCCATGCCTTCAGGTCGCTTGGCGTTTTCAGACCAGGGAACACTCAAAGTGTATGTTTCAGGAACACTAGCGTATTCTGGGTCAACAGGCTTCTTGGCGAACTCCGGTGCGGTCGTCTTGACCTCGGTAAAATCAGCGTGCCCTGCCGCCGAACCAAGTGTAACGATAACCAATGTAGGAGGCGCAGATGATTTTTGTCCGATAAAGACGGCTTGAGTATCACTAAGTCGCTTCAGCTGGAGGATGGCACGGTAGACCTCTCCCCCTTGCAAAGGTTTGATCTTCCCTGTATTGAGGTCGAAGTGAGATAAAGTCTCTCCCCCTGAGATCGGAGCCACCAAGGCAGTCGCGCCATCAAGGACCGCAATGTCGATCGTTCCTAATGCCCACATGGGATCCGCCAAATCCTTTTCGAGGGGTTTCATGCTCATCTCGGCTTTTGCGTCAGTCTTCTCGGTATCGATTGACCACAGGTTGAGATAGCCCGTTTCATCGGATAAGAAGTAGAGTTTGCCGCTTGCCTCCTTGACACCCCAGACCGGCTGGGTGACGCAGACCTTCCCGTTGGCTCCAGCGACCTTCTTGATCTCCTTCAAGCTAGCTTTGTCTGAACTATCGATGGATGCTGTGGAAAGAATGGCAGCCTCCCATGGCATATCGGGATGCGACCACTGTGCTCCCAAGAGTAGGTCAGCGATCGAATATCAGAATCTAATAGTCCGCTCGTAGCTCACCTCCAGCCACGCGATCTTGCTACCATCATGGTTCCACTTTGGACTAGCATAAAAGTCATTCCCCTCGACGATAACAGTGACTCTTTCTTCCCGAGCATCAATCAATACCAAAGTATTAACGACCTTGCTCGGTTCGTCGATCGTGTGGTCTTCCCTGATCGCGATTACAAGATCGGGTTGTCTTGGATGAATGGCAAAGTCGGCGTAGCGGTATACACCGGCATCTGACATGCCATGTCGCTCGATCAGCTAAAGCTCGAAGACGGATGATCTAGAGTCATACCTTCAGTTACGGCTTTGGCTTCCTCTCCATCCCCATTCGTCTTGACCCGGTAAACCCGTCCGTCTGCAAAATCACTATAATACGCCCATCCACCTCTGACAGAGGCCGCAGCACCCCCGTACTCGTGTACCCTAGTCCTCACGTTGACTTTGGGACCGACAAGCGCTTTGCTAGACTTCAAAGAGTGGCACAAGACTGAACGACCGTTTTCATGTGGTCGGGACTGGGAATAGGGGTCAGATCCTTTCGACGATCAGCTCGAAGGGTTTCGCGGAGATGTCCGATGTTTTGAAGGGGGTTACTCACTTCGATGTGGAAGATCTCCTGCGAGGCGTCATCAACGTAGAGTTCTGCCAGACTGGTCGACTGTGGTCGTCAGATTCATCCCGCAAGGAGCCATATTAATATCAGATCATAAGAGAGTGAGCGATATAAATTCGATCGGACGCACTGCCTTGTATATCTCTTCCGCTTGCAAGGGCGACGTCCACGTTCCATAAGGTCGGGTTTCGATAGTCATGATGTCTGGTTGGCTGGTCAGATGTCCGGACTACAATTCCAAGTAGGATCCTATGGGCTGGCTTTGAGGTTCAATAAAGAAAGGCGTCTTGAGTATGGTACATAGAATGTTGAGGTGGTCAGCTATCCCTGATCCCTGACTGATTGGCGGCAAGCAGGCAAGCCTGACCTCTCGACCTCGGCTACATGGGATGCGAAAGCGCACGAGACCGAAGACGATGATGCCGGCAGCGGGAATCGCCGCTCGACCAGCCTCGGGGCAATGGATGACGCGGATCCTACTCGTCGTCGACAAGGTGCTGCAAGGTGCTGCAAGTTGATATGATGCGATTCAAAGGGCAAGATCACCCACCACTCGGCCACTCGATGCTTCGCAATCGCATGACAACGGTCGTTCGGATACCAAATCTGCTGGTTCTCACAGGTCTATTCGCTCTGCCTGCTATCTTTGCTTCAACGTCCGTCCGCCCGCTTGAGCACGAGTGGATCGCCTACGTTCGTAGTGTTACCGGCTCGTTTGCTCCGTAGAGAGGGGAAAACGATCCCCCTTTACCCCTAGCTATCCTACGTTACCTCACAGCCCGCGACCATGGTCTTAACCGACTAGATACCGAGCGATCAAATCTATCCGGGTCCTTAGTTCTCAACGCCGGATTCCTTCGCCACCATCTCCGTGATCACTCCTATCTTTTCAATCGCTCAAACCTCGCTCTAACTGTGCACTTCAGCCTCACGCCATCGCCCTTCACGCCAACAAATCAACCTGCCAACATATCGGAGGAGCGCAAGCACCTTCGCGATCAACTTCAGCCAAGACGTCTTCCCCAAGCACAAACCCTTCTTCAGCCGTTCCGCCATCCGAGACACCTCTTCATAATCAATCACAACAGCTTGGTTCATCCACGACACCAGGCGTAGCTTCAGATCATAATCCAACAGCTTCGAGCTCCGTCGGTGAGACGACATCAGCGATAAGTCATACGAACCGTAAACGGCGGGATCGCTCGACATCTCCTATTCCGTCAGTCGGATCATTTGCTACTCCTTCTATTCCAGAATCGGTCCGACAAAGCAAACGAGTGAGACTGGAGGAGACGACCGATAAGACATCTGCTCTGAGTCAGCAAGACAATCGACAATCCAGTACAGATAACATGAACGGTCACGCTCCTGTATCGCCTTCTTCTCTTCACAGCTCGAGATCTACCGGCCAACCTGGTTCTTTAGCATCTCGAATAAGACGGGTGGACATTCCAGGGGAATACATGTACCCGCCTGTCACCTCCGAGCACTTGGGGATGAATACCAATGGTCCATCATCATCGAGTCTAGCCGCAACGGGGACCAAGGGTAAAGGTAAAAGCAGGGCCGATCTTGAGGGTGGTTCGGGTCATTCCATTGGAGATCAGCGTGGTTTAGGGGATGCTGGGTTGAAAGGCAAGCATATACCTGCGAAGAGGGAAGAGGTTGTGAGGCTTTTGTTGCAGGCTTTGCGAGATGTGGGATACAGGTGAGCGGAGTTTCTATGTCGAATTCCGATTTGGCGGCTCATACTTTGCTCACAACGCTGGATTCACATATAGTCAGTCGGCCGAGGTGCTGGAAGCGGAGTCCGGTTACGTTCAGGAGCCAGCGTTAGCT
>Ga0308169_10006519_pt1 | contig 10256 bp, 12 predicted proteins | sample PhyBR1_2_FD_202139 | JGI IMG/M metagenome (GOLD analysis project Ga0308169, IMG submission 202139) | Phyllosphere microbial communities from UC Gill Tract Community Farm, Albany, California, United States - DLSLSB.R1 | ecosystem: Host-associated > Plants > Phyllosphere > Unclassified | place... | reverse complement strand
ACCTGCTATACGGCAAGGATGCTTCGGAACTGTCAGCCGATGACAAGATGCTGATTGCCAACATTGTAACCCTGGCAGGCGCAGCAGCGGGCGGTGCGGTTGATGGCAGCGCTGGGGTGGGTAGCGGGGCATCTGCCGGTAGAACTGAGGTTGAGAATAACTACCTGAGCAGCACGGAGAAGAGCCGCCAGACATATCTCAACAACAAACAGAACCTGACGCCAGAAGAGCAGAAAGATAAGGAGAGGTTAAATCGTAAGGATCTGGAAAGCGATATGGCGGTTTATGCGGCCTGTAATGGCAAAGGAGCTGGCTGTCAGGCAGAAAGAGCAAAAGCGAAAGCCGCGCAAGATACCTACTTCAACCAGACTTACCAGAATCCGAAAGAGGCTCAGGCGGGTTATCAGCAGATAGTGAACTTGCTGAACTCTACAGATCCGAATGCGAAGGAAGTATTCAATATTCTGGAAGGGTATACTCAGGCATTCATGTCGTTTGGGTACACGGAGGATGAGGCCAAAGCGAGAGCAGGAGCTTATGTTGGTTCCATGTACATCGCGAGTGGAGTGAGTGCTGTAGTCGCGTCTGGTGCACTGGCGAAGCAGTTTGGAAAGGATGTAGCGCTCAACAATAAAGCTTCGGCTTCAGGGGCAGCAAGTTCACTTGTTAAGAATGCTGATGGAATTTATGAGGTAAAAATAAATTCGACTCCTTTAGAAGGGCAGCAGCGTTTAAACACGCCAGATGTCACTGGTAATGGGAAGTTAAATCCTGCAGAAGCTGCGGCAGCTGCAAGGCTTGAAGATGTGTTAGGGACACTAGAAAGAGCGCCTGATACTGGTGGGAAAACAGCTGATTTTATTATAAGCAGTGGCTCTAACGCAGGTAAAACGGTTGATTTGATGTATACAACAAAGAACTTGTCGCAGAAAGAAATTGATGGGATCAATAAGTTTTTTGAGAAGAACATGACCGTTTCAAAAGCACTTGAAAAGTTACCAGATGGCAAGCAACAAATATTGGATCACTTAAACAAAGCCGACATTGTTCCTGTTGACTTCAGCGTATTGTCGCCAGGTAATCAGAAAATATTTACTGACTACATTAAGACATTGCCTAAATCACAACAAGAAAAAATCATCATCATGAGGTAAGTGTTATGGGAGCAACATTTTTTATCGGTTATCCAGAGGGGAAAGATTTGCATGTTACTTTGAATAGGCAAGCTTCTAATGCATTAGAGGCGCTGTTCGATGAGGCATTGCAGAGTAACTGCCCAGATATCCATGAAAAAATAATGGAGGTCTTAGTACTTGATCAGATTAGTTTTACTGAACTGAGTAGTGCTGATTTTAATTTAGCCATAAAAAAAATTAGAAATTGCATCCATAGTCGAACAGAAGCAACGGAATGGCAGTCCTATCAGAAAAGTATGTGGGAAGAGGAAATGGAACCCCTTATACAACAAGATGAACGTTATCAAAAAAAAAGTTAAGATAAGAGGCCCGGCCATCTGGCCGGGCCTCTGGTTTATACTCTTAAGGCGCCATCTTCTCGCCACTGCAACCGGATCACACCGGGTGAAGCGGTGAAGTCAAGCTGTCCGGCGTCACTGATGCCGGACTCGGTGAGCCAGTCGCCACCAATCACCAGTTCGCCGTTCTGTTGTACCCAGTCCGCCTGACCTGCTCCCCGTTGATTAACACACCGCGATGTTAGTAATGTCTTCATAAGCCACATGAGGACATCCCCATGAAGACGCGTTTTTCCGAGGAACAGATCATCAGTATTCTCCGCGAGGCCGAAGCCGGGGTTTCTGCCCGTGAGATCTGCCGTAAGCACGCCATTTCCGACGCCACATTTTACACCTGTCGTAAGAAGTATGGCGGTATGGAGATGCCCGAGGTTAAGCGCCTGAAGTCGCTTTAGGAAGAGAACGCAAGACTCAGGAAGCTGCTTGCCGAAGCCATGCTGGATAAGGAGGCACTTCAGATGGCTCTGGGGCGAAAGTACTGACGACAGACCAGAAGCGGGAAGCCGTTGAGTTTATGTGTGATGCGACCGGTCTGTTGCAACGTCGTGCCTGCAGGCTAACAGGTTTGTCCCTGTCGACCTGACGCTATGAGGCTCAGCGTCCAGCGACTGATGCACATTTATCAGGGCGTATCACTGAACTGGCGCCCGAACGAAGGCGTTTTGGTTACCGGCGCATCTGGCAGTTATTGCGCCAGGAGGGCCTTCACGTCAACTACAAGCGGGTATACCGCATTTATCACCTTAACGGCCTGAGTGTGAAGTGCAGACGACGTCGTAAGGGTCTGGCGACTGAGCGGCTTCCGCTGCTTCGCCTGGATGCCTCCAATCTGACCTGGTCAATGGATTTCGTCATGGATGCACTGGCCACCGGTCGCTAGAACAAGTGCCTTACCTGCGTCGATGACTTCACAAGGGAATGCCTGACTGTCACTGTTGCCTTCGGGATTTCAGGCGTGCAGGTCACGCGTATTCTGGACAGCATTGGGCTGTTTCGCGGCTATCCGGCTACGATAAGAACCGATCAGGGCCCGGAGTTTACCTGCCGCGCGCTCGATCAGTGGGCCTTTGAGCATGGAGTGGAGCTGCGACTAATCCAGCCCGGCAAGCCGACACAGAACGGATTTATTGAGAGTTTTAACGGACGCTTTCGCGATGAATGTTTGAATGAACACTGGTTCAGAGATATTGTTCACGCCAGGAAAATCATTAATGACTGGCGGCAGCACTATAACGAGTGCCGTCCACATTAAGCACTGAATTATCAGACACCATCAGAGTTTGCAGCACGGTAGCAAAATAGAAAATGTGAAGGTAAACAAACCGACATTACTAATGACGGTTGTATATAATACTGGAGGCAGGTCAGGTTGGCACGGTTATCCTATACCCGGTACCGAAGCATCTCCAAAACTTTTACGCGAATTTTTTGCTCGTGGCGATATAAGCAAGGCGGAATACAATAAATTGATCAAAGGTAAATAGTGATGAATATTCTCAAAATAACATTGCTGGGTAGCGAGACACAAACTGATCCAAAGAGCATCAGCTTATCTATCAATTCAAAATTCCACTAAAACCCAATGGACAGAAATAAACCGCGCCATCGAATATGGTAAATCCCAGGGCGTCAAAGTGACGGTAACTGAGGTGAAATGATGGAATTTAATAAAGATCAAGATTATTGGGCTAATGCTTTTGTTACCAATGATTTTTTGAATATTGAGACTTACTCAGGATTAGGTATGACGAGAAGAGATCCCTTGTTCCCATCTCGTCTATTACCACTTGATATAGATGATAAAAGTTTGGGAGAGAAGATCTTACAAGCATTGTTTGATAGCCGAACATTAACCGAACTTGCTGATCGTGTAGAATTTTTTGATCTTGAAAAAGGCAAAGAAAAATATGCAATCTGGATAGCTATGTTGATGGAAAAATATGGCTATAAAACTAAACGAGCATTGTTTAAAAATATGAAAAAATGTGGTATTCATCTGGTAAATAATCAGATTACTATTCGTCCCAGCTACTGTGAAAAGCTGGAAGCCTGGAGCGGTGCCAGGATCAACGAATCTGATTATGTGGTTCTTCCTGTAGACAGTTCCCCAGCCGAAATCGGTGCCGGTCTGCGATTAGCCCTAAGCCGCTGCAAAGGCTAGGTCAAGATCCCGGTTCGCACCGGGATCTTTTTACCAGCAGATCACTTCCCAGCCAGCCGGATAATCAGCTGCCCCGCCTTCGGGATCACCTCGATCTTCTGCCCGGTGGTAAAGCCCAACGGCTCCAGCCAGCGGCCCTTGATGGTGAGCTGGGGCAGGGGGTTCGGCTGCCCCCTGTTAGGCCGGTATCCGACTTTGTAATAATGCGCGGCGGTTGTGACCGTGCGGGTTCCTGACTTATGATGCATGTCAGCCATAATTAACTCCCGTATAGTTAGTTGTGGTCAGCGGCTGCTGCGGGTTGCCGCCCGCTTCAGCCGCGCTAAAAATGTCTCGTTAAGTGCTTCCTGCTCCGATTTAACCTGTTTAAATATACACCTTCTGCTGCATAAACTCGCTGAAAGCCGGATAATAAACTGCGAGGCACCTCTGTAAAACGGATTATTTTTTCCGAGCAGTATTTCACTTATCCCTTCTTCCTGAAGTGCATCAGCGCGAGGAAAAAAATCAGGCCTGATCGGCAGCTATTCTATCGCAACCGTGACGGACGTGCTGGGTGGCCTTAGCGCAGGTAATCTGGGTGCAGCCGCAGCAGGTGGAATGGCGCCTTATATCGCCAATAAAATTAAGCACGCTACCAGCACATTTGTTGACGGACAGGAGCAGACTAACGTCCTGGCTAACACCATGGCTCACGCGGTCGCGGGTGCCGTACTGGCGCAGCTTGCGGGCAACAACGCAACAGCGGGCACGGCAGGTGCCTTCAGCGGCGAGCTGGCCACACGCTACATCGCAGAGAAATACTGGGGCGCAGATACCCCGGAGAAGATAGCGGCGCTGGGGCAGGAAGACCGTGAGCAGCTGAGCCTGCTCGGCACGCTGGCGGCAGGACTGGCGGGCGGCATGGTGGGCAACAGCAGTGCTGCGGCGACGAGCGGCGCGATTGCGGGTAAAAATGCGGTTGAGAATAACTCGCTGAGCGGTGATAAAGCCCGTCAGTCAGTAAAAGAAAGTGCGGAATGGTGGAAGAAACAGGTTCGCGATAAGCTGGGTGACGGCACTACATCGGCTATCGCGAACAGTATTATCAATGCTGTCGCTGATACTGGTGATGCTGCATTAGGTAGAACAGATTATGTTGCGGATGGAGCGATAGCACTGGCGTCATGTGCTGTCGGAGATGGTTATTGTAATAAGGCTTTAAGCGATCTGGCAGGTAAAAATCAGGCAGCAGCCGATGTAGTGAAAGCGCTGATGAAGAGTGAAACCTGGTCAGCAGTAGCCGACACGCTCAAACAGGCGTCTGGTGGCAATCAGGCCGCGCTGGAAGCGACTGGCGGAATATTGGCGAGCATATTTTCACCTGGTAAGAAAGTGCCGGAGTTCGGTGCTGTACTGGGAAAAACAGAAAAGCTGGTTAAGAATACAGATGGTATTTACGAAGTAAATGTTAATGTCACATCACTTGAAGGGCATGGCCGACTTAACACACCGGATGTGGGGGGCAACGGTAAACTAAAACCGGCAGAAGCCGCATCCGCGGCACAATTAGAGCCTGTTCTTGGTACAATGGAGCGTTATACGCCACCACCAGGGATGATTACTGATAAAACACCTGACTTTGTGATTACGTCGGGTCCCAATAAAGGTAAATCCGTCGATGCTATGTATACGACCGACAGGCTGTCACAGAAAGAAATAGACGGATTAAACAAATTTTATGAAAAAAACATGATTTCAGGAAATGGGCAAAAAGTCGTTCAGGAATACTTGCAAAAAGCTGACTTTGTTCCTGTCGATTTTAGAGTGCTAACGTCTGCCAATCAAAATGTTTTTATGAATTATATAAAAACATTGCCTAAAGCACAGCAAGATAAAATTATCATCATGAGGTAATTGGTATGGGAGCAAGTATTTTTTTTCGTAGAGATGAAACTATCGAAAAACCTGAGAGTAGACTTACCTCTGCGTTTATACATAGTAGCTATTGGGATGCTTTTGGCGACCTGCTGGATGGTGTTTTTTTACCCAACCATCCCAAGCTGCATGAAATAATAAAGTCAGAAGAAGGCGAGTATCTGAAATTTTATTCGTTTGTAGAGTTAGATAAGGCTGACTTTAACCGGGCTGTTAAGCTAATCAGGGATTATATTGCAAAGCAGCAAAACCCGACTGAATGGCAAAACATGGCGAAGGTTGTATGGGAAGATGTCGCAGAACCTTACATTATTCAGGATGCACGTTATGATGTTAACCCTGAGTAAAATAATGGTCAATCAAACTGATATTCAGTATTAAATTGATTAACCCCCCGGCTTTTGAGCCGGGGTTGTATGTCCTGCGCTTATTACTTTCAGACAAGATTTTTTTTCAGTACCGCTTTATGGCGGCCCTCCAAAACGCCTTGAACAGAGCGACACCCCGACACCCAAACACGTGGGTCACCAGTAAATTATCATGGCAGGATCCGCAATGTGCTGGCATTTGTTGCCACCCGTGCTGACGTTCAAACCCGCTGACGCCTCGCACTGATCGTTGCCCCTTGCAGATTATGACAATTGCGTAAATGAGCTAAAGGAACAATCCCGCCTTCATGGCAACTTAAACACGTTTGAATAGTACGAAATATCAATCCTTCTGGGTGCTTCGATTCAGTTGGAAGCGGGTCGGTTGGCTGCTATTCACAATGCATTAACGTCGGGGGACTCGCCAGAAGCTAAGCAGCTTGCTATAAACTCTCTGGCTCAGGCAGTTGGAACCAGCGCGGCAGGGATAGCAGCTGGAATCGGGAAAAGTAAATGAAGCTCAATGCCTGTTCCTATCCCAACCAGAACTGACAATGGGCTAGTTTATCAATCGAATGGTAAACAAACGCCTGGGCAAGCCGGTTATAATAGAAACGCTGGAACCGAACCTACAAACTCTATTCAGATGTTTAGTAATTCAGTAGAGAATGGGAAGAAAAGGTATGCATTGGACGAGAATGGCATTGTACATCAGTTTACGAATACAAATGATGGTTCGTGGCATTGGTCAGGGATCACGGGGGATGCATCAGCCCCAATCAAAAAAAGCGATATACCCAACGCTGTTAAAAAAGAATTTGGGTTGCCTGGGAAATGGAGGTAAATATGATTTTCGGTGAGCCTTATCGGTTTGCTATCTGGATAGAGTGTATTCCTCAATGGAGTCAATCCTATAAAAATGGTTTTTTTTATTTTTTTATAAATGGACATATGTATCCAGAAGATATCAGAACATCTACATTATCTGTTGATATTTATGATGTTATCGATGAAAAAAATGCCCTTCTTTCTTTTCCATGCAATGATGAGATCTTCAAGGCCACTACAACTGAAGCTTTTAATGCCTTATTTAGACTTACATATCCAGAATCGACACATGATGATGAATATCCTGAGCAAATGTTTGATTTTTGCGCGTCTCCTACAATCATTAACGACTCAGGGGCATGTTTTTTTGCTATTGCAAATGAAAGTTCAGTGAGGATTGTTGGGGGTAAAATAACGGAGTTAGTTAACGGAGACAACGGAAGAACCTGGGTGGACATAGAACAACCGAACCTTGAGGATATTACCATTCCAAAAAAAGAGATAAGTGAAATAATTGCGAGTTTGAAAAAATATTCATCTGATTTACTTTAGGTATTACTTTTAGATAGGTACGAACCGACTGCCGTGATGCTCAGCTATAACGACAAGCTCAGTCACCTGCTGTTCGGTAAAGTGGTATCGGAACTGTCAGCCGATGACAAGATGCTGATTGCCAACATTGTAACGCTGGCAGGCGCAACAGCGGGCGGTGCGGTTGATGGCAGCGCTGGGGTGGGTAGCGGGGCTTCTGCGGGCCAGGTAGAGGCGGACAATAACTCGCTGTCCGGTGACAAAGCCCGGGAGTCTGTTAAGCAGACTGCTGGAAATATGAAGGATCAGGTCAGGAACAAGCTTGGCGAAGGTACACTCTCTGCTATCGTTAACAGCATTATCGGTGCGGCGGCGGATACTGGTGATGCGGTATTAGATGGGGCAGATTACGGTGCTGATGCAGCAATGGCGCTTACCTCCTGTGCAATGGGTGATAGCTACTGTACCCAGGCACTGAGCGATCTGGCGAGTAAAAATCAGGCTGCGGCAGATACGCTGAAAGCTCTGATGAAGAGTGAAACCTGGGGAGTTGTTGCTGGGCAGGTGAAAGAAGCTGCTCAAGGTAACCAGCTTGCACTGGAAGCAACAGGTGGAATGTTGGCGGGGCTGTTCCTGCCCGGGAAGAAATTACCTGATGGATTTGTTGGTAAGGCTGAGTCTATTGCTGCTGATATAGGTAAAACTGATGCTGTATTTGATTCTATAAAAGGAACCCAACCTGTTTATCCTGGTTCTGTCACACCGAAATCTTTTGAAATGACACTGCCTAACGGTCAAAAAGTGTGGGTACATGGGAATGCTACAGAACACATGGCAGAATATGCTACATCTAAAGCCTTAACAAAGACGCCAGAAGCAGTCAGACTTGCCAGTCAGACAGAACTCAGAAGTTTTCAAGCTGCGTAAGATACCGCGACTAAGGACGGTATGTCATATGGGCGTACAACAGTCGATGGCTGGCAACTTGAAATCAAACCTCCGCGCTGCTGGTGAGTTGCCAACAGTCATTCACGCTCGTTATCTAGGAGCAAATTAAGTGGATATAGAAATTACAAGTCCGATCAATATCATGTTAAACGTAATAGAACTTGATGAACATATTCCATCATTAAAATTTAACCTGGAAATTCAAGTGGATAAATTTTGTTATAGCTTGAATGTCAGTTCTAATGCATGGATTGAATGTCAATGCTTTGATGAATTTATCGGCAATGTGCGGAATGGTGATATAGCTCATCTTAAAGATATGAATGGATGTTTTGAGTTGATTTTAAATCCAGTTTTAGGATGGCTTGAATGGTCATGCGCTAAAGAAGATCTGCATGGATATACTACAGTGTCAAAAAGCAGAGAAAAGTTAACGGACGATGCAAAGTCTGCAATCTATGCAGCGTTTAATAATTATCCAAAATGGTGGTGACTGTTAGATCAGGCCTAAGGTACTAAAATTAGTAACCCCGACGAATGGCCGGGGTTACTGCATCTAAGCCCTAAAATCATCACTTCCCGCTGCTGCAACCGGAGTACACCGGTAACTACTAGTGATTCAGCGCTGGCAATGTCGGACTCTGTAAGTCAGTCGCTGCAAATAATCACCTCACCGTTCTGCCATATCCAATCCGCTCCTATATCTTGCCGGTTCTGGCTGATCTCACACAGTTATACCCAGGTGGCCGCATCGGTGGGTGTAGTGATCCAGAGTGTGCTGCTGAAGCGTCAGTTGTAACGGGGTGCTGCTGGTAAATCCTAATACAACCAACGCGCCGCCTGCCAGTATCAATTCCGGGAGCGGCTCAGGGGTAAAGGTGATGTTCATGCGTTTCCCTCCATGGCGGGAGCGATGCGAATGATCAACTGACCCGGCTCGGTGATCACCTCGATCCGCTGGCCAGTGGTAAAGCCCAGCGGCTCCAGCCAGCGGCCCTTAATAGTGAGTTGGGGCAGGGGATTCGGCTGGCCCCTATTAGGCCGATATCCGACTCTGTAATAATGCGCAGCGGTTGTGGCCGTGCGTGTTCCTGACTTATGATGCTTATCAGCCATAATTAACTCCCGTATAGTTAGTTGTGGTCAGCGGCTGCTGCGGGTTGCCCCCCGCTTCAGCCGCGCTAAAAATCTCTTCTTGGGCTCTTCCTGTTCCGTTTTTACCTGTTTAAAGATACACCTTATGCCGGGAAAACTCGCTGAAAGCTAAGACATAAAATGCGAGTCGCCTCTGAAAAAATGGATTCTTTTTCCCGGTCTGCAATTCACTTATTCCTTCGTCCTTTAGCCTTCTGAAATATCAGTTGTGGGCGGGCTTTCATGCTGTAAATCCGCGTTAACCTGTCTTCAGTCTGTCTTCCTGATTACGCACGTATCGCCGCCGAAAATGATAACGAAAAGATTTCCCTGCTGGTGAAGATAGCGGCTGCAATGAGCGCTTCCGTCAGCGGTAGCCCGGAAGTGACAGCTACTATCTGTGCGGGATCGATCCGCGATTTGTTAATCAGACCGTCACGCCGTCAGATGGCACACAGAAGACTGATGCCGGAACATGCATCACCGCCAGCGGCGGCTTCAGCTTCACGTTCGGCAGCATGACCGGCTCCGCTGGCCTCAGTCTGAGCCAGAGCAAAGTGAACAGTGAGTATGCCAGCGTCGGCGATCAGAGCGGCCTGTTTGCAGGGAATGGTGGCTATGATATCTATGTTGGCAACCACACTCAGCTGAATGGCGCGGTGATCGCCTCAACTGCGCAGGCCGCGAACAATGCGCTCTCCACCGGTACGCTGGGCTGGTCTGACATCGACAACCACGCTTCTTACAAAGCCAGTAGCTCATCCATCAGCATGGGTGGGGGTAACGAAGATAATAAAATGTCAGGCGGTGCGATACCAACCTCTGCTAATACCCA
>Ga0308169_10006518_pt1 | contig 10257 bp, 12 predicted proteins | sample PhyBR1_2_FD_202139 | JGI IMG/M metagenome (GOLD analysis project Ga0308169, IMG submission 202139) | Phyllosphere microbial communities from UC Gill Tract Community Farm, Albany, California, United States - DLSLSB.R1 | ecosystem: Host-associated > Plants > Phyllosphere > Unclassified | place... | reverse complement strand
CGCCTTCTCGAGCTACCAGCGCCCCGCGCCGGCGCCCGCGCTCCTCCACGCCCGCGCAGGGCTCACGCTCGCGCTCGGGTGCGCCGTCCTGCAGGGCATCGTCAACGAGGCCGACCTGCTCCGGATCACGATGCTCCTCCGCGGCGAGGAGCGGGCGAGGGTGCGCGCGTTCGAGCGGGAGGTGGCCGGCGCGGGCGCGGGCGCGGCGGCCTCGGCACCAGGCGCACCACCCTCGACGCCGGCACCGAGCGTCACGACCGACCTGACGCACCAAGTCGCGACGACGCCCTCGCTCTCTCCCTCCGACCCGGGGCGCGAAACCTTCTCCGAGCGCTCGGACCGCCTCATCTCGTCCGCCTGGGCGTGGACCCGCGCAAAGGCCTCGTCACTGAGCCCGGTCACCAAGCTCGACGAGGACGAGTACGCGCGGCGGTTGCGGGACAGGCTCGAGGGGGTCGAGAGGGAGAGGGAGCGCGTGAGGGGCGAGAGGGAGGAGCTTGAGCGGGTCGGGGAGCGGTTGAAGGAGCGGCAGAGGCAGCGCGAGGAGGAGGGCAGGTAGACGAGGGTGCGCGCTGCAGCAGCATCATAGACTCGAGCTGGGAGCGCAGGAACGTCGAGAGCGAGCGTCGCAGCCGAAAGGAGGTCCGCTCGCGAGAGCTCGAGAGGCAGCTTTCCTCTCTCTCTCTCTATAGCTCGCTCGCGCTCCTCGTCACTCGCAACTGCTTTTTGACTTCTCAGCTTCGGCAAGCATACGGCTCGACCTGCGCGCGCTCAGAGCTTGGCGAGGACAGCCTCGGCTCCCGAGCTCGAGACGCCCGGGCCCTCCTCGATGCCGACGTACGTGACCTGCGTGCGCACAGAGATCCGGGTCAGTCGCCGAGTTCCGCGCGGTGAGGGAGAGCGAGAGAGGGAGGGCGCGAGGGACGCACCTTGAGGTCGTCGACGACGAGGGCGAAGCGCTTGGCGCGGACGCCGAACCCGACGTGCGAGACTGCGTGCGTTTTCGTCCACGGCAAGCTACGTCAGCTCACGTCGCTCACACAGAGAGAAGCGTCGCCAACGAGAGAGCGCGCGAGGAAAGGCAGCGACGCACGGTCCTGCGTGAGCCCGGCGGGCTCGAGGAACTTGAGCTCGGGGTCGCCGACGCACACGACCTTGTCGGCCGTCTTCTGGACGCGGCCGAACGCCGACTGGACGAAGAGGTCGTTCGACGCGATGCAGTACTGCGCGCGCGGGTCGAGCGAGGGCGAGGAGGGGGTCAGTGCGGCGCTGGATGGACGGGCGAGAGAGGGAGAGGGGACGCACGATGCTGTCGACGCCCTTGGACTTGAACTGGTCGTACTCGGTCACGTACGGCGGGAGGTGGTTCTCTGGGTGCGCGAAAGGCGAGGAGGAAAGGGAGTGTCAGGAAGCCGCCCTCCCGGAGTAACAGCCGCGGCGTCCTCATCAGGACGGCGCCGCCGTAAAATGAGCTCGCAGCGACGCACCCGAGCAGGTCTTGGTGAACGCTGCAGGGCGAGTCGAGCGCGAGGTCAGCCATGATGGTTGTCGACGAGGTAGCGCGCGAACCGCGCGAGGAGGACGAGGGCACAGGAGGACGAGACGTACAGCCGGGGATGCCGAAAATAACAACCTTCTTGCCCTTCCAGTCCTTGTGGGTGCTGATCTTGGACCTGCAGGGAGGCCGAGTCAGGATGGCGTGACCCGGACGATGAGGGGCGAGGAGAGGGAGGAGACGCACGGGAGGCCGCAGACGATGGGGTCCTCGAGCTCGGGCGAGTAAGGGACGTAGCCGAGCTGGGCGTCCGGGATCGTGTCGCCGACCTTGATGGTGGGGGCCACTGCGAGTGCGGCGAGGAGCGGGAGGGGGAGGGAGGAGGAGGGAGAGGGTCAGCGACTGTCTCCTGAGGTCGCGCTCTGAGCTGTACGGTGTGAAGAGGGAACAGAGAGCTCACTGGTGCTAGTTTGTCTGCTGGGCGTGCCGCGAGAGAGGGAGCAACAGGTCAGCGAACGTGTCCGAAAGTGGGGCGAGGAGAGGGAGCCGGCGCACGAGGTGGGTGGGTGGGTGAGAGCTGCGTGCAGACCGTGAGGTCAGTGTGGGTCTAGCTGCAGTTCTGACGAGGCACGCACGGGTAGAAGGCTGTGTGTGAGGAGGGAGAGAGGGAGGGAGGAGAGGGGACGCGGACACCAGCCCGAGGCGACAGGCGGGGCTCGACCCGCGCTGACAAAATTACCGAGACCGGCGTCGACCAACTTGTCGACGAAGCCGTGAGCGGTCCTAGCCGTCAAAGACCTGTAGCCTGAGCTTCTGCGCTCTTTGAGAGCCGGTTGTCGGTGGACGAGGTGCGAGCGCAGCACATTCCAACTCTGAGCGCCCCCGGGCTGCGGCCTGTCCCCCTTTCCGCCGATCCCTTGATCGGGATGCGGTGCTGGTGACGGCGGTCGCGGGCTCGCTGCGGGGGCGGCGCCTCTCGCTCTCTCTCTCTCCTCCTCTCCACCACCGCTCCACACTCGCACGTACCAGCACGCACGATCATGAGCAGCTCTGCCACTTCCAGCAACGACAAGGCCGGCCTCGTCAAGCGCCAGCTCGACAAAGGCCTCGAGGCGGCCAAGGCCGACATCAAGAGCGTCTCGTCCGAGGGCGCGGCGGCCATCCAGAGCGGCGGCTACCTGTACCCCTTGTGAGCAGGATTCCTTCGTACTCCAGACGCGACGGCGAGAGCGAGCTGACTCCTGTGCCGCGCAGCTACGGCATCATCTACTTCGCCCGTCACCCGAAGCTCCTCGAGTCGCTCAAGCCGCTCATGGTCCGCAGCCTGAGCATCTCGCTGGTCACCGTGTCCGTCATGGCCACGTTCGCCTACCTGCCGCAGGTTGCCGTCCTCGCCGTCGTCTCGGGCCCGCTCGGTGCGTCCTCGACCCGTCCCCCTCCTCGTCCTCCTCCCCTGCTTCGACAGCTGACGCTCTCGCTCCGCGCGCAGCCTTCGTCGCCGCGATCCCGCTCGTCCTCGCCGAGGCCTACTTCATCATCCTCTTCCTCCACCGCACCTTCCTCACGCCGGCCGTCTCGGAGCGCATCTTTGACGCCGTCCTCGTCCAGAAGGGCCACGCCGCCCTCGTCGAGAAGGGCCGCTCGCTCGACAAGCGCGGCGGCAGCGTCACGCTCGGCAAGAGCCTCCTGAGCCCCGTCAGCCGCAAGTTCTCGGCCCAGGGCCTCGTGCGCTACCTCGTCACGCTCCCGCTCAACCTCGTCCCCGGCGTCGGCACGGCCGTCTTCCTCCTCCTCAACGGTCGCAAGGCGGGCCCGTGCGTCCTCGCCGCTTCTCTGTACTCGTCTGACGCTCGTCGCTGACGCCCCCGTCCTCCCGCAGGGCCGCCCACGACCGCTACTTCCAGCTCAAGCAGCTCGACAAGCAGGCGCGCCAGAGCTTTGTCGAGAAGCGCTCGGGCGCCTACACGTCGTGCGTCACTTTCTCCTCCTCTCTGCACCTTTCGAGCCCAGCCAGCTGACGACGAGCCCGCCCTCCCTGCAGCTTCGGCGCCGCCTCGATCCTCCTTGGCCTCATCCCCGTCTTCGGCCCCGTCACGGCCTTCACCTCGGCTGCCGGCGCCGCCCTGTGGGCGGCCGACCTCGAGAAGCGCAACGCCGGCGGCGAGGCGGGCGGCGAGGACCAGAACATTGACGTTGGCGTCGGCCACGTCGAGCTCTGAGAGAGCGTGCGAGGAGGAGCGGAGTGGGGCTGGGCAGGGGTGCGTGCGGCGGCGCAGCTGGAGCGAGCAGAAGGAGCGTGTAAATACGAGTCTGCGAAGTGTCTCTCTGCGACCCTGCGAAAAAGCTGCGAGAGCTCGAGAGGCCTGTCCAAGCCGACGCTCGAGCCTCGCGCGCTCCTCGCTCCTCTCTCGCGCTCCTCTTTGCGGCCGAGCTCGGTCGCTCTCTGCTCTCTCCTTTTCTGACTCAGTTACAGACACTGGTGCACTGGTCGAGCGACGATTGCAAAGCGAGAGGCAGGAGAGGGGAGGTAAGCTGAGAGGAGGAGCTGAGGGAGGAGGACGAGCGGGAAGGGAGAGGCGTGTGCCACCAGGGCAGGGAAGGAGAGGAGGGGAGAGCACGGCGACGTCGAGCTCCGAGCAGACCGTTGTCGGTCCCCACCAAGTGCGCCGTCCTCGCTCCTGCTCTACTATTCAAAGTCGTCGTCGACGTGCGTCGCCCAGGTGAACTTTTCGAGGAGCGTCTTGGTGAGGACCTTGTTGAGCGGCACGTCGTTGGCCTTGCACCATGCGACCGAGATGCGAGGCTGCAAGCGAGGTCGGGAGGCAGAGGTGGGAGGGTGAGCGCCGTTGAGGAGGGAGGATCAGCTGGCCGACCGAGAAGGGCACGAGAACGATGCAGAGAAGGTCCACGCACGTCGATAGAGTTGATCTTGGACGTGCCGAGCGAGATCTCTGCGAGAGGCAAAGGGCGAGGCGAGGCGAGAGACGAGGCGAGGGCGGGGACGGGGAGAGAGAGGAACGAGGCGAGGAGGTAAGGAGGGGCGCGAGCGGCGGGCGTACAGAGGGTCAAGCCGCCGCAGGGCGGCGAAGGCCAAAAGCAAGAGCGCTGTGAGCCATGGAGAGGACGAGGGAGCGCAGAGCGGTAGGGACGAGGAAGAGGATGGCTCGCGCAGGTTGAGAAGGTCCCGGCTTCCCCGCTCAGGCCTCTTCTCGATGGTCGCTGGGCTCTCGCAAGGAAGTGATCGGCCCGCACGCAGCTCGTCCAGTCGTGTGCGAACCGGAGAGGAGCGGCCGAGACATCCGCGGGCGCTGAAGCCCTCGCACGGTCCCCTTCGGCGTGCTGCCTCCCGCTTGTCCCTCTCGTCGTCGCTTGCCGTGCTCGTCTCTCGGTGCTCCTTACCTTCCTAGCGCTCGCAGCCTCCGACAAAAGCCGCCATGGAGACCGCGCAGCTCTCAGCGGACGATTTCAGCGACTACTACCTCTCGCCGCCGTCGCCTCGGCAGCTCGAGGAGCTCGAAGCGCTGCGAGCGGCCGCGCTCGAGCACGCGCTCAAGGCGGGCGACGCGCTCAGCTGGCAAGGGCCGAACCTGCACCCCAAGTCGCTCCCTCCCACCGAATACCCTCGCGAGACACCCCTCCCCTCGCCGCACGGGCCTCGCCCTCTCTTCTCCGCCCTCCTCGCCCGCGACTCGCCCGGCGTGGGCGGCCCAGCATGGTCCCTGCGTCTCCTCGAGGGCATCCAGACGGGAGCCGGGCAGCACTCGCAAGTCTGGCGCTGCAAGGTCGTCGACGGGCGCGGGCTCGAGGTCGGACGAGTCGTCCTCAAGCTCTACGACCAGGCACTCTTCCCCTATCCGCATCGATGGTCCGTCTCGAAGCCAGAGCACGACAGCTTTGATTGGTGGCCGGCTCGACATGCCAAAGCCCGCGAGTCCCGCGCCTACCGGTGCGCTCCTCCCTCCCTCCATCCACCTTACCCCTTGTGCACTTTCCCGCCGGCTTGCGCTGACTCGAACCTCAATCTCGCAGCGAGCTCTCCCTCTACCAGGGCCGCGACGTCCCGCTCTGCTACGGCTTCTACAAGTTCGACGTGCCCGGGAGGGGACTTATTGTCGGCGTCGTCCTCGAGGATCTCGTTGAGGACTTGACCCCCTTCACCACGCTCGTCGAGGCCACTTCGCCGTCGTTCGAGCAGATTTCCGAGCTTGTACGCCTACTTCTTCCTTGTGGCTCTCGAGGCCCCGCTGACTCTCAGCCTGTGCGCTCGCAGGCTCGCTCAGCGTTTGACCTCCAGCATCGTTTGCATCAAGCAGGTGTCCTGCAGGCGGCGGACACCGAGCTCTCGTTACATCGCCTCAAGGTCAACTGGTCGACGGTCGTCTGCCTCGGCTTGAGCAACTGCCGCTTCCTCGACACGGCACTCGCCCTGCATGCGCAATACATCGCGCGGGACCGTCGAGACGAGCTCTACCCTCCCCATCCCTCTGACGACCTCTTCTACGCGTTCTCGAACGATCGAGATATGCTCGAGAGCTCTGTGTACGGCCTCTTTGGCGACGACGAGAGCGCGTGCCAGCGCTGGACCGACGAGGCGAGGGCAGACCCGAGGTTGGCGTTCCTCAAGGACGACTTGTAGATCCACGTGCTGTCGACCTCTCCTCTGTTGCACAGTCTCGTCCTCGCAGTTTGTCGTCTGTTCGAGAGAGCAGAGCTGTCGACGCTGACCGAGAGGTGGGAGCAAGACCCGGCGAGGGGCCAACTTGAGAAGGTCCCGGCTCATCCGCCGCTCAGGCCTCCTTAGCTTGCGGGGCGCCGTCCGGGCCCGGCGAGCACGTCAGTCGATGTCGATCTCGAAGAGCGGGCCGGCTAGGCTGAGATCGGCCGGCTAAGCCGTTTTCGTCCGGACGCCCTCGCACGAGCCTCTTCGGCGTGCTGCCTCCTGCTGCTTGTTCTCTCTCGCCGCTCGCGGCTTTCGTCTCTCTTGCTCCTCGGGCCACCCTCGCACTCGGTATGGCGTCGGCTCACCCCTCGGCGGACGACTACGTCGGCTTCTACCTCGACTCACCGACCGAGGAGCAGATCGACGAGCTCAAGGCGCTTCGAGCCCGCGCTCTCGACTACCCTCTCGAGCCCGGCGCCTCGCTCGACTGGCAAGGGCCAAATCTCCACCCTGAGTCGCTCCCTCCGGCCGACTACCTCCGCGACCCGCCGCTCCCCTCGCCGCACGAGCCTCGTCCTCTCCTATCCGTCCTCCTCGCCCCCTCCTCTCCCGCCGGCGTCGGCCGTGGATGGATGCTCCGCCTCCTCGACGGCATCCAGACGGGCGCCGACAAGTGGTCGCAAGTCTGGCGCTGCGAGGCGGTCGACGGTCTCGGGCTCGCAATCGGGCGAGTCGTCCTCAAGCTCTACCACCAAGCGCTCTTCCCCTTCCCCGACGCCGACATGTGGCCGGATGTCGAGCAAGATGTCTTCTTTTGGTGGCCGGCGCGCCACGCCGAGGCGTGCGAGTCGAGGGCGTACCGGTGCGTCCGACCTTTCTCCCTCTCTCTCGGCGCGTCTCGTGAGCTGACGCCTTGCCTCTGCGCGCAGCGAGCTCTCGGCGTATCAGGGGCGAGACGTTCCCCTCTGCTACGGCTTCTACAAATTCCGCCTGCCTGCCGGCGACGAGGTCGTCGGCGTCGTCCTCGAAGACCTCTTCGACGCGGTCGTCCCGTTCTCCAAGCTCGCCGTCAGGCCAACCGCAGCGCAACGCGGCACGTACGAGCAGGTTAGCGAGCTCGTGAGCTTTTCGCCATCTCGCACTCCCTGCAGCACGCCACCCTCGCTGACCCAAGTTGCGCTCCCGCTCGCAGGGCTGCTCGGCGTTCGAGCTTCACCGCCGAGTGAACGAGTGCGGGATCCTGCACGCGGCCAAGTATGCCGGGCAGCTGCACCAGATCAAGGGGAGCTGGTCGAGCATCGTCGCGACGGGCTTTGGCCACTGCCGCTTCGTCGACCGGTCGCGCGAGGTCCACCGGCGCACCCTCGAGCGCGAGCGAGCTCAGGGCCCGCTGGACCCTTGGGACGAGGTCTTCTGGGCGCTGAGCAACAGTCAGGACGGGGTCCAGAGTACGGTGCAGGACCTGTTCGAGGCGATGCGGCTCGACTATCGGCGTTGGCGCGGCGAGAAGGTGACGCAGGAGCGGCTCAGCTTCCTGGAGGACGACGTTCTGTAGCCACCGCTGCCTCTTCGGAACTCGAGCACACTGCGATGTCCTAGCGGTGCCGAGTGAGAAGACAAGCGAGAGCTAGAAAGCGCGCGCGAGAGAGAGCGCGAGCAGCAACGACGAGCGCTCCGGCGACGACGAGCGCTTCAGCAACGAGCCGAGGGTAGATCCATATGCATCCTCCCCTCTCGCGTGACATGCATGGTGGAATAGACCGCAGCCGCAAGAAGGAAGCGCGCCGGGTGCTAGTCGAGACGAGAGGGACAAAAGCAACTTGGGAAGGTCGAGGCGAACGAGGCGACGAATCCGAGGGCAGAGCGAGAACGGCTCTCGCTCAAGCTTCGCACTACTCGACACAGTATCCATTGCACTCACACAGAGACCGATCCTCGAGCGCGTGCCCGCCGCGCTCTCACCGACCGCTCGCCCGTCCCGCCCGCTCAGATGCCGTCGAGCCAGTTGGCCGTCGCCGTCCAGTCGTGCTGCATGATGAGCGAGTCGTCGAACAGGCTCGGCGGGATGGCGAGGCTCCAGTCGATCTCCATCTCGCCGGGCATGAGCGCCGCCGTCGGCGCGCCGAACGGTCCCGCCGCCGCTGCGCCTGGTGCGCCGGCACTCGAGGGCGAGAGCGGGCTCGTCCCGTTCGGCGTCGTTGTCGCCGGGGCGAGCGAATTGCCGAAGGAGGGCGAGGACGAGGAGGGGCGAGGAGGAGGCATCGAGGAGGAGGGAAGGGGGATCGAGGCCGGGTAGGGAGGGACGTTGGCGAAGGTCGAGAGCGGCGTCGACATGGTCGGGAGCGGCGGGACGAGGATGTTGCGAAGGGAGGATGAGGTAGGAGACGAGGCGGCGAGGGCGGTCGAGGCGTGAGGGAGGGGCACGCCCGACGGTGCTGACGACATGACGTTGCCGATGGGCGTCGGCGCCGTGCGGGCGAGGAACTGCGCCCTGGCCGCCCTGAGGGTCGCGGCGTACTTCATCGATCCCGCGACGTCCGACAGCATGTTGGCGAGGAGCGCGACGTCCTTTGCGACCTCGTCGCGGTCGACGAGGTGGGGCCACGCCGCGGCCGACTTGAGGAGGAAGATGGCGGCGAACGACAGGTCGACGCGCAGGAGGTAGCCGCTCCACTGCGTGCCCATGCGGTACACAGCCGAGCCGAGCACCTGCTGGAGGGCCATGCGCGCGTGCTGCAGCGCGTCGAGGACGATCTGCGTGTGCTCGTACGTCGCCGTCTCGGGCCGGTCGAGGAGCGAGTTGCGGAACACGGACACGAGGAGCGTGAGCTGCGCGTCGTGCCACATGCGCAGGTGCGACTTGCGGGGCCAGGCCAAGGTCGACGGCTCCCAGGAAGCTGCGGCGGCGGCGGGAGGACGGACGTCAGGACGGTCCGAGAGGTCGGACGAGACGCAGAGAGAGAGAGAGAGAGCGACGCACCGATGAGGTTGTCGTAGTGGGCGTACCAGTCGTGCAAGAGCTGCTTCTTCTCGCTGACGTACGCGACCTGCTCGTCGAACGGCGTCGCCTTGTCGGCGAGCGCGGCCGTCTCCTGCATGATCTTACGCACGATGGCGCTCAGGCGCAGGTTGCCGACGTGGCGGTAGTCGCTCCCCTGCGCGAACGGGAGCGACAGGGCGCGGTCGGCCTGCGCGACGAGCGCGTCGAGGTCGCGCTCGTCGATGAGGTTCATGCGGCCGAGGTTGCGCGAGTGCTGGTTCTCGAGCTGGACGGCGTAGATCCACGTGCGCAGCTGGGCCGTGAGCCGCCGCGCCTTGTCGTCGGTCGCCTGCCAGCCGTGCGCCTCGAGCTGCTCGATCGACGTTTCCATGCGGGCCGAGAGCGCGAGCCGAAGGCTCATGCCCGACAGGACGTACGGCTCTTGGTGGTAGCACGCCATGATGAGCATCGCTGCGCGCGCCGAGAGAGCATCAGCAAGTGCGATGCGAGCTAGGCGGAGAGGGGTGAGAGAGAGGACGCACCCTGGACGACCTCGAGGTCCGGGTTGTTCTCGAAGACCGAGTCGCGCGCGAACCGCCTCGTCTCCTCGGCGGCGGCGAGCAGCTCCTTGCTCGGCGTACCGTTGCGCTCGCTCATGCGCAGCGCCGTGTAGATGACCTGCGGGCGGAGCACGAGGGTCAGCACGAGCTCAGACCCTGCGAGTCCTCGAAGCTGCTGAGGACGCACCGTGTTGAAGAGGAACGGCGAGCGTCGGCGCAGCGACTCGTACGTGTCGTAGCCGGCGTCGAGCACGGCGCAGAAGGGCTCGAGCTCGCGCAGCCACCTGCGAGCGAGGAGGGAGAGCCGAGTCAGCGTGCGCGCTCGAGAGGGTGACGAGGACCGAGCGAGCGTCGACGCACAGCAAGACGAGCGTCCTCGCCTGCGTGTCGCCGATCAAGCCCTTGGCGACGACGTCGAACCGCTCGGGGTTGACGCTCAGCCCGGCGTTGGGCGCCGGCCCGCCCGCGACCGCCGCGCCGCTCATCCGGCTGCGCTTGCGCGGCGGCTCGCCCCGCTCGCGGCTCTCCTTCCTGCCCGTCGCTCCCGTACCCGTGCTCGTGC
>Ga0308169_10006512_pt1 | contig 10265 bp, 9 predicted proteins | sample PhyBR1_2_FD_202139 | JGI IMG/M metagenome (GOLD analysis project Ga0308169, IMG submission 202139) | Phyllosphere microbial communities from UC Gill Tract Community Farm, Albany, California, United States - DLSLSB.R1 | ecosystem: Host-associated > Plants > Phyllosphere > Unclassified | place... | reverse complement strand
AATATACGGGCCAAACGTTCAGCAAGTCGTTCATGCGTTGAAGGATGATCCTTCATAAATCCCCTCTTCGTGCTTTACAGCACTGCATATAAAAATATGCAAAATTATTTAATTATCAAAAAAATTATACAGCCAAATAAAAAATAATTTTCAAATATTCCCTTCAACTTAAGGCTAATAAAAAGACTCTAAAAAGCTATTTAACCCGCTGTGTCACGCGGCTTTTTTTACCCTTACGATGAAGGCGTTCTACATAACGTTCTAAATGAAGCATTGCCTGGTAAAATTTATGCAGGTCTGAATTTGACACCTGATTATGAATAATCGCTTTATGCAGGCGTTTTAAAGCACGGAAACTATGCGCACGGGTATATGGTGTTGATATAATCTTCATTGTACATCCCCTTATTGCATGATATTTAACCCAATACCAAACAAATTGGTCAGGTTAAATTTTAAGGTTAATTTAAGCTACCTTTCTGACAGGTTGTGTCGAATAATCGATATTATTTTAATTTTTTATCACTTTTTAAAAAGTTATTTATTACTTTTCAATTAATTAATTTGAATTTTTATATTATTTTATGCAAAAAAAGCCAACACTTGTTGGCTTTCATTGTTTAAGTAGAAATATTAGATGATTTGCACTACCACTTTACCTACATGCTCACCCGTATCCATAATGGCGTGTGCATCTTGAATCTGATTAAACTTAAATGTTTTATAGATCATCGGTAAACATTCACCTTTTTCCCATAGCGGTGCAACCGTTTTTTGCAAACCTTGTGCAATTTCAGCTTTCTCTGCCGTGGTACGTGCACGCATAGTTGAACCAGTAATGGTCAAGCGTTTCATCATGATTTGACCCAGTTTAACGTCTTTGGCTTTTGCCCCACCCAAGAATGCAATATAGACCAAACGCCCATCACGGCGTAATAAATTCAAATTACGTTCTAAATATGGCGCACCAACCATATCTAAAATAACATCAACGCCACCATTATCGGTTTGTTCATTAATGACCTGTTCAAAGTCTTGAGTCTTGTAGTTAATCGCAGTCGTTAAATCTGAAATGGCCGCAACTTTTTCATCAGTACCCACAGTTGCAAATGTTTTGATTCCAAGCGATTTACACAGCATTAAAGCAGTCGTACCGATCCCGCTGGTTCCACCATGAACCAGTACAGTTTCCCCTGCTTTAGCTTTACCCATCTGGAACACGTTCGCCCAGACGGTAAAGAATGTTTCGGGAATGGCTGCCGCTTGAGTAAAGCTTACGCCTGTCGGAATAGTCAATGTTTGGCTTTCAGGTACAACGCAATATTCAGCATAACCGCCACCATTGGTCAGGCCGCAAACTTTGTCACCGACTTTAAATTTGGTCACATCACTGCCTACAGCTTCAACAATACCTGAAACTTCCAGACCCGGCACTGGTGTTACGCCTTTAGGCATTGGATACAAACCTTGACGTTGTAAGATATCAGGACGGTTAATTCCGAAGGCATGGACTTTTACCAAAACTTCATCTGCTTTAGCTTCAGGAACCACTACTGTTTCAAAGCTAAGTTTATCGACACCGCCTGGCTCTGTAATAATGACTTGCTGCATGTTGGTTTGTGACATGATTTCTTCCCTTTCAATTTATTAACTATTCATCTATCTACGGTTTATTTCAACATAGTTCATCTGTGCTTTAAAGCCAACTCCTGCTTATGTCTGAGAGCTTACCATCAGCTAGAGAAATACCTCTAGATGTCGGTTTAATTTGGTTTGGCCATAAATAGCATAAGGAAACGATGAACCAAAGGCAGCACCATGAGGATCAGTGGAAATGCCATCAGCCACGATAAACTCCATGCATGCAGCCACAAAGAAAAGAAGCCATCCCCAAAACCTTTATTAATAATCATGTTAAAACAAGAAATCGCGCCACTCATGATGCCAGATAAAAACAGAGGCATGAGCCACGCTAAATGCTTGGGATGAATTTTTGGAAGATGGTTATGCATAATTGACCTATATATACTTCATCTTGATGTTGGCTTTTTATAGACGCTTTGAGTCTTTTTAAATGTAGGTGCTTACATTCGAGCGATGTCTACAGCGGCCTGATCGATCTTTTCTGCAATCTCACGGACTTGTTCAGGCGTGAGCTCACAACGCTGTATTTTCAGGCGCAGCGATGTTTTTAGATTTTCCATGGCACGTTTGATATCAATAAACTGTTCGTTATTGTGGATTTGTTTACGTGTGCTAAAGCGGCACAGAATTTTCTCTACAGTAGCTCGTTCTATTTCTAAGTATTTTATGCCGGCAGATGTAATGCTGTATTGCTTGCGCTCATCTACATTCAATGCTGAGCGTATATAGTGTTGTTCTTCGAGATAATTTAGCGTTGGGTAGATGGTACCTGCGCTAGGTGTATAACCGCCGCCTACGACGCAGCCTACATCTTTGATAATGTCATAACTAAACTTGGGTGCTTGAGCAATAAGATGCAGTACCAACAGTTTCATATGCCCTGATTCAAACAGACGTTTACGGGGTTTGGTAATGCTTCCGATATCTACAACAAGCTCAGAATTTGGCATAACAAAGATACACCTTAAGATTAATTAAGATATATCTTACTTGTTTTTTTGTATTTGTCATTATTTTTCTTTTGTAAAAAATCTAATACTTGTTAAAACTAAAAAAGCCATTATCACCAAGATCAAACAAGTAACTAAAAAGAAATATAGATTTTCGTATGCATTAGCAGGATAGTAAAAATTAGTAGTTTTCCAAATAGGTGCTATAATGTCTTTTCCTACACTTGGTATTGCTAATAGCCCAAAAAGAATTGCAAAAGCTAAATTGACTACATTACCCTTTTTCTCATGTTTAAATTGTTTTTCATCATAACTTATTAAAATTGCTTCATTAATCTGCGCTTTTAAATCATTTATCCCAAATTTTTCCCAAGCATTTTTACTATATATACGCACTTCACCCGATGCAGCTATTTCTTGAGGACTTGCAAGTTCATTTGCTCGCCAACGAAGAGCTGAAACCTCATCAACAGAATGACTTTGTCTTATTTTTTGCAATAGCGCTCTATGAAGCATGTAAACATATTCTATATACGTAGCAATCGCCTCGTGTGATGAAATATAATTTTCTGGCACATCAATTTCTTTCGCTTTTTTAGATAAAACTTTTAGGCATGCTGATTTTTCAAAAAAGATCGAAGCATCGTCAAAAAAACGAATATCTTCAACCAACTCACGATCCTTTCTAAAATCTGATGTAAACCGTTCTATAATGCTTAAAAATTCATTTTTAAATTTTTTATTATTTTCACTTGCAGTTGAACACTCCCCCTTGAAATCCAATAAATATATATATGGCCTTCCTTCCCAATAAGTACCATTTTCTATAATTTTCCTCTGCCCAAATAACAAATATCTAATCCCTGAGTTTGGATTACTTAACAAGTAAGCAAATAGATTCAAAAGACTTTGAGTTAAAGTTGAAAGCGTATCTCTGGAAACTGTATCTCTTGTTAACTCAATTAAACCTAGTGACTCTGATTCGCTCCTAAAAACTTTAATATTTTTATCAACCACTTTGTAGTGCAACTTTTCATCTTTTAACAACTTCCATCGCTTATAAAATGGTGTTCGTAAAGTATGGTTATATGATGTAGCTAATAGCTTACAAAGGAACGGACTAACATAAGCTCTATCAATTGGGTGTAAACCAAGATTAATACACTGATCAATATACTCTTTTATATTTAGATCAGTATTGTCTAATTCATTTTTATATTTAATTACAACAACCCCATCTTCAAAAACAGTAACAATAGGAGTTAATTTGATTACTTCTTTTTCATATTCTAAATATATTTTTTCCAAATAAAATTTTACAGATTCCGTAGACAATATATTAAATATTCTAGCTTGATGAAAACTTTCATTCACAGCAATTAAACAATATTCTGGGATATTTTCACCAGTTTCTGTATTTTGGACAGGATAAAAATTTATAGCTGCCTCATTTTCATTTTGAAAGTAAGTTTCAAAACCTAATATTTTATATTCATCATTTAAATTATAGTGAATTCTATTATTTTTAATTGCACACGTTCCCAATCTTAATTTCAATATATTCTCGATGAGACTAGAAATATCAACTATCTGCACATCTAAATAGCTACTATATGTATAGTGAATCTCAGATCCGTAAACTTCAAATTGTTGATTTTCTATTTCTTTTATTCCTTTCTATTTTCTTCTTATTATATAAAAAACCCACCTTACGGTGGGTCTTCTTTCAAATCAACTCAGTCTTACAGACGAACCAATTCCACAATCTTCTCAGCCAATTCTTCAACCGACTCTTGCGCGAAGCTTACATCTGTACCTTCTGCAACAGTAGTAATTACTGCAATACCTGTTTCACGAAGCAATACAACTTGTGCAGTATCTAAGTCTGCTTTTGCAATCGCAACGATACCTTGTTGAAGCAACAAGTTCTCAAGTGCTTGGGCATTTTCCAATGCTTTTGCAGATGCAGTAATTGACGCTGGTTTTTGACCCAAACGTGCTGCACGGTCTTCCGCTGTTACTGGATTGGTATGAGCTGACCATTCAACCGACTCTTCCACCATACCCGCACCAATCGTGACGTTATTCAAACGATCAATGAAGATAAATGAACCGGTATAACGGCTGTCCTGATAACGGTCAAATACTACTGGTGCATCAAATTCAATAGTGACGTTGGCAATCGCATTCAGCTCAAGGTGATCCACTTGCATTTGCTCAAGTGTATTCACATTGGTACGGAAGTTAATACCAGTCACTTTGGCAGGAACGGTTTGTGTACCAATTTTGATGTTATACAACTTGCCCAGCACAAGCGGTTGATCTGCCATCCATACCACAGTTGCTTTAACCGAACGCGAAATGGCAGGAATACCCTGATCCGCACGGATCAACATATTACCGCGTGATACATCAATTTCATCGTTTAGCGTCAATGTCACCGCTTGACCTGCAAATGCATGTTCAAGGTTGCCATCGAAAGTTACGATTTCTTTAACCGTTGAAGACTTGCCCGATGGTAAAGCAACAATTTTATCACCTACGTTGATTTCACCAAGCGCAATCGTACCTGCGAAACCACGGAAGTCGAGGTTAGGACGGTTGACATACTGCACAGGGAAACGGAAATCACGTTTCGCGGTATCACGGTTAATTTCAACAGACTCAAGCGTACCCATTAAGGTTTCGCCAGTGTACCACGGCGTATTTTCAGACTTGTTCACCACGTTATCGCCATTCAATGCAGAAATAGGCGTAAAAATGATGTTGCTTGGCTTACGGTCGCCCAATTGGCTCACGAAGTTGGCATAGTCGGCTTGAATTTCATTGAAGCGCGCTTCAGAGAATTCAACCAAGTCCATTTTGTTAATCGCAACAATAATGTTCTTAATACCGAGCAAGCTTGCAATATAGGTATGACGACGAGTTTGAGTTTGCACACCATAACGCGCATCAATCAAAATGATCGCAAGGTCACAAGTAGATGCACCTGTCGCCATGTTACGTGTGTATTGCTCATGCCCTGGAGTATCAGCAATGATGAACTTGCGTTTTTCAGTAGAGAAATAACGATATGCCACATCAATGGTAATACCCTGTTCACGTTCAGCTTGTAAGCCATCTACAAGAAGCGCTAAGTCAGGCGCATCACCTGTGGTGCCGACTTTTTTAGAGTCGCGCGTTACCGCTTGCAACTGATCTTCATAGATCAATTTTGAATCATAAAGCAAACGACCGATTAAAGTCGATTTACCATCATCCACGTTACCGCAAGTCAAGAAACGCAATAAATCTTTATTTTCATGTTGTTTTAAATAGCCCAAGATATCCTGGCTAATGAGTTCTGATTGATGAGACATTGCTCAAACTCCACATATTCTTTAGAAATCGGTTGTTTTGAATCTCTTTGAATCCACCTAAATCCTCCACGGACCATGGAGGACTACCCTTTTTTATTTACCCTTCTTTTATAAAGAGGTAAGCAGCACTGCTGCACAAGAGAGATTTTTAAAGGGATTCTTAGAAATAACCTTCCTGCTTTTTCTTTTCCATCGAGCCTGCTTCATCATGGTCAATCATACGACCTTGACGTTCAGAACTTGTGGCCAAAAGCATTTCCTGGATAATTTCCGGCAAGGTGTTAGCAGTTGATTCAACCGCACCCGTCAATGGGTAACAACCTAATGTACGGAAACGTACCGATTTCATTTGCGGAACTTCACCTTCTTTTAAAGGCATGCGTTCATCATCAACCATAATCAGTGTGCCACTACGTTCAACTACAGGACGTTCTGCAGCTAAATAAAGTGGTACTAATGGAATACTTTCCAGATAGATGTATTGCCAGATATCAAGCTCAGTCCAGTTTGATAACGGGAACACACGAATACTTTCACCTTTGTTCACTTTACCATTGTAAAGGTTCCAAAGTTCGGGACGCTGGTTCTTAGGATCCCAACGGTGCTTCGTATCACGGAAAGAATAGACACGTTCTTTAGCACGTGATTTTTCTTCATCACGGCGCGCGCCACCAAAAGCAGCATCGAACTTGTATTTATCCAGAGCCTGTTTTAGGCCTTGGGTTTTCATGATGTCGGTATATTTAGAGCTACCATGATCAAACGGGTTGATCCCAGCGTCTTTCCCTTCTTTATTTTGATGTACGATCAGATCGAAACCATGGGTTTTCGCCATGTTGTCGCGGAATGTGATCATATCTTTGAACTTCCAACCTGTATCGACATGCAATAGCGGGAATGGGAGTTTTGCAGGATAGAATGCTTTTAAGGCAAGATGCAGCATCACGGCAGAATCTTTACCAATAGAATACAACATGACCGGATTTTCAAATTCGGCAGCCACTTCACGGATAATGTGAATACTCTCAGCTTCTAGCTGTTTAAGATGAGTAAGTCTTTCCTCATTTATGGACATTGACAACACCAACTCAGATCAACGTGTACTTATTACACTTTTAAAAATATATATATTCATTATAAAGATTTAGTTATCACAACTATTGCTTGTTTTATTATATTGATATGCAAAATTGTCATATAAAGCTTACCTAATAATAAGTATAAGTTTTTATTAATGATTCACTTAAATGCTGATCTATTATTTTATTCAGACAGTGCTATTACCACAAGCCAACATTAAAATTTACAAAATCTTATCTGATTGGTTATTCCTCTAAAACATCTATGTTATTCGTGCTGAAAATTACATAGATTAGCCAAATTCTCTCCCATCTCCTATTTTGTTTTGTATTATGCCTACGCTAGACTGTACTCTTAAATCCGTTAAATCCAGCCTAGAACAGGCACAGCTTGCTGTTCATATCTATCAACACAATGAGCATTTTCTGATCTTGCAAGAACCTTTGAATGATGATGGTTCAATCCTGAATGATTTTGTGCAACATGAACTCACTGCTGACCAGATTGGGCTGCAATTTGGACTAAGACTTTCGGATAATTATCTCGATTTTTTGATGGGTGTTACCCATAGCAACCAAGACCGTAGCTATGAAATTGGGGCGGGTAATCTTAAGGCCGATCAAAAAGCATTTAACTTGCTGTATGCTTTTTATAACTACCCCAAAGCATTCTATTTGGTCAGTCTTCCACTTGCAGCCAATAGTACGCAACTTGAAGAAGCAATTGAAAGCCAATTATTCAATCAACCTGAATTAAATTTCCTAAATACCGCGGTTAAAACTAATCCGATGGGACAACCAGTGCACTGGATGAAAAACTTTATTACGCAACAGGCTTTGGACATGAAAGTTCGTATTCAAACCTGTTTGAATTAAGCTTTATCTGAATTAGGCGCGGCTTAAATCAAGATCTGATTGTTTTGAGATGTCCTACATTTAGCCAATTTAATTAAAAGGTGGATAATCAGTATCTCCTAGACCTTTATCACATTTCTACTCTTTTACGAGAGGAGAAATTTAAATCATCTTCTACAAACCTTACTAAAAACACCTCTTCATAAAACAATAACTCTGCTCAACAACTGAACTTACATTTATACCAACATGAATTCATTTTTTAGACAAATTTATTTCTTCACCACTCTGTTTGATTTAGATTATTTTATATAAAAAACAATAATTTGAATAATTTAAGTGAACAAATGTATAGAGGTAAAAAAATAATGGGGGAACTTATTATTCATTCTTTTACGCTCATTTTCAGAGTTTATATTTGCCTGATGTTGCTATCAGGCAGTTAAGAGCTACTTTTGCTTTTACTGGGTGGTGGCTCTAAAGGATGGTTGGAGCAATTTTACTGAATAATTTAAGCACTGCATAACATGTTGAAATTGGCATCGATGCAGATCAGATTCCCCCTAAGTTTTAGACTGGTTATATTTAGGTATGTGCCACTTTTTGTCCCGCTAATTATTTTCTTAGCCCTTTATAGTTTAACCGGTTGTATTATCCAACCGTATGGTTAATGAAACGAATAACATCTTGTCTATCGAAAACAGGTAGAAATCTAGATTCGTTTAGCATTATTAAAATATTTACACCAGATTATCCGTAAAAAGCATTAAATAGATAGAAATATTGATAATGTTAAAATCAATTAAATCAACATTCTAGGCTAGAGGGTCGGAATCAATGCATCAAGCGAAGTCTATTCGGATCATGGGTAACGTCCCTATCTGAGTAAGTGGTGAACAGCGCTTTAGCTTTACGTTATCAAATTCAACCCCCCGATCATTGCTAGCCTGATGAATTAACGGGGGTATTCAAGCAGTTAATCCTAATAGTTTAACTCAAAGTCTAAAGTGGCTTCATCTAAATAAAAATTTAAAAAATGCAGCCAAATCAGCTACATTTTTTATTTTAAATTGAATAAATTTTATACAATTATTCTGCATAAACTTACTTGAGTTATAACTGTAGGACGTTACATTATCTGCTGACATTGCATATATAGAGCATAATAATGACTTCCTCTATTTACCCTGCCTTGCGGTTTAAAGAAAATGCAAAAGCTGCATTGGAATGGTATAGCTCTATTTTCCCAAATAGCCAAATTACTCAACAACTACTGGACACTGCGGTAAAAGCAAAATTTTCAGGTATCCCGTTTGTTGGTATTAACGGCGATAACTCTTTTATAACCCATTCTTCTATTTCTTTTATGGTGACTTGCGAAACTTGTTCTAAATTGACTCTTACTGGAATGGAATTACCTTACAGGGCACTGAAGACCGGTGCAGTTGGTGTAAAGACTAATCTGATATCAACTTGCAAGTTGTCCCGAAAATTTATGGGAGATTTTAAACAATAATCCTCCTAGCCTAGATACCATATTCAAAATAAAAAGAGTGCTTGATGATTTAATTCGAGCGCAATAAAAATTAAAAAATAAAATTTGCCCAGAATACAATCAAAAATAATTTATGATTTTTCAAAAAACAATGATTTATCTAGCAAAAACTAACTAAACGCGAGTATAAAAAAATGATTAATTTTAAAAAGATGTGTAAAAATCGTTTTACCCCTTGCCTGTATTTAAGTCTAGGCTGCCTGACTTCTACTGTAAACTCTGCAGATTTACCTCAAATTAAACATCACCCTATAAATGATATTGTTCAGCAGAATACTGTCAAAAAACTTATTTCTTCAGCAAAGAAAACCACTAAAATTGATCAGATGCGCATTATGCATATCGATATTGACTATATATATGACAAAGACAAAAAACAGCAACAGGAGAATATTCGGACTTTAATAGAACGGATTCAACAGATTCAACCTAATACCATTTTTTTACAAGCTTTTGCTGATCCAGATGCGAATGGTTCAACAGATCGGGTCTACTTTAAAAACCGTCATATTCCCTTAAGAGAAAATCTTTTTCCAGTTCTAGTAAAGCAAATTCGTAGCAAAACTCAGGTAAAACATATATATGCGTGGCTGCCTTTAATGGCTTGGGAATTTCCAAAAAGCTACCACATTCCCTATGTTTTACATAGTGAAGGCGGAAAGCAAGGTTATATTCGGGTTTCTCCATTTGATCAACAAAACCTGAAATATGTTTCTGAAATTTATTTAGATTTTATGAAGTCTAATTCAGTGGATGGAGTACTCTATCATGATGATATTACCCTGAATGATTATGAAGATATTTCTGCTCCTGCCCGAAAGAT
>Ga0308169_10006511_pt1 | contig 10267 bp, 6 predicted proteins | sample PhyBR1_2_FD_202139 | JGI IMG/M metagenome (GOLD analysis project Ga0308169, IMG submission 202139) | Phyllosphere microbial communities from UC Gill Tract Community Farm, Albany, California, United States - DLSLSB.R1 | ecosystem: Host-associated > Plants > Phyllosphere > Unclassified | place... | reverse complement strand
ACGACCAGTTCGACGACGACGGCGACGGCGTGGCCGAGCGCACCGTGACGCAGATGCTCTTCGACTACCAGGGCCTGCCCGAGGGCGGCCTCGGCTACCTGCGCCTGATGCACTTCGACAACGTCGGTGAGCAGATCACGGTGCGCACGTACTCGCCGTCGCTCGACGACTACGACAGCGACGACCCCTCGCTCGAGCCCGTGCACCAGGAGTTCGTGGTGCCCTACGCCACGGCTGGCATCGACCCGCGCACCAAGACGCTGCGCACGAACTCCTTCACGGCCGAGGTGCAGACGCCTCAGCTGATCGGGAGCGTCGCCGACGTCGCGAGCGGCACCGAGGCCTCTCTCGCCTGGCCCGACGCACCGCTCGGCAGCCTCGGCTGGTTCGTCACGGTCACCGACCCGTACGGTGCCCAGTCTCGATCGGGCGTGAGCACCCTCACGGTCGTCGCCGCGGCGGTCGACCCGGGCACGCCGACCGACCCGGGCACGCCGACCGACCCGGGCACGCCGGGGGCCCCGGGCGACCCCGGCACGCCGGGCACTCCCGAGCTGCCCACGGGTCCGGGTGCGGGAGGCGCGGTGCCGGTCGCTCCCGGCGCCGGTCCCACCTCGGGCACGGCACCGCGCCCCGGCACGGCGGCGCCCGCCGCGACGACGCCCCGCGACCGTGCGGACGACCCGCTGGCGTTCACGGGAGCCGACCCGCGACTCCTCGCGGCCGGGGGCCTCGGCGTGCTGCTGCTCGGTGCGGGAGCGCTGCTGCTCGTGCGGCGCCGCCGCCGCCGCCGCGCGTAACGCCACCGAACCCCTTCTTCGCACGAGAACCCCGCCGCGGCGCGGGTTCGCGGGCGAGGAAGGGGTTCCTCGCGGCCCGTGTGCAGCCCGGGTTGGTCGTCAACGCCGCATGAGGGCGGCGAAGCTGACCATACCCGTGCGCTCCAGCGTGTCGAGCACGTCGTCAACGGTCATGGCCGGATTGCGCGCCTCGTCGGTGATGCGCTGCACCACCTTGTGCACGCCGATGGGGTCGAGGTGGAACTGATCGATCAGGAAGTCGTCGGGGTGCCGCGCCTCGATGCCCCACGGCGCGAGCGACTCCTCAGGGAAGTCCCTGAGGTTCATCGTCACGATCACCGAAGCGTGCGACCTGATCGCCGCCGCGACTACGTGCCGGTCGTCTGGATCAGGCAGGCTGATCACGGTCTCGAGCTGCTCGTGGCCGGTGACGAGACAGTCACGGATGGCTGTCTCCATGAGCGTCCGTGTTCGGTCGAGCCGGTGAGCTGGCACGTCAGGCAGGTTCGCGCTGATGTTCCGGAAGACCTCGTCGAGGATCCGGCTCGTCCAGCGAGCCCGCACCAGGCCGGTCTCCGTGAGAGTCAACAGGAGGTTGCGGAGCGTGGCCGGGTAGAGGACGTTCGCGTCGAGGATGACGGGGAAGGTCACGGGTCCGTGTTCACCTCGCCGCTGTCGGCGATGAGTTCGGCGAGTCGGGTGCGACGCTCATCGTCGTCGCGGCGCTTGAACGCGAAGAGCGAGTCCGCCCGAACCCTCCGGTGCGTGCCGACCATGCCGTAGCTGATGGCGCCCGACTCGAGCAGCTTGATGAGATGCGGACGCGACACGTTGAGGAGCTCGGCGGCTTGGGTCGTCGTGAGCTCGGCGTTCTTGGGCACGATCGAGACAGCCTCACCGACGGACATCTTGGCGAGGATGCGGGCGAGGAGGTCCATCGCCTCGCGAGGGACTGCGACGGGCGAGTCGAGTCCGGCGACGGCCACCTCGATGGGGTCCGTGCCGGCGTGTGCGCTGGCCAGGACCTGGCGCACGAGAGGCAGTGCGTCGCGGGCGAGTCGAGAGTCGTCGGACAGGGGCACGGAAGCGGGCATGCCCCGATTCTAAACGCAACAACCGCAACGGTGTCCGGTCGCGTCACGACGCGTCCCTCTCCGAGGCGAACCGCGGCGCCATGGCCTCCATCTGCTCGAGCACGAGCTTGATCGCCTCCGGCTGCTTGTCCGGTGGGTACCCGTGACGGACGAGTAAGCGCTTGATCGACGACCGCAGCTTCGCCCGGACATCGTCTCGAACGGTCCAGTCGGTCCGCACGTCTCGCCGCATGACGTCGACCAGCGATCGGGCGATGTCGGCGAGGACGCCATCGCCATGCACGGCCACCGCAGATTCGTTCTGTGCCACTGCGTCGTAGAACGCAAGTTCATCCCGGTTGAGCGGCGGCGCGAAGGCGTCGCCTCGCGCCCCCTCGGCGGCGACCTCGTGCGCGAGCGCCACGAGCTCGGCGATCACGGCAGCCGCCGTGAGCTGTTGGTTCGTGTACCTCGCCATGAGCTCGGTCAGCCGTTCGGAGAACGCGCGGCTCCGCACGGCGTTTCCTTGCGTGCTCACCGACGCCTCCTGAGCCAGCAGCGCCCGCAGCGCCTCGATGGCCAGATGCGCCGTGCTCGAGTCCTCGGCCTGCTGCACGAAGTCGGGCGTGAGGTCGGTCAATGTCGGACGGGGCAGGCCGGCCGCCTCGTAGATGTCGAGCACCTCACCCGACACCGTCGACTCGGCGACGAGCTGACTCAAGAGACGTTCGATGTCGTCGGGCACGGGCTCGCCCGACGCTTTCCGCTCCTGCGCGTCGAGCTTGGCCATGTACACGCGGACCTCTTCGTAGAAGCCGATCTCGTCGGCGACCTCTGAAAGCGTCTCGCGTCCCGACGCGAGCGCCCAGGCGCGGGCCAACTGCGACGCTCGCTGCCGGTAGCGGACCTGCCGCGGAGCACCGTCCGTGTCGCCTTCCACCACCTGTCGGGCCGGGTCACGAAGATGGCTCACCGCCCGGAGGGCAGCGTTGGCGTAGGCCAACCTGCCGCCTCGAGCGCGCACCTCTTGCCACGCGCTGCCCTCGACGAGCGACCGGATCTCGAGCACTATCTCGAGGGCGACTGCGGCGGCCTCGTCGACCCCTCGCCCGACGGGCCTCGTCACCTTGTCGGCCTGGGTGTACTCGTTCAAGGCGGCCGTGAGGTTCTCCATCAGAGGTGCATAGGCGACGAGCAGGCCGTCCTGCTTGCCCCGGAACGTTCGGTTGACGCGTGCGAGGGTCTGCATCAGCAGGGCACCCTTCATCGGACGATCGAGGTAGAGCGTGTGTAGCGGTGGCGAGTCGAACCCGGTGAGCATCATGTCCTTCACGATGACGATCTCGAGGTCGTCGTCCTCGTCGCGGAGTCGCTCCTTGATCGCCTTGTTCTGCGACGGTCGACGGACGTGGTCCACGATCGGCGAGAAGTCGGACGGCACTCCCGAGTAGACGACCTTGATCCGCCCCTTGTCCACGGCGTCGTCGTGCCAGCTCGGCTCGAGAGCGACGATGGCCGTGTAGAGGTCGGCGCAGATCTGGCGGGTCGCGCCGACGATCATCGCCTTGCCGGGTGACTCAATGAACGGGACCAACCGCCGACGCCGCTCGGTCCAGTGCTCGACGATGTCGCGCGCGAGCGCGTCGATGCGATCCGGGGCCCCGTAGACCGCGTTGATGACGGCGACGCTCGCTTCGAGGCGGGCTCGTTCGACGTCGTCGAGCCCGACGGTCGCCTCGTCGGCGGCGTCGTCGAGCGTCTGCTGGGTGACGCCGTCGGCGAGGGCGACCTTGATCAGGCGCGGTTCGAAAGCGACTGGGACGGTCGCCCCCTCGTCCACCGCCCGGGTCAGGTCGTAGATGTCGATGTAGTCGCCGAAGACGTCGCGGGTGTTGCGGTCGGCGAATGAGATCGGAGTGCCGGTAAAGGCGATCAGCGTGGCGAAGGGCAACGCCTGCCGCAGGTACTTCGCGTAGCCGTCGAGGTCGTCGTAGTGGCTGCGGTGGGCCTCGTCGACGACCACGACCACGTTGCGGCGATCGCTGAGCAACGGATGATCGGGGCTGGCCTCCCTCTCCTTCTTGCTCAGCCCGAACTTCTGCAGCGTCGTGAACAGCACGCCGCCGGTAGTAGTCGACGACAGGGCCTTGCGCAGCGCGGCTCGAGACGTGATCTGTACGGGCTTCTCGGGCAGCAGTAGGCTGTGGTCGAAGGTGTCGAAGAGCTGGCCGTCGAGCTCGGTGCGGTCGGTGACGACGACGATCGTGGGGTTCTTCAGGCGAGGGTGGCGCCCGACCAGCGCGGTGTAGAGCTCCATCTCCATCGACTTACCCGAGCCCTGCGTGTGCCAGACGACGCCCGCCTTGCCGTTCGTCTCAACAGCCTGCACCGTCGCCCCCACAGCCTTGGTCACGGCGTAGTACTGGTGCGGCTTGGCGATGCGTTTCGCGAGACCGTCGTCACCCTCGTCGAATGCGATGAAGGAGCGCAGCATCTGCAGCATACGGTCCTGGTTGAAGAGGCCGGACAGAGCGACTTCGAGGGGGTTCTCTGCACCCATATCGTTGTCGGCACCCGAGGCGACCGGGTTTCCGTCGTCGTCGACGTTCCACGGCGAGAAATGGTTGAGGGGCGTGAAGGGCGTGCCGTATTCGGCGATGACGCCGTCGGTGGCGACGACGAAGGCACAGAAGCGGAACGCTGCCGGGAACTCGCGCCGGTAGGTCTGCAGCTGAGCGTGCGCACCCGCGACGACTGAGGCCTCGCTACCGGCCCGTTTAAGCTCGATAATGCTGATGGGCATGCCGTTGAGGTACAGCACGACGTCGAGTCGGCGATCGTGCTCGCGGTCACGGAGCACGACCTGGTTGGCCACCAGCCAGTCGTTCTCGTCGGGGTCGGAGCTGACCACCCTGATCGTCGGTGTCACCTCGTAGCCGGTGTGGTCGATGTAGCTCAGCCGATGACCGTCGACGAGGATGTCGTGCACTCGGTGGTTCTCGGTGATCGCGTCCTGCGAGCGCGGCTGCACGATCTCGGCGACGGCCTGCTGCAGGTACTCGTCGGGCACCATGGGGTTCAGCTCTCGAACGGCCTGCAGGAGGCGCGGCCTGATGACGAGGTCGGCCCACGACTCGCGCTCACTCGATCCCGGCGCGATAGTGCTGCCATGAACGGGTCGCCAGCCCAAGGGCTCGGCCAGGTACTCGAGCGTCGCGTGCTCCCAGTCCGCCTCGGACAACCCGGGCATCAGAGCACCTCCTCGACGGTCTTCTCGGCGTCGCGGACACGGAGTTTGCCCGACATCAGGGCCGGGAGGAGCGAGTCTCGGAGCGCTGCAAGCTGCGCTGATTCTTCTCGCGCCTTGCGAGCAATCGTTCGCAACCTCGAGACCTGGTCCTTAAGCCCAGGTGTCATGAGCGCAGGATCAGGCACCATCAGGGACAGTATTTCCGCGGGCTTGACCCGTTGGTGGCTTCCCGACGTTCCCGCAGCCATGCCCTCCAATCTCACGCCGAGATGCGGTTGACTCAGGAGGGTCGCAAGGAGACCGGTCGAGATCTCCCGCGGTTCCAGGACGACGAACTCAGTCGATGCAACTGCCGAGACTTTCTGAGATGGCAGGACGTCCCAGACACGCGGGAAGCGTGGATTCAGTTTGGACACGAGGACAGCCGGAGAATCTAGAACGAACTTTGCGCTCTTGATCGTCGAGGAATCTGTGCGCTGCGGCAGCTTGCGCTCATCGAAGGCGGGCAAGCTGAAGTGATCCACGCGGGCGGCCATGAGCGACGGCTCGATCTGCTTTCGAACGTGTTCAGCTACGGATCGGACTGTCACCAGCTCGCCCTTCGTAGGTACGAGTGCGACCGACAATCGTTCGGTGACTGTCGAGACTTGCTGGTTAGCGGCGATCTTGTCGTCGAGGGCTCCCAGTACCTCGGCAATAGCCCGCTGGTTTTCCATCTTCGGAAATTCGACAGGCCACTGACCCATAGATGCCAGGCCGATCCTGTTGACCGTTGCACCATGAATGGTGTTGATCTCGATGAGCCGCTGGAATCGGGGCGACAGGAAGTAGTACAGCAAGAAGCGTGGATGAACGCGCCCGGGCTTTGGGCGCAGCAAGGCCATTCGCCGACCCAGACAGGCATCGACGCCCTCGGGCATCAACGCAGCTTCCCCGAGTCGTGTCTCGTAGGAGAAGAGGAGATCACCCGCGACAGGTGTTACTCGCCGCGTCCAGACGCGGAAGTCGTCCTCACTTACGCGATCCGCTGCGGCGAGGTCAAGCCTGCCATCATTCAGGCAAGCGATGTTGAGGAAGTACTTGCCCTCAGCCTTCCGCTCCGGAGTCGCATGCGGACCGTCAAAGATGGTGACAACGTCGCTCAGGGCCTCAGACATCGACGCGCCCCAGCTGCTCGCGCACGACTGCCGCAAGACGGTCGGACTCTTTGAACTGCGTCAACAGCTCTGTCGTCAGGCGATCGATCTTCTCGTCGAGCGGCTCGGCGTCCTCAGCGACCGGGGCTGCCCCGACATAGCGACCGGGCGTGAGCGCGTAGTCGGCAGCCTTGATGTCCGCCAGGGTCGCGGAATAGGCGAAGCCGGGCTCGTCTTCGTAGGCGACCCCCGCCTCCTGCGCTGACGCGGTGCCCCGCCACCGGTGGAACGTGTCCGTGATCTTGGCGATATCGTCGTCACTGAAGGCCCGCTCGGCCCGATCGACCATGTAGCCGAGGTTGCGGGCGTCGATGAAGAGCACCTGGCGCGTCCTGTCGGCAGAGCCAGCGCCTCCTGCGGTCTTGTCCTTCGCGAAGAACCAGACGCACACCGGGATGCCCGTGCTGCGGAACAGCTGGGTCGGCAGGGCCACCATGCACGACACGAGGTCGGCCTCGACGATCTCGGCGCGGATCGCCCCCTCGCCGCCCGAGTTCGACGACATCGAGCCGTTGGCCATCACCACGCCTGCAGTGCCGTTCGGCTTGAGCTTCGAGATGATGTGCTGGATCCAGGCGTAGTTGGCGTTGTTGGCCGGCGGCACCCCGAAGCGCCAACGGGGGTCGTCCTCGCGGCGGGTCCAGTCCTTGACGTTGAAGGGCGGGTTGGCCATGACGTAGTCGGCCAGGATGTCGGGGTGCTGGTCGCGGGCGAAGGTGTCGCCCCATTTGCTTGCGAGGTTGCCGGTAAGCCCGTGGATCGCCATGTTCATCTTCGCCATGCGCCAGGTGCTCTCGTTGAACTCCTGCCCGAAGACGGAGATGTCGGAGCCCTCGCGGTCGTGCGCCTGCAAGAACTTCTCGGCCTGGACGAACATGCCGCCCGAACCGCAGCACGGGTCGTAGACCCGGCCGCTGGTCGGCTCGAGCAAGTCGACGAGCACGCGCACCACGCTGGCGGGCGTGTAGAACTCGCCGCCGCGCTTGCCCTCGGCGCGGGCGAACTTCTCGAGGAAGTACTCGTAGACCTCACCGAGCAGATCACGAGCCCGCGTGACGCCCTGGCCGGTGAACCGGGCCGAGTTGAAGAGGTCGATCAGCTCACCGAGCCGGCGCTGGTCGATGTTGTCGCGGTTGTAGATCCGGGGCAGAGTCGCGGCGAGCGATGTGTTCGCCGCCATGAGCGCGTCCATCGCGTCGTCAACCAGCTGACCGACGCTCTTGGCGGGTTCGCCCATGGCAGGGGCGGTGCCCTTGGCGTTCTGCGCGAGGTAACCCCATCGCGCCCTCGCGGGGACCCAGAACACACCCCGCCCGGTGTACTCGTCGGGGTCGTCGATGAGCTGCGCCACCTGCTCGTCGTCGAGCCCGTCGGCATGCAGCTCGGTATCGATCTGCGCTCGCCGCTCGGTGAAGGCGTCGGAGACGTACTTGAGGAAGACGAGGCCGAGGATGACGTTCTTGTACTGCGAGGCGTCCATGGAGCCGCGGAGCTTGTCGGCGGCCTTCCAGAGCGTGTCCTTGAGTTCTTTCATGGTCGACGGGGTGGCGTCGAGCTCGGGCTTCGTGCGGCGCTGTCGTGGCGTTGATGTCGTGGGGGTTGGAGGCTGCACATCGAGAGGAGGCATCATGCCCCTCCTTCCAGGTCGGTGTCGGGTGTCGTTCGGGTGAAGAACAGGGCGCTATCGCGGACCCCGTCGGTTAGGAGTTGCTGAGCCGACTCGAGCTGATCGAGCTGTAGTCGCAACTGGAGACGGCGTTCGTGCAGAGCCTCGAGAACTGTGCCGAGCCGATCCCTCTGACTCAGCGGAGCGGGCGGCACAGCCCAGCGACGCCAGTCGACGCCCTTCTGCTCGGCGCCGTTGATCGCGCCCGCTACAAGCTCAGGAGTGAGTCCTACACGCGTTCCGTCGACGACGCGAAGGATGCGGGCGGGCGCCTCCACGAGAGAGCGGCCTCGTCGGTCTATCAAGGCGGCTGCGGGCTGTGGAACGACGATGACGTCGCCAGGCCGTGTCAGGGTCGCTCGCGGGTAGGTGCCCTGCTGCACGATCACGGGGACGGCACGATCGATCCGTAACGAACCCTGGCGGACGTCTTCGTTCGAGATCAGAGGCACGCCGCTCGCAGCGATGTCTTCGGGTTGAATGCGCGTTCCTGGATACATGAGAACAATCCCCTGGTCAGCCAAGTCACCGAGAACAAGTTGGGCCTTGGGCTCAAAGGTCAGTGAGGGCTCGAGTCCGGAGACGGCTTCCCGCACGGAAGGCCCGAGAGCGTCAGTCGACTGCGCTACGGCGAGCGCGGAGGCTGCGTTCGCCTCCTGTCGAGGCCTCGACGGCGAAACCCGTGCTAGTGCCTTGGCCGCCGGGATGAGGGAACGGGATCGAGCTACGACCCTCGCGCGGGGTGCCCAGGATCCATAGGCGAATTTGTGTGCGGCGCCGGATTCGTTCGGAGACAGGGAGGCGACGATATCGTCGACCAGACGTTCTGACACCCCCGGTGTCAACGCGACTTCGTCGAGGTCAGCGACGCGGACGAGATCCGGCCGTGCTGCGTTGACGGGCCGGGCAGCGCTGCTGCCGGAGAAGACGAGGACGGCGAGGTGCTGCCTGGGGCTTGAGGTCACGAGTCCTCGAGGCAGCCGAACACCGTAGCGGAAACGCGGGTCGCGCACTAGATCCGCTCGCTGCGTCTGCAGGGCGCGGTCCGGGAGGGCGTCGAGCAGGAGCGAGGCGGGACCCACGACGACGGCTGTCACCTCGGGCGACAAATTCAGTAGGGCTTCGGAGAGCGCGGCCATCGCTGCCTCGTGGTCTGCAGCGGGCGGCGTGCGCCACGCGATGAGAGGCGCCGTCGTGCTCTGACGGTTCGCCGAACACTCGAAGGAACATCCGCGGGCCACCAGCCGACGTCGTGTCAAACGCGCCACGGGGTGATTGCCGTGGATCGAGACCGCGAGAGGGTTCGCCTCAGATCCGAGCTCGAGTGCGATGTCATCCAGGTGGCCTGTCGAGTCGATCACGCGCGACGCCCCGACTTCCGCTGCGAGCGCCCGAATGGTCGATGCGAGAAAAAGGACCCCCGTCTGCGCCAGGACGCCGCGATTCAGACGCGCCGGAGCCAAGCGGAAGCGACCCCGCATCAACTCATCGAAGGCTGCGTCAGCACCCCACGAAGCCTCGACCCGCGACGCCACGTCTTGCACTACGAGGTCGAAGGGAGCGTCTACGAGGCTCTCAATCTCACTCCTCAGCAGGGAGTCGTCCGCATCGACGTCTGCAGCGATGCCTCGGAGATCGTCAAGCGTCTCGGGCTCTGGGTGACCGAGCGCTGCGAGCGTGAGCAAGGACGAGACCACCATGAAGGCGCCGTCCAAGTCAGGAAGAGAACTCACCGACGCGACGTCGTCAGCTGCAGACCTGTTGTTGCCGAGTCCTGTCCTCGCGAGCCAGGCAACGACCTGTTCTGACCGAAAGAGTGGGCTCGAGCCGGACCAGGTCACGCCAGCGGGGAAAGGATCTCCACCGTTCGCATACCGCTTCCGCCATGTTGAGACCACCGGTCGCTTAACCCGCGCAAGCCGGGCGACGTCAGACGACGTCAGCAGCACTGACGCTGTAATAGACGGATCGATGGTCTTAGGGGGCATGTGGGAAGCATCACGCAGTTGGGAGCAGCTGGCAATCTCCGACAGCGATAAGGCCACTTATCAATGTTCATCCATCCTTGTCTTGGCCCTGGGCGGGGTCCACAGAGAGGGCCTGAACTGCTCTCTGCGGTCGCCGAAGGGCCCGACCGCGTCACCGCCATCCGGCGAGCACGCCGTCACGGGTGCTGGGCCTTGGGCGGGGGCTGGTGCCGCCCAGCCGGGGCTGCTTGGCTGGGGGCATGTCCATCTCCACCACGGCCGAGAAGGCCGACCTCCTCCGCTCGCTGCACGTGC
>Ga0308169_10006510_pt1 | contig 10268 bp, 14 predicted proteins | sample PhyBR1_2_FD_202139 | JGI IMG/M metagenome (GOLD analysis project Ga0308169, IMG submission 202139) | Phyllosphere microbial communities from UC Gill Tract Community Farm, Albany, California, United States - DLSLSB.R1 | ecosystem: Host-associated > Plants > Phyllosphere > Unclassified | place... | reverse complement strand
AGCGCTGCTCCATGCGGAACGGTAGCGAAGACGAGAGGGATGAAGATTTTCAGAAGTTTAAGTTAAGGTAGCGTGGGTTTTTCGGCAGCGGCTAAGCTGGCGAACCAGCCGCCCTCAAGCCAAATGCACTCGGGTCATCGTGCAAACAGGGGAAGAAAAGAGATCAGGTGGAAGGATGATTAGATGCATTTGAGCTCACCTAAACTACTGTACAAAACCGGAGGGCGAAAGGACGTCGATCAGAAAGCCCGCTCTCGCCCGCGACATCGGCTTCACCACCCACAAGGGGTAGATCGGCTCCTGTCGCCAGCTTCTTCGATGGTCACCCGCCCGAGGGCGAGGCCAAAGGTCTCTGTGAAAGAGCGGAGCGGGTACTAAATCATCCCCTCGACGTGGAAAATGTGGCTAGTGTAGACTAGCAAAAACGAGACATTAACTATACAGAAATCCTGCAGAGTCAGCCATGTTCGTGCAGGAGGAGAGCCGGGTGCGAGGGATGGTGAAGAGAGGTGGTCTGTCGACGAGGAAGGGGCTGAGAGGGGTGTAAAAGGAGTTCCCAATTTACCTGCTAAGTATGTTCGCTGAACGGCAAGAAGAAGTGCAGGTTGCATGTTATATACCGCGGCAGCGGCCAGCGAGCGACCAGCCAGACGCCCCGGAGAAATGCGAAAAACTGCATAATCCCGGTGTGGCACCTTGGAACCGACCGCCCACCCCTACTGCGCCCTGAGGGATACGCGACGTTCCTGGTCCGAGCCTGCACATGCAGCAGCAATCCACCAGGACACACCCAGCCTGCACACAAAGATACACAGGGAAACGCCCGTTTGCGATCGTGACCACTCCGCCGAGTGCGGCATGGACAGCGGTAATGCCGTCTGACCCTAATCCGATCCCTGCTCACATCGCTTGCAAGCGTGTCCCGCGTGATCTTGGGCGTAAGCAACCGATCTTCCTGGAACGCCTAGTTCATGAACCGACTGCAAATTTGCCAGCGTCAAGGTGTGAGGCGAGGACCCGTAGCCTGCACTTCTTCTTGCCGTTCAGCGAACATACTTAGCAGGTGGAGCAAAGAGTGAATTGATGAGGATGCGTACCCAGTCAGACCATTCCTTTGGCGGAGTACAATAATGCTGGTGTCGGTGACTTCACTCTCCGCCAGCGCAGCGCGCTGGCCAGCTGGGCGGGGGAACGCCACATGGCCCCTTGCAAATGCCTTGTAGCGCCGAGTCTCACCCCACCGAGTACCCGATTTCTGGTAAGCCAAAGGGCGCTCTCAGCGTGGCAGGTTTAGGCTGCCACTTGGCCATGGCGCCGGTCCAGGACGGAGTCAATGTGCATACGGCACCTATAGTATGGCTTTATAACATGTGCCACAAGTCTCCTCTACTTCTTCTTTCCGCCGTCAATCTCCTTGATCCACCTCTTCGGAATCCCCCGCTCCAGCAGAGCCTCCGTGATGACCTTTACTTGCGGCCCCTGCACCATGATCTCCTTTAGATTCAGCTTGGGCGAGGCGCCATTCAGCGGCTGCACCGATGCACTCCCCGCGCACCGCTTCCTCATCTCCTCCGCAAAGTCATCTATGTCGACGCCAAATGTCTCCAAGCCGGTGACAATCGTGACCGTCTTCCTTCCCTGCCTAGTCTTGACGGCCATAGTGATAGGCTGTAGTGCTCCTTTCCTGCTTGTCAGCTGATGTTGTCGGACGCTTCACTTGGCACATACTTGACGACTCCGTTGATGGACACCAACCACGCCACGCCGGCCCGCAGCTTGCTAATGACCTCGTCTCTCGTCATATGCTCGCCCGACTGCGCATTCTTGACACCCATAGCTTTGGCCAGGTTGTCGTCTAGCGTGATCATGCGATGATTCCGGTTGTCGACCAGGCCATATTTGCTGACATATCTCTCGAAAACAGATTTGAGCGTCACCGTCGGATTGAGCGATGTCTTACTGTCTGTGAGCCCAACATCGAACTGGACCCTCAGGTTCACTCACTCGATACCCGCAGCTTCCCAGAATGGAGCACCAGTCCCGCTGGGACGCCAGAGCTCCTCGATGTCCAGTCCCTTGCTCTTCGCACCGCTCGCCCCGGCAGCTACCCCATCCACTGGGGCAGCAGCCTTGGCAGCCCTCTTTGCCGCTCTCGCATCGTCTTGAGCAATCGTCAAGAAGTCCTCGTGAGAAAGCAAGCTTGGATGCTTGGTATCGAAGCTTGGGTCAGTCCATCTTCAACTTGACCATGCACGCGCTCACCTCTGAACCATCGCCTCTCCCTTGACCTCTTTGATCTTGATCAGGCCATCCTTGCTCGCCTCCTTCATCCACTTGCCCAGCTTCTTCCACTCCGACTTGGCAATGACGACGTTTTCTCGTTGATGTCTTGGGATATATGCTGGCCGATTTGGCAAGATATGGCCAGAGTAGAGCTGCGAAGCGGGGACCGGGAAGGACAATGATGCGATTGCGTCCGAGGAGAGCGCTTGCAGAAGCGCCAGATTCAAAAGGGTGGAGATTTCGGTCGGAGAAAGGGGAATCGATTCAGATTGATTAGGCCCCGCCGCGTTGTCGTCCACCTTGAGGTGGTCGATATCACTGGCGATCTCGGTAGTCGGAGTGCGAGGCCTGGACGGACCAGCTTCGGCCTGAGGCGGCGCGACCAAGGGGTTTAGCGGAACAGGAAGGGGGAAGGTGGGCAGTGCCGGTTTTGTGCCGAGCTCCCATAGACTAGTATGAGCGATGCCAGCATGCTTCGAGCGTCGTTACTCACTGATCATCGATGATACACAGGACATCGCAAAACTTGCCCTCGTCGCCATCCGTGTCCGCCTTGAGCTTCCGTATCCGGCGCTCGACCGCTCCTCTGACTCCACCTTTCGCGGCAACCCGACCGACTCCAACGTACGACACATCCAACCCGTTGTCTCTTGATACAACGAAGGCAACCAGGCCGTGCTCGGGAACATCAGGTATCAGATGTGGCTTGGCGAGATTCCGCAAGGCCGGGACGAATAACGGTGCTCCGGTCAAGAGGGGCGGAGGCAGGGGATAATGTAGCTGAAGGATAGGCAATGGCGGGTGCGGTAGGGGCAGGGCCAGCAGCGATACTGAGGTCAGCCCTACCCTCGGTATGCTCCATGATGGGTGAAGTACAGGTGGGGAAGTACTCCTTGCTCCCCCGACCTAACGTCATCCAGAGTGGATCCCCATCCGGACTGTACCACACCGTCTTCCAGTCAGCCAAAATGTACGCGGGCATCCAGCTACGGCACACTCACTCCCTCACTTCCACCGCTGGTTTCAATACTTCCCGTCCTCACGCTTTCTGGAACGATCGCCTTGGCGACCTCTTTCGCAATCTCAGCCGTGTCATCATCGCCGTTCGTGCCAGATCTGGGTAACAATGACGGGTGTTGAGCGATGATCGCGGCGGCCAGCTGTCGTCGCGCAGATGAGCGAATGGGCGTCGCGTTCGATTGGTGCGCTAGGGGCTTCTTGAACATGCTGTTCGACCACGCACACCAGGCGTGCAGGTGGACGAACGAAAGGAAGATGAATGACGATGACGGTGGAAAGTCAAAATAACCGGATCGAATTCGAAACAAGATGAAACACGCCGGAAACCCTGTGGCGGATGGTTCATGCAGTCCCGAAACGGCATAGATACCCTGGCCATATGCAAAAGTGGAGCCAGGGGACGGGCAACGGAGGGAAAGGGCATTTGCATGCTAGGCTCTCCGCGTCGACAGCGTGAGGAGCCAAAGACTCTAGTCTATGGTTGAGCCTGCTTCTCGGCCACCGCTGGACTCATGACGAGCATTGGAGAGGTCTCGCTGCTCTCCTCGTCTTCCAAGCTAAGGCTACCCTTGCTGAAATGTCAGCAGGCCCACATCTTCTCTCGGTGCAGCTCACCATGCTTCGAAGGCTTTTTTCGACTCGTCAAGGAAGCAGATGGTGAGGAAAGCCATTAGCGCGGTCCCACCGATAGTGAACACTTGACCCCAGCTGCTGTCAGTTGTATCCGAGATTCAATCGAGGCTGCCCACCCAAGCTGGACATCGATCAAGCTAGTGGTCTTCGCATCATATGTGGGAACCAGCATCATGGCGAACCCACTAATCTGATTGTCAGCTCGGCCCTCATCCCGTGACTCACCGTTGCAGCCATCCCTGCCACACAGCAAAGCAATTGGACAGCAACAATGGACCGCCTGTACGACTGCAAATGCCTGGCGGTGGACCAGCCCCGGTCGACGTCCAGGTGGAAGAGGAGGACAGTGATTGATCCAAACAACACCAGACTGTAGACTGTAAATCAGCGCGTGGACTTGCAGCTCTCGGTCATTCTCACAGGTCTGTTGAGTCGCCCGAAGCCATGGGATGATTTGCCTGCAGTCAGGATCCGGTCTGCTGCATAGACCGGCCGTCGCTTACACGGTGGTCGGCCCCAGCTCGAGCACATCGCAAGGAACGTCCGTGGCCCCGGCTAGGCAGTAGCCACCTACCGTGACCGAGACGAGATCATGGCACAGCAGAGTCGAGCGGTAGAGTACTACCTTGAATAGATCAGAAGAGGCTGGCACGAGGGGGAACATTGTTCTATCGGTCGAGATGCGGAATGACCGGTAAGATATTGAAGGCCGGTATATAAGCATATCCCGTGCGTGTCACACAATACGATCCTTTAACTGCGCTACAAAGGAGGTTGATTCACTGCGAGAAGGGAAGGGGAGCAGGGGCCGCTCTTCCTTTTACATCGCACCCTGGCTCGGACGCGGCACATCACGGCTCTGTGATAGTCAATCTCGTAGCGGAGATGACTTCACGAGTCTCTTGGGCGATGTCCCCCCATAAAGGCGCCTTACTCTTGCCTCGCAGCTGTTACTGTCATGGACACTTGGTTCCCTGCCTCCCTCGCTGGCACCGGGAAGGTGGAACATGTTGGATGTACCGGGCGACCAGCTCAGCGGGCCTTAATGTCTACACCTGCCTGCAGGATGCTTCTTGAGGCGTGACTCCACTCATCCGGGGTTGGTCGACGAGGTCACCCCTTTGCTATCCTTTCACAGCCTCGATGTAAGTCGGCCCCAATCAAAGACGGCGCGAAGGTGTGTTATACTTCCACGCGGGCATGGGCTACCACGCGGCGTGAGCCGACAGACCGCATGCCACTCCGGACTGTCATACTCTGGGTGAGCTCTTCCCAAGCGTCGCTCGACTCCCTTCCCTTAATTGTATGTCGGTAGGCTCAGCGTGGTCCAGTGGAACCCGCGACGAGACGGCATGCCGAGTGGATTCGGTACGATCCCTCTACAGGTACGGTCGGCCCTGTCTGCCCTTGTCAGGCGTGAAGGCGACACCTCGATGATCAATCGGGTGGTCGACGACTGGCGCGCAGAGGTTCGCTGGCCGTGACGGTGACGTTGACATGGACGCGAACAAGGGGACGGTTCAGCAAAAGACCGATCGTTCACACTCTGACTTGGCGCGATCTACGTGGAAGGAGCTGGGAACGGGTGAAAACCCCGGCCCGAGCGTGCCGAAGCGGTCTACAGATGGTGACGTGCACTCCATCCGAGGCCATCTGGACAGATTAAGCGTCTATCATTGTGACCCGAAAGGTAAGGTGGAGACCCGAGCGGCTGGGTGCTCAGCCCAGGTCTTTTGGTTTTTATTCATCTATATCAGCCATCTTGTTCCATACAAAACACAAATTCTTAGTACGGTCCTTTAGCTCAGTCGGTAGAGCTTTGTACTAATATCCTGACCACTGGAATATCAGTTAATGCAACGGTCGGCGGTTCAAGCCCGCCAGGGATCATTTTTGCTTGCCACGTGCCGGCATCGGGGTACCCTGTCTGCTTCTCCCATTTCTGGGCTGCACTTCTGGCCTACAGTCACTTGTGTTGATGGTTGCAGATGTGCGCTCAATGAAACCATCTGTAATGGTGTGAGCAGCCAGGAAGAGCTCGAGTGGGGGGGCGGAAGGGTGGGTCCCGGCAGCCTTGTTAACTCGCTGGAATGCACAATACCTTGCATCGTCTGCCGTAGCTTCAAATATGGTGTGTTCCGTCATGAAAGCGTCTAGAGATGCCCAAACGAAATCAGCGGACCATGCAGGTCATACCTTCGTTCGACGTGGAGGGAGGTGGACGAGGCGTGAGACGGCCCGAACGGCAGGTCGTGACGTCACCCTCACCCAGCCTGGTCCATTTCGCGTGCGTCTCATGTCAAACGTCGACCAGCGCTCGAAACTCTTACTTTCCCGTTGTACACTCGCGCTCACAACCAGTACGATGCCGATCGCTCTCCGCGTGCTCGTCTCGGGCTCGTCAGCGTACCCGCCCACCAAGCCCATTACCGTGAACTCGTCCACCCCAACCAAGCTCTCGACCGGCACATTCGAAGGCGAGATCTCAGTATGGGTCAAGGACTTTGCGGGCGATAAGGCTGGCGGGGATGGTTCCGAGTACTTTGGCAAGCGACCGACCATGACGTACGGCATCGTCGTCCGTGGCAAGTTCCTGGACGATCCGACTGCCGACGACGTGGTGTTTGGCAATGTGTTCGAGCGGCCCATACGCGACTCGCTGCCGTGGGGCACGAGCGTGGCTGTCAAGTTCATGAAGTGGGTCAAGCTCTAAACGCAGTGCCATCGAGGCTGACAGCAGCTGGGTGGACCCGAGTCTGGAGTTGGACATCTACGCGGACAAGCCGTGGGCGCTGTCACCAGCTCTGGCGGGCATGTCCAACCTGTCGTTGTCGAAAACCAAGGGGGAAACACATGCGTGGGTCGACGAGAACACCAAGGAATTCGTCAACGATTCCCCAGCAGAGGACGAGAAGAGCCAGATCAGCGCAAGGCGCAAATGGTTCGGCTCGAAAGAGCACAGAGAAGAGCTTCGACTCAAGGACGTCGAGGTGGGCATGGAGTTCGCGAATGGGCTCCTGGGTGAGGCACACCTCGTCTCCATGCAAGACCCGCATTGACGACAGACTTTAACACGCTGTCGGCAACACTCCCGCAGCCGTTCCACCTATCCGTGCCGCTACTCAAGTACTGGGAGGGCTCGCCCGTAACATACGTCTGCCGGAGGAAATCGAGCTCGCCCGTTTCCCCGGAGGGAATGTACTGGAGCGTCGGGTTTGAGATCGTCGACGAGCAGGCCATCGCGGATCTAGAGAAGCGCGGCGGGAAGGTGCTGCCGCTGACGGAGATGTCGGACGACGTGGATTAGACCTTTGCTTAGAGTACGCTGTATGTGCCTTCTTGTCACGCCGAAGGGTTACAAGCGGCCGGAGACTGATGAGTCTGGAAATTTTGCTTCGTCACTGCATGCTTGTCTAGAGCATTTCTGACCTGTATGATTCCTCTCGAGTCGCTTCCCCGCCGCGCGGATTGTTGAGCGGGCAAACCGCAAGCTTTTATTGTGCCTTCTGCTCCTTCGCCTTCTTCTTCAACGCCCTCTTTCGGATGTCCCGGTGCATCGAGTCGATCACGCGCATACCGGCATACTCGGACAGATAGCCAAAAAAGCTGACGACGTAGTCGGCGATGGCGTGAGACCAATACGGCGTGGACTCGTGAGCTCGTCCTTGCGCACCTCGGGGCAGGCCGATGGACGACAGGGCGGATCGGACCCATGCTTTCGGGGTCGGGACAAAGGCGGACGATCGTCGGATCTTGGACATGTTTGTGACCTGCGGTCAGCGTGCGCTGGTTTGCCAAGGGGGGTGCAGATACGAACGACGAAGGCGGGTTGGACCATGGTGACAACGACCCCCTGCTTCTTGACTTCTTCGGCGAGCGCCTTGGTCCAAGTCTGCAGACCACCCTTCGTGCACGAGTAAGTGGCGAGAAGGGAAGAGGGGATTCGGCCGGAAAGGGATCCGACGTTGAGGATGAGCGACTTGGGCTTGCCTCGACCGGAAGACCGTGCGATGAGGGACGGGAGGATGGCTCGAGTGACCTGGAGTGTGCCTAGGGTGTTCTGTGGGTCAGCGGCGGAGAGGTCTCCAGGCGTGGTACGTACGACTTGGACGATGGACTCGAGCTCCTCCGGCGTGGTCTCGGCAAAGGCGACGGGCATCTCGTGCGAAGTACCGGCGTTGTTGACTGATGTCAGCTCACGGGCGGTATGCGGGAGATCTGCTGGAGCGCGTGGAGTTGACTTACCAAGAACACCAATGTCGAGGCTTTTCGACAGAGCCTGCAGCTTCTCGACACCAGCGGCACGCGAAGCCGGGTCAGCCAAATCGATGACAACCGTACGAGTCTGAACGTCGAGCTTGCCTTAGACGGGTCAGCACGAATGAAGACAAAGGATTGGCTTCTGGTCTACGCACCGATCTCTCCGGCGACAGTGTCCAGGGCATCTGCACGTCGACCGACGAGGACGATGTTGAACTTGTGCTTGGCCAGCTGACGAGCCCACTCAGGTCCGATACCGCTTGTTGCGCCCGTCACGATGGCCCACGAGTTGCCATTCTTGCTTTGGAAGGTCTTGACCTGGGATGAGCTCAACACAAGCGAAGACCTAATATGCTCACATTGCTGCCAGACAGGAGGAAGACCTCAGCCAAGAGCCTCAAGACCGAATAGAGGACACGCGCGAGGAAGAATGTGCCAAACGCGGAGAGCACGAGCGTTTGGATGGGCAAGTCGACGACTGGGTCTCAGCCGTTGTTCCGCCGCAAAAGGGCTCACCAAGCTCGTGTCCCAGAATGGTGTAGGTCGGGTGGAGGGGCGAGTGGCCCTTGAGGTGGAAGGTGTCTGCGACCATGATGATGAGGTGATGCACAACGCACACACGAAGCTGGGGATGACGCGAAAAGGACGGGGACGCGGGTGGGAGCAGCGGCGATGTCCGACCCTCGCCTGCTGCAGTCGCTTGCCTGATTCCCGGCAGATGACTATTCCCTCATACATCACCCACTATCAGCGATTGTGTAGGGTTCTGGACATCCATAATCCTGTATTCGACAGCTGACCTCTGCGCGTTCCTACCTGATCCAGGTAGCTAAAGACATAGTCGGCCGCTTCTCCTGGGCCATTGATACTGTGGCCCTGGTCCTCGAACCGTTTACAAATGCCCTTGCTGTCATTGGAGAGGGACCATGGCGTAGTCCGCCTCGACTGGTCCAGCCTCGAAGCGCTTGTGAGTGCCTCGAGCAGCGATTGAGCCTCCCTGTGGGTCGCATTGGCGGTGACGTGGGGGTGATTCGTGACCCCTAGGTCAGAGGGTGTCGCGGCAGACCTGCTCGTACCGTAGGATGCGTACGAAGGACGGTTTTGAAAGCCGGTCGGGGTACTTGTGGATCCGACATGGCGGACGCTTGTTCTTGGATGAGTGGACCCGGTCGGTGCACTCGGCTGCGTGGTAGCGCCGTCGTATTGGACCCACTCGCCCGTGTACCACCGGTCATCGCGGTTCGTACTCGCCATCATCGTTCCAGCTTTGCTCTGTATCGCTTCGGTCGCTCTGCTCAAAGCTCGAGAGGGCCGGACGCGAAGGGTCGCGTTCTCCTCACCGTCGAACGCCGCACAAGACAGCTCGTATTTCTTGTGTAGCGCGTCGGCGACGGCGCTTGCCACTTCAGAGGGATCGACGGTCTCGATTGCGTCAGCTGCTGAGAGTGTCGAGCCAGAGGCGATAGTGGGAGGCGTTGTGATTGTGAATACGGTGCTGATCGAGGGCCGAGTCAGTCTCTTAGTGTCGTCCAGCAATCTAGAGAGCACCGAGTCAGCCCGCTCAATATGGTAGTAGATCTGAGTGGAGATCCTGCTTTTGGTCGGGCTGGTCTTCGAAGCTGTTTCTGTGTACGGCGGCGGCGGACTGCTGGAGCGGCGCGAAGAGAGCCAGGTGAGGTCGTTCGAGGCGTGGGAAGGTGAGGACGCGAAGCTGAGCTTTTTGAGACGTACAGCTTCGGCGAACTCTGTGATGACGGGCTCAGGCGGCGCATTGGACCCAGAAGATGACATGACGAGGCACGTGTGGGGAACGAGGGATTGGAAGTAGCGGAAATGAGGGGAGCACTTGTGCGGTGAATGGTGACGAGTAAGAGGCTCCCAGGCTCCACTTATGGAGACGGCTCGGTGGCTAGCACCAACGATCTCAGAAGAGGGGTTCATGACAGAAAGGATGGGCCGCCACGATCACACCAGTCAACCTTTGAAGTGGTACATACATGGCTTTGTAGAACTTTCTACTGATACCCCGACTCCACCTTGTTCTTCGTGACGGAAAACGGAGGGCTTGCAAC
>Ga0308169_10006505_pt1 | contig 10273 bp, 8 predicted proteins | sample PhyBR1_2_FD_202139 | JGI IMG/M metagenome (GOLD analysis project Ga0308169, IMG submission 202139) | Phyllosphere microbial communities from UC Gill Tract Community Farm, Albany, California, United States - DLSLSB.R1 | ecosystem: Host-associated > Plants > Phyllosphere > Unclassified | place... | reverse complement strand
CGCATTGATGCAGGAGGCACGACATGTCGTCGTTTGATTATCTGAAAACGGCCATTCGCCAGCAGGGCCATACGCTGCAACAGGTCGCTGATGCCAGCGGCATGACCAAAGGCTATCTGAGCCAGTTACTTAATGCCAAAATCAAAAGCCCCAGCGCGCAAAAGCTGGAAGCGCTGCACCGCTTTCTGGGGCTGGAGTTTCCTCGCCGTGATAAAACCGTGGGCGTGGTATTTGGCAAGTTCTATCCGCTGCACACCGGCCACATCTATCTGATTCAGCGCGCCTGTAGCCAGGTCGATGAGCTGCATATCATCATGGGTTATGACGAGCCGCGTGACCGCGAACTGTTTGAGAACAGCGCGATGTCACAACAGCCCACGGTCAGCGACCGCCTGCGCTGGCTGCTGCAGACCTTTAAATATCAGAAAAATATCCGCATTCACGCCTTTGACGAAGAGGGGATTGAACCCTATCCACACGGCTGGGATGTCTGGAGTGAAGGCGTCAGCGCCTTCCTCAGTGAGCACGGTATTGCGCCGGACTGCATCTACACCAGCGAAGCGCCCGATGCGGAGATGTATCAGCAGCATCTGGGCATTCAGACCGTACTGGTCGATCCCAACCGATCCTTTATGAGCATCAGCGGCGCGCAGATTCGTCAGGATCCGTTCCGCTTCTGGGATTACATTCCCACGGAAGTGAAACCCTTCTTTGTGCGCACCGTGGCGATCCTCGGCGGAGAATCGAGCGGTAAATCGACCCTGGTGAATAAACTCGCCAACATCTTCAACACCACCAGTGCCTGGGAATATGGCCGCGACTATGTCTTCTCCCACCTGGGCGGTGACGAAATGGCGCTGCAATATTCTGATTACGACAAAATCGCGCTGGGGCAGGCGCAGTACATCGACTTCGCTGTCAAATACGCGAATAAAGTGGCGTTTATCGACACCGACTTTGTGACCACGCAGGCATTTTGTCTGAAATATGAAGGGCGTGAACATCCTTTTGTTCAGGCTCTGATCGATGAATATCGCTTTGATCTGGTGATTCTGCTGGAGAACAACGTGCCCTGGGTCGCGGATGGATTGCGTAGCCTGGGCAGTTCAGTGGATCGACGGGAGTTTCAGTCGATGCTGGTGACAATGCTGCGTGAAAACAACATCGAATTCCTGCACGTGCAGGAAGATGATTACGACGCCCGCTTCCTGCGCTGCATCGAGCTGGTAAAAGGGATGCTGGGCGAGAAAAACGCCCAGCCGTAACGCAGGCTTTGATCCGGTCTGCCGCAGGGCAGCCGGGTCAGTGCATTAATAGACCATCACCACTTTGCCGCGCATGTGGCCTTCCAGCACGCGCTGATGGGCGGCGGTTAAGGTCTCAACGCTTAAGCCGTGCAGCGTCTCGCTCAGTGTGGTTTGCAGCTTACCTTCATCCAGCAATGCCGATACCGCATCCAGAATCTCGCCCTGACGCGCCATATCCGGCGTGTTGAACATGCTGCGGGTGTACATCAGCTCGAAGTGCAGGGCAGCGCTCTTCAGCTTCAGCTGATCCATTGACAGCGGATGTTCGTTTTCCACGATGGTGCAGATATGACCCTGCGGCGCGATCAGCTTCGCCATCGTCTCCCAGTGACCATCGGTATCATTCAGGCAGAAGATATAATCGACCTGCTTAATGCCCTGTTTCTCCAGCTCACCAGGCATATCTTTGTAGTTGATCACCAGATCGGCGCCGCGATCGCGGCACCACTGGGCGGAATCTTCACGCGAGGCGGTCGCAATGATCTTTACCTTACTGCGCAGCTTCGCCAGTGGGATCGCCAGGGATCCGACACCGCCCGCACCGCCCACGATCAGCAGGGTCTGATCTTCCGTTGCTGTTTCCAGGTTCAGTCGCTCAAACAGGCCTTCCCAGGCGGTCAGCGCCGTCAGCGGGATCGCGGCCGACTGCGCCCAGTCCAGGCTCTCAGGCTTGTGACCGGTGATGCGTGAATCCACCAGCTGCTCGGTGCTGTTACTGCCAGGACGGGTCAGATCGCCAGCATAGAAGACTTCATCGCCAGGCTTAAAATTACTGACTTTACTGCCCACTTCCAGCACGACACCGCTGGCATCCCAGCCGAGGATGCGTGGCTGTTGTATGCCGTTTTTCTTCGCCCCTTTATGAACCTTGGTATCAACCGGGTTGACTGACGCGGCTTTGACTTCAACCCGCAGGTCATACTCACCTGGCGTTGGGGTTTCAGGGAAAATTTCAGTGAAGTTTTCAGGATTTTCGGGATTAACTGCGATAGCGCGAATAGACATAAAGTTTCTCCTTGGTAAGTGCCTTAAGTGTAGAACGTGGTTTTAGCGGTGATAAGATGGACAATCTTTCATAGAGTGTTCGTCTGAGGTGAACAATGGCATTTCGTCAGTGGCAGGATATGGCGCTGTTTGCGCTGGTGGCGGAGTGCGGCAGTTTTACCGGTGCGGCGGAACGCGCGGGTCTGCCCAAATCAAGCGTCAGTCAGCGCATCAGCCAGCTGGAGCAGCGTCTGGGGATTCGTCTGCTGAACCGCACCACCCGTCAGCTCAATCTGACCTTTGCTGGTGAGCGCTATCTGCTGCATTGCCAGGAGATGATGCAGGCCAGTGAACGCGCCGATCAGGCGATTGCCAGTCTGCGGGAAAACCCCAGCGGGCGTCTGCGCATCACCAGTCCGGCGGGGATTGGTGCCACTTTGCTGGCGCGTTGTAACGCGGAATTTTTACGTCTCTATCCTGATGTAACGCTGGATGTCTCGATCTCCGATGAGATGCGCGATCTGGTGCAGGAGGGCTTTGATGTGGCGCTTCGCACCGGTCAGCCGCAGGAGTCCTCGCTGATTGGCCGGCGAATCGGCAACTGCCCGCGACTGCTGGTCGCGTCACAGCACTATCTGAATCAGCATCCGCCGCTGCTTCATCCTCAGCAACTGTCGGCCCATCGCTGTATTGCGCATCGCGCCTGGAATGAATGGGTGTTGCAGCGCGAGGACGAGTTCTACCGCTGGCTGCTGCCGCCAGGCCATCTCACTGACAACTTACTCTATGCGCGCGAAGCTGCGCTGGGCGATGCGGGCATTACACTGCTGCCGCACTTTCTGACCGATGGGCCGCTGGCGGATCCCCGGCTGGTGCCGGTGCTGCCGGAGTGGGAAGCCGAGGGAAATGAGCTGTGGCTGGTCTATCCGGGTCGTAAGCTGAACTCACCTGCACTGGCGCGCTTTATTGAGTTCGCGCTGCAGTCTCCGGTGTTCAGCGAGTTTTATCGCTGATAGAGCCATAAAAAAAGGCGGCATCGCTGCCGCCCGTTTGTGCAATTACTTCGTCATACGTTTGTACTTGATGCGTTTCGGCTCCAGTGCGTCGGCGCCGAGAGTACGCTTCTTGTACTCTTCGTATTCGGTAAAGTTACCTTCGAAGAATTCGATATTACCTTCATCCTGGTAATCCAGAATGTGCGTGGCGATACGGTCCAAGAACCAGCGGTCATGCGAGATCACCATCGCACAGCCCGGGAACTCCAGCAGGGCGTTTTCCAGCGCGCGCAGGGTTTCAATGTCCAGGTCGTTGGTGGGTTCATCAAGCAGCAGCATGTTGCCGCCAACCTGCAGTAGCTTCGCGAGGTGCAGACGACCACGCTCACCACCCGACAGTTCGCCAACGCGTTTGCCCTGATCGACGCCTTTAAAGTTAAAGCGGCCGACATAGGCGCGGCTTGGCATCTCTGTGTTACCGATGCGCATGATGTCCTGACCGCCGGACACCTCTTCCCACACAGTTTTGGAATTGTCCATGCTGTCACGGAACTGATCCACGGAGGCCAGCTTCACGGTTTCACCCAGTACAATCTCGCCGGAATCAGGTTGTTCCTGACCAGACATCATGCGGAACAGCGTCGATTTACCCGCGCCGTTTGGACCGATAATCCCGACAATCGCGCCTTTTGGCACGGAGAACGACAGATCGTCAATCAGTACACGGTCGCCATAGGACTTACGCAGATGGCTGACTTCCAGCACTTTGTCACCCAGACGGGCACCCGGCGGAATGAACAGTTCGTTAGTTTCGTTACGCTTCTGGTAGTCGGTGTTGTTCAGCTCTTCAAAGCGTGCCAGACGGGCTTTGCCTTTAGACTGCTGGCCTTTTGGCCCTTTGCGCACCCACTCCAGCTCTTTCTCAATCGACTTGCGACGCGCGGCTTCAGAAGAGGCTTCCTGCGCCAGACGTGCATCTTTCTGCTCCAGCCAGGAGGAGTAGTTGCCTTCCCACGGAATCCCTTCACCGCGGTCAAGTTCCAGAATCCAGCCTGCCACGTTATCCAGGAAGTAACGGTCATGCGTAATCGCGACGACGGTGCCTTCGAAGTCGTGCAGGAAGCGTTCCAGCCAGGCGACAGATTCGGCGTCCAGGTGGTTCGTCGGTTCGTCCAGCAGCAGCATGTCTGGTTTTTCCAGCAACAGGCGGCACAGGGCGACGCGGCGACGTTCACCACCGGAAAGGGTGGCGATTTTCGCGTCCCAGTCTGGCAGGCGCAGCGCATCGGCAGCACGTTCCAGCTGGGTGTTCAGGTTGTGGCCATCATGTGCCTGGATGATTTCTTCCAGACGGCCCTGTTCAGCGGCCAGCTTGTCGAAGTCTGCACCTTCTTCGGCATAGAGCGCATAAACTTCGTCGAGACGTTTCAGTGCGCCAACCACTTCTGACAGCGCTTCTTCAACCGACTCACGCACGGTGTGTTCAAGGTTAAGCTGCGGCTCCTGCGGCAGGTAGCCAATCTTAATGCCTGGCTGCGGGCGCGCTTCCCCTTCGATATCTTTATCGATGCCGGCCATGATGCGCAGCAGGGTAGATTTACCCGCACCATTCAGACCAAGCACGCCGATTTTTGCGCCAGGGAAGAAGCTGAGTGAGATGTTTTTCAGGATATGTCGCTTCGGCGGAACCACTTTGCCGACGCGATGCATGCTATAGACGAATTGAGCCACGTTGGATTGAGCCTCTGGGTCTGTTGGTCGTTGGAATGATGTCGAAGTTTAGCCTTTTTCACCGTTTAATCCCAGCCGGAGGGCGGCGAATAATGTCCTGAAGGGGAGGACGCCCGACAATGTGTGGGATAACTGTCTGATTTGCACGCAACATCATCAGACGTGTCAGATGATCAGGAAGAGGCAGGCCTCAGGGCAGACGAAGCGGTATCGCCTGCTGGGCCAGCCAGTTCTGCAACGCCTGATCGGGCGCGCTGTCACTCACCAGCAGATCGAAGCGCTGCAGCCCGGCAATGCGGGCGGGCAGCACTTTGCCATATTTACTGCTGTCAGCCACCAGTACGGATTTTCGGGCGCGCAGTATGGCGTGATGTTTCATCATCAGCTCATTGGTGTTGTAGCAGGTTGCCCCCTGATCTTTGTCGATGCCGGCGGCCGAGATAAAGGCCAGCGTCGGACAGAGATCGTCAAGGAGGGTATGCACGCCAATCGGCGTAAACAGCGCATTGTCGGCATGAAACTCACCGCCGCTAAGGATGACGTGACAGGCCGGTTTCTCTTTCAGCGTCAGAAAGGTGTTCATGGCGCAACAGATGGCGGTAAATGACAGCGTGTCGGGAATGGCATCAACGATATAGGGCAGGGTAGTACCACAGTCGAAAAAGACCGTATCGTTCTCGTTAATCAGGCTGGCCGCTGCCTGCGCCAGTCGCTGTTTTCTGGCGGCATTCTGGCCATGCTGATCGCTGACGAAATAGTGGCCAGCATGACTTTTCGGGTCGCTGACGATGTAGCCACCCAGCAGGACCACGCTGGAACCCGGCTCGGTTAAGTCGCGGCGAACCGTCATCTCTGAGACACCCAGCAACTGCGCCGCATCTTTGAGGTGCAGTTTATCGGTGCGTTTAAGTGCCTGCGTCAGCTTATGAATGCGTTCGTCGCGCCGGGTTTCCATGGTCATCTCTTTGTTACCTATCCTGCAGTGCGGAGCAAAAACGCCGGAATCGGCGTCAATACGCTACAAACCTCACAGATTTGAATGAGTTGCGTCTCATCCGCCAGGCTGGTAGTCAATCTTACCCGCAATCTGTAAGGGCCGCAAACCTCCGCCTTGCGGCCACACCACAGGCGATCACGCCCCACAATCGCCACGGTCCATGATGTTATCTTGTTATAATAGTAACACTTTAAATCGCCTTTAATGCCGTTTATCCCCGAATTTAACCGTTTCAGGATGTGGTTTTTGTCACATATTTAACCTTTAAGAAAGGTTATTGTTACTTTAATAACATTTGAAATTTGAAAACATCCGGGAGAAATGGTCATGACAATTGCGGTCATCGGCTCAAACATGGTCGATCTGATTACCTATACCAACAGCCTGCCGAAAGCGGGCGAAACCCTTGAAGCGCCCGATTTTGCCATTGGCTGCGGCGGTAAAGGGGCTAACCAGGCGGTTGCGGCAGCAAAAATGGGTGGCAACGTGATGATGGTCAGCAAGGTCGGCGACGATCTTTTTGCGCCGAACACCGTGGCTAATCTGCAGCAGCAGGGCGTGGACACGCGCTTTGTTACCACCGCTCCGGGCACCTCCAGCGGCGTGGCACCGATTTTTGTCGATGACCAGTCGCAGAACCGCATTCTGATTATCAAAGGCGCCAACCAGCAGCTGAAACCTGCCGAGGCGCTGAAAGCCTGTGAGCTGATCATCCTGCAGCTGGAGATCCCGCTCGAAACGGTCTATTACGCTATCGATTTTGCCCGCCAGCATCAGATCAATGTGATCCTGAATCCGGCACCGGCCGTTGCCACGCTGGATATTCAATACGCCTGCAAATGCGACTTCTTTATGCCGAACGAAACCGAGCTGGAGATCCTCACCGGCCTGCCGGTCAGCACTGATGAAGAGGTGATCCTGGCCGGACAGTCGCTGCTTAAGCGCGGTCTTAAAAATCTGATCATCACCCTGGGCAGCCGGGGATCGGTCTGGATGAGCGGCGACAGGGTGCATCGCGTGGCCGCGACGCCTGTTCAGGCGATCGACACCAGCGGCGCAGGTGATGCCTTTATCGGCTGTTTTGCGTATCTGCTGGTGGAAACCGGCGATGTGGCCGCCGCCATGACACAGGCTTCTGCGTATGCCGCCTGCAGCGTTACCGGGCGTGGCACCCAGTGTGCTTATCCCGACGCGGAGGCGTTTCAGCGTTTTCTCAACCGTAACTGAGGTTCTGCTATGCAACAGAAAATTGTTCAGCAATCTGATGGCTATCTGAATAAAACGCCGCTGTTCCAGTTCATTCTGCTGTCGTGCCTCTTTCCGCTCTGGGGCTGTGCGGCGAGTCTCAACGATATCCTGATCACCCAGTTTAAAAGCGTATTCGCCCTGAGCGACTTTGCCAGTGCGCTGGTGCAGAGCGCCTTTTATGGCGGCTATTTTCTGATTGCGATCCCTGCCTCGCTGGTGATCCGCAAAACCAGTTACAAGATGGCGATTATGATCGGTCTGGCGCTCTACATTGCTGGCTGTATCGCCTTTTATCCTGCTTCGCACATGGCGACCTATACCATGTTCCTCGCGGCGATCTTTGCCATCGCCATCGGCCTGAGTTTTCTGGAAACCGCGGCCAACACCTACAGCTCGATGATTGGCCATCGTGATCACGCCACGCTCCGTCTCAACGTCAGCCAGACCTTCTACCCGATTGGTGCGCTGATGGGGATTGTGCTGGGTAAATATCTGGTGTTTCAGGACGGCGATAGCCTGGAGAGTCAGATGGCGACCATGACGGCAGAGCAGGCACATGCGTTCCGCCTGACGATGCTGGAGCACACGCTGGAGCCTTACAAATATCTGGTGATGGTGCTGGTAGTCGTGATGCTGCTGTTTATGTTCACCCGCTATCCGCGCTGCAAACCTGAGAGTAATGAGAAATCCCGGCCGTCACTGGGCGAGACCTTCCGCTATCTGGCTGCTAATCGTCACTTTAAACGCGGCATTGTGACCCAGTTCCTCTATGTTGGCATGCAGGTGGCCGTCTGGTCATTTACCATTCGTCTGGCGCTGACGCTGGGGGCGGCCAATGAACGTCATGCCTCTAACTTTATGATCTACAGCTTTGTCTGCTTCTTTATCGGCAAGTTCGTGGCGAACTTCCTGATGACCCGCTTCCGTGCCGAGAAGGTGCTGATCGCCTATTCGGTGCTGGGCGTACTGACGCTGGCCTATGTGATGCTGGTGCCGAACTTTACCGCCGTCTACGCCGCCGTCTTTGTCAGCGTGCTGTTTGGCCCCTGCTGGGCAACGATCTACGCCGGCACGCTGGCGACGGTCGATAATAAATACACTGAAGTGGCAGGCGCGTTTATCGTGATGGCGATTGTCGGCGCGGCCTTTGTCCCGGCGCTGCAGGGTCTGATGTCTGACACGCTGGGCTCAATGCAGCTGGCGTTTGGTGTCTCGCTGCTCTGCTTCGCCTGGGTCGGATTCTACTTCTATGGCGAACTGCGCCATAAAAAACAGCCGGCTGCGGCCGGTCGTCTGGTGGAGGAGTTACCATGAGAACCCGTTTACCCTTAGCGCGTGATCAGTTTCACGCCACGCCGTGGGTACTGTTAGAGAGCGATGACTTCCGGGTTGAGCTGTTTCGCTACCCGGCGGGCATCGAGGCGGTACGCATTCATAACCGGCGCGGTAGCGTGACCGTGCTGCCGTTTCTCGGGCAGATGATCTGGGACGTGAAGTTTGACGATCATAACCTGACCATGGGCCACAGCTTTAAGCAGCCGCTGCCCGCGAATTCGATCATCGATACCTATGGCTGTTTTGCCTTTCATTCGGGGCTGCTGGCGAACGGCTGCCCCGCGCCAGAGGACAATCATCCGCTGCACGGTGAGATGGCCTGCGCCCGCATGGATAGCGCCTGGCTGGTGCTGGACGATCAGAGGCTGTCGCTGGAAGGGGAGTGTGAATATGTTAAAGGCTTCGGTCATCACTACCTTGCGGCACCCGCCGTCCGCATTCAGGCCGATCAGCCCCGTCTGACGATAGAGATGACGGTGACCAATCTGGCCGGTGCACCAATGCCGTTGCAGTATATGTGTCACCTCAACAGCGCGTGGATCGATCAGGGACGCTTCCGGCAGTCGATCCCCGAAGGGGCATTCCAGCTGCGTCGTTCGATCCCGGCGCACCTGCGACCGACGCCTGCCTGGCGGGATTACACGGATCAACTGGCGCGCGATCCACAGGCGTTACAACAGCTCGATCAGCCGCAACTCTGCGATCCGGAGATCGTCTTCTTCGCAGACGATCTGCCGCAGTATGGTGGTGAAGCCCAGTTTGAGCTGCATTCGCCCCAGGGCTATGCGTTGATGACGCGCTTCTCTACCGCGCAGTTCCCGCACGCTACCCGCTGGCTGCTGCACAACCATGACCAGCAGGTGGCGGCTTATATTCTGCCCGCTACCTGTCGGCCAGAGGGCTTTCTTGCCGCACAGCAGGCTGGCACGCTGATCACCCTGGCGAGCGGCGAACCGCGGCATTTCTCCGTGGAAACCGGTTTGCTGTGAGTGAAGATTAAATCGCCACCAGGCCGCGCACACCCTCTGCTTCCATGGTGTCGCCGCGGCCACGCTGCACGATTTCACCGCGCGACATCACCAGATAGCTGTCCGCCAGTTCTGCCGCGAAGTCATAAAACTGCTCCACCAGCAGGATCGCCATATCTCCCCGCTGTGCCAGCTGGCGGATGACCGCGCCGATCTCTTTGATCACCGAAGGCTGGATCCCTTCGGTCGGCTCATCGAGGATCAACAGCTGTGGCCGACAGGCCAGCGCCCGGCCGATCGCCAGTTGCTGCTGCTGCCCGCCAGAGAGATCGCCGCCCCGGCGTGACTTCATCGCCAGCAGTACCGGGAAGAGCTGATAGATCTCTTCCGGCACTTCACGCGCCTGCGCAGCCGGAAAGCGTGACAGGCCCATAAGCAGGTTTTCTTCCACCGTCAGACGCGGAAAGATTTCCCGTCCCTGCGGCACATAGGCGATGCCCGCCTGCACCCGCTGGTGCGGTTTGCGGCCATTCATCCGCTGCTGCTGCCACTGAATCTCGCCCGACTTTGCCGGGATTAGTCCCATCAGGCACTTTAGCAACGTGGTTTTCCCCACGCCATTGCGCCCCAGCAGGCAGGTGATTTCACCAATTTTCACCTCAAACGACAGGCCTCGCAGAATGTGACTGCCGCCATAATATTGATTCA
>Ga0308169_10006504_pt1 | contig 10274 bp, 12 predicted proteins | sample PhyBR1_2_FD_202139 | JGI IMG/M metagenome (GOLD analysis project Ga0308169, IMG submission 202139) | Phyllosphere microbial communities from UC Gill Tract Community Farm, Albany, California, United States - DLSLSB.R1 | ecosystem: Host-associated > Plants > Phyllosphere > Unclassified | place... | reverse complement strand
CCGGAGGAGGGTGCCCTGGACAATCCTCGTATCTCGGCTGTCGGAACTACAGACGAACTCGCATTGACGACTTTCCTTCGCATCGCCAAGAACGCGACGGTTCTCACGTTCTTCGAAGCTCTACACAACGGTGTAGTCTACCTCGAGTCGTTCGCAAGGTACGGACCCAAGATCAGCACGCTCAGACTTCGGAACTGCATTGCAACTCGACCAGAAGGACCAACGGACAGCGAACGAAACATCACACAACTCAAAGCATCCCGTATCTACGGGAACAGTACGGAGGAGTTCGTCTATCCGAACCTCACGCATCTGGATCTCGAGGATGAAGAGGTCAAATGGAGCGATATCAGCTATTTGGACTCGGTTCTCCCAAATCTCGAGGTGCTCAAGATCACCGTAAAAGTTGCAGTCGAGCTCGACTTCTCAAAGATGCCTCGTCTACAGTACCTCCACCTCTACAACATCAATGACCAGGGCGCTCCACTCACCTCAACAACATCATTCCGAGTGGCCGAGTTTTGGGGATCACTCTCTCGCGCGCCGTCGATCAAAACCCTGAGCTTCGAGGCTTGCGCGTACGAGTGCAAATACGAGATGTTGATGTTCGACGCGAGGTACCTCGGGTACTGTGCTCCGACCCTGAAGACCATTCGATTCGACTGCGGAGTGCGACTCGATCGTGTCAAGCGCATTCTTGACGGAAAGCTGTCAGAATCTCTAGTACGCTTTCTGATTCCGACTTGTCAAATCGATTACGGACCGAGGAGCGACTCGCGGCGTGAAAGGGAAGCGAGAGCAATCGTTGCCATGTGCGAGGGAACAGGAATCGAGGTTTTGCATGAGGACAGTCAAGAAGTGCTCTGGGATAGATGGTGTGAGCTCATCTGATCCTTCCTATCCCCCCTTGTTGACGTCAAAGCTGACCTTGCAGCGATTTGAGCAGAACTTGAACCGGTGAAACTCAAAAGTCCGCTTTTTGAGGGAGGCTCCGACGAGGGAGATTTCGGGGAGCGGCAGGACGAGGCGAGAATACTGGTGAGCTTTGGTTACCGCTAGTCTGCTCTCTCTGATTTGAGTGATCTGCGCTGACCAGAACCGTCGTCAATCAAACAGGAATGGGCGAAATTGAAAAGAGAAACTCGAGGCAATATTGGGAAATTGAGGTGCATGGTTCTATCGGTTGAAGGTCGAGAATAAGGATCTGATGATTGTAGTGGTGTATTTGGGAGGGAAATCAAGCTGAGCGATTGACAAATCAACGTTCGCGACGATTTCTTCGAGAGCGAGGTCTCGGTTTGGCGGCAGCGCGAGCTACCAGCCTGCCATGTTGGCGCTGTCAATACTCTGATGTAGAGCGTCGAGCTGATGTGAAAAGACCGTCGGACCTTTGAAACGAACAGCTTGCGGAACATTGCACTTTCGCGATCACAAGAATGGAAGCGATTCCTTTGAGAACTCTCGATACTGGACGCATTGATAGACTTCTTTTCGATTGGAGCGGAAGGATGAAGGGCAAGGAGGGTCGAAACAAGCGAACTTTTGTCTTTTTCTTAGTGATGTTTCGGCGGCCGTAGCGTACCGTAAAGACTCGATTTTCTACGTACGGGTTACGCTACGGGTAGATTCCGTAACCGTACTAATCCGTCTCCGTAACGTTCCGTAGGCGGAGAGGACGTAAACCGTAAAGATTCTTTACGGCGGGCAGAGGCCGCTACGAACCAAACAGCGCACGAAATGATTAAAATCGTTGCGGATTATGATCATGAACACGAGAAGGCAGCTACGAGAGAATACAGAACGAAGAAGCATATGGTCTTCGCGAGAAAACGATTGAAGAAAACGGAAAGTTGACGAAAATCGGGTTTCACCCAAATTCAGCTACCGCTACCGCTTCAATCGAAGCTTGCTAGGACCAATCGCTACCCGAGCTCGACGTGGTAGCAAGCGGGCGTCGGAAAATTGAAATTTGACTGACTTTCTCGACAATTCTCGAGGTGCGAAACGCGAAAACTCGTTCATTTCGCCCTATTGCCCTCCGGCTCATCTCGCGATGAGGGATTCGATCCTATCAAAGTTCCATGATCGGGACTATTGAGCGACCACTGTGCGCTCTTGCTTAAAGCCGTAAAATCCGGCCGTAAGTTCGAAAATTACTACGTACGGCGACGACTACGGGGCCGATTACGGGCGTATTGAAACCCTACCCGTACCGTATGAGACCCGTATAATTACGCCCAAGAGCCGTAAAGTAGCCTTCCGTTAAGATTGCGGGCGTAAATTTTAACATCACTACTTTTTCTCTCCTTCTCCCACCTCACATCGCTTCGAACCATCGATATCACATTCTCAGATCGACCTCCATCTTCATCAGAGCAATCAGAGAGCACTGAGAGAATCAGTAGCGCTCGTCTCGTGCTCCCACCTCGCCTCAAACCCCTTCATCTCTTGACAAGGCTGTCTCGACGACAGAACCTCGAGGTGCCGTAGGGATTACGCTCAAGCAACATGTGAGTCTCACTTTTACTGTCACTAAGGCTCTCACTGATAGCCAAGTTTCACCTCTGCAGCTTCCCCTCACCCTCAAGGGACGTTCACCCGTATATCTCCCTCTCCAGTCTCATTATGCCACTCCCGAATCCCGTTCGATGCACCAAGAAGCCTCGAGCAAAAGCTTCTTCCTCGTCGAAATCGAAACCTCGTCTACCTCCCGATCTTCAGATTCGCGTCCTTCTCGCCTTCTTCGACAATCTTCACGATCAAGGAGGCGTCAATATCGATATCTCACTTCATCAGCTCCCTTCACTTTCCCTCGTCTGCAAAGACTGGGCAACACTCGTTCGACCGGAATACGCCAAGTGGAGTCCGTTCGATTTGAGGTTGAAGATTGTCAAAGACGGAGTTGAAACGCATGTTTTCGACTCGGAGCTAGTGGAAGAGAGGCTAGAGATGTTGCGACGTGCGAGATGTACCTGTTGTTACTCAAGGGGAGGGTTGCGAGTCGCTTTCGATAATCCGGATGGAAAGAGTTTCAGTTTGAGGAGTAAAGTCTGGAAGAGAACGGCCGATAACGTCATAGCAGAGTTCAAGCACGTACCTCAGCTACAACTCGAGCTAGGAGATACGGAATCCAGCAGTTATGCAGATCTAATTTGGCGATTTACTCGTAGGTGTTTCATTTCTCTGCCAGAGTTGCATTCCTCTGACTGATACCGTTCAACCTTGAAGGTCTCGAGAAGCTCCATCTGCTCTCCCTTCGCTCTCACTCCAGAGCCCAGATCAGACTTCTCGCTCCCTCGATTTCCCCAAATTCGTCGGCTACTCTTGCAAGGATCGATCTATTCGGCCTCGATATCGTTACTTGGAACGTCAAATTGCCAGCCGTTAGGACTCTCACTCTCAACACCATTCGCTTCGTATCGGAAGAAGTAGGAGTCGAGTCGACCAACACTGAAATCGTCTCTCGACAATTCTTCGACTCGTTCACGAATCTCAAAGCGCTCGGTCTCGAAGGTCTCAAGAATCTCTCTGCCTCGGCCTTCACTCGTTTCAAGATGTTCTCCATTACGCATCTATACCTCGGTTCTTGTCTCCCGCGAGAAATCGAACCCGATTGTTGCGCCGACTGTTTCAAACCCGACAATCTCGTCGCCGCTCTCTCCCGATTCTTCCATTGTCAAATTAGACATCTCATCTTCACCCCCAACGAGCACTCCCCTCCTCTTCTCCAAGCTCTTCTCACGAGCCGCCGAGATCGATCTTACCCGAGTTATCTCAGAAAGCTCGAGACCGTTCAGCTTTCCCTTCCTTTTGCATGTCGTAGTCCCCTCGACGGCGGATACGATGAATGGCTGCAAGATTACAGGGACGAGATTACGGAGGTCGCAGAAGAGCTCCTCGAAGAGTCAGATTTGGAAAAGGTTGACGTCAAATTTTGGTCTCAGACTGGCCCAATGTTGATAAGCGAATGGGAACCTTTTTGTTGAAGTGTCGGAACAAAAACGAATCTATTGTGAAGGCGTTTGAACGTATGTACGAAGCTTGCTCTCTGAAACCGAATTTTATGTCTTTTGCAAATTTTCTTTCTTCTCTTGTCCATTTTGCGAGATGTTTTGTGTGCGTTCGTAACGTGGCTAGTCTCCTCTCCTGATCGAGAAAGCAGAAACATAGGATCTAACTTGTTCGATAAAGTCTTCGCAAAGTTTCATTCCATTCTCAGTGATAACGCGCCTCGCCTGGATCCCATGCTGTGCAGGCCTCCATCTCTCCTTGTCTCCACCATCTGATCTCGACACCCTGCAATCCAGCTTCGTCGAGCATAGTCTTGACTCGTTTCGTTTCCTCTGCTTTTCCCGCGAAAGTCGATGACCCGGTTTCCGTTTCCTCGAGGCAGAGCAACTTTACACCCTTTTCCTCTCCCTCCTCTCTTAGTCGTTTCTCCGGACAGACCATCTGATCTACCTTCGGGAAGACGGCGAGTCTGACGGATTCTAGTTTCGATAGATAAGGAGGGAAAGGTTTGTCATTTCGACTTCGGAGTATTTCGACGAGTCTAGTCGAGCTCGGAACGTGCGGATCAAGGATCAAGTGTCGAATTTGTGAGCGAAAATGTCGAGCGAGACACTCGATGAAGGTGGAAGAAGTTGTTCCATCTGAAGTTCGGGTTGAATAAGGACGACAATGACACTGCGAGTTGACAAAGGAACACCTTCCGATGTACAAGTGTCGGAGAGTAAAGATGGGGAGAAACGCGAGGGCATCAGAGTTGATCGAATCGACGCCATTGAATCCGATAGCCTCGAGGTTTGGGAACGAAGAGAAGAATTCTCGAGCAGTTTCGAAAGTTCGATCGGGGTCGACGTCGATACCGAAGTCGACATGAGTCAAGCTGAGGGTCTTGAGCGAAGGAATACGAGCGAACCATTCCTCGATGTAGACGGCGTCGAGGTCGAGACGAGAAAGAGTAGGAGCGAACGATTGTAGAGGAGGTTCCGGATCGACATTGATGCTTACGCTCAGAAGGTGACATGTACTCCCGACGTAGAGCTTTCGTAGACCTGGCGAAAGAACGACGTCAAATGGAACATAACGAAAGGAATGGTCGAAGAAAAGAGGGACCTTACGAGGAAATCGGTACACCAAATCGAAACATTCTCCAGCCTCTCGATCCGCCGGCCATAGGTTCAATTGTTGTATATCTCTGAACTGTTTCGTAACCCTATCGAGCGTCTTCTTCCAACACTTCTTCCTCGCTGCGAAAGTCTTCTCTTGAGGGTTGTTGAGCGAGATCGAAAGTACACCCTCGCGGCAACAGATACACTTCATCGTCTTACGATCCCTCATATTGTCCTCGAGTCCCTCGTAGTCGGGTCCATCCTCCATCTCGCGAAAGTCGAAATAAGGATAAATGTCGAACTGATGCCGCGTGTATTCTCTCCACTGACGATTGACTTGTTTGATTGGCCGTAATAGGGGTGTCTTGTGAAGACTGACTGCGCCTCCAAGGTTCCGTACGATGCTGTGAAACTGATCGAGAATTCGTTTTTGGATCTCTTCGGGGAAGACAGGGAGACCCTCAGGAGCTGCCACCTTGATGAGGCGATCTTCAGAACAGATCATGACCTTATCTAGAGGTGAAGGAGCGAGATTGTCACGAAGAGTGAAGAGTCGAAAAGGATCAGAACGAGTCGAATTTTCCGATTCGAACTCGACTGCTTTCGAGCTGTCTCGAACCTTTCTCTCTTTGACAGGCCCGACAAGGTGTGACATGAGAAGATCAGGTTTGGGTATAGATACTGCCGGACAAAAAGGAGAGAGAGAGGGAAAGCACTACTCAAAGAACGTGAATGCGAAGAGCCAAAAAAGAGGATGAGGGTTACTTCAAGACCAGTGCATGATCGAGGAGCGAAGGGAAGAGGTAGTAATGGTCATTAAGAGGAGAATTGGAGGAAAGAGTGGAAAGGAAAGGAAACGTGGGAAAAAGGATATAGTAGAGTGTACTTTCGTTGTTTTATCAACAGGTTATAAGCATTCGTCGATCAATGTAGTGAGTAAATCTAGATGATAGTACATTTCCGTTGTTTCTTTTGCTTCTTGACTTTCCCACCATTCGCTCCATTCGATCCTTGCAGATTTGAAGAGTTGTTCGAATTTGGATTCTGACCTTGAACTAAACCCACAACGCATTCTTATCAGCTTCCTACTTCCCCTCAAAACAGAAGAGAGATAGAACGTACTCAGTCTAACAGCGGTATGATAAGCCTTCTCCAATCCTTCCCTAGTTTTCGCACTAGTCTCGACAAAAGCGCATCCCAACCTCTTTGCCAATTCCTCTCCTTCCCGAGTATCAACCTCTCGCTCATTAATCCGGTCCAACTTGTTGCCTACCAAGACTATTGGAACGCGGTCGGAATCTTTCACTCGAGTGATTTGTTGGATGAATTCGTGAATTCGGAGGAAGGAGGAACGGGATGTTGTCGAGTAGACTACTAGGAATCCATCACCTTCCCTGTGCGTTGCCATTGGATTTGATGAGTTATTCAAGCAGGTCAGCGAAAAAAAAAAAGGAGAAAAGACGAACCGAATCCATTGACTTCGTAATGAAGTATAATCCTCTATTGACGTCAGAAACCGCACGTCACCATCATCCATTCGTCAATACCTGTCTCGTAGGATAGTGGCGTGAGAGATTGAGAATGCTTACCTTGACCTGCAGTATCGAGAATCTCTAATAAATAAGGCTCATCATCGATAATCGCGTGTTTTCGATATGAATCCTCTGTTGTACGTTCAAACCGTCGTCAGTCATATAGAAGAGTAAGGGCGGGAATAAGAGGTTTGAAGGAAGGGAAACTCACCAATTGTTGGATCATAAGTCTGTTTTTGAACGATTCGCGAATACCAAGACACACAGCGGGAAAGCAAGCTCGTCAATACGCTTCTCTCTCTCTCGAGGAAGCAGCGAGAGGACATACCTCTAAAACACATTCATCCAAATTTCAACAGATCGCATCCCCCGCAAAAACCCACCACATAAACACACAAACACACAAACACACGATTCGATCAGCTACATGTATATCCTAGAGGGCGAAGAGAGAGAGCGGCGTTACCGATGAAATGGTTTAAACATAATCTGATTGTTAAAGCGGTTTTACCCACTCCACCATCTCCCAACACTACCAATTTGACACTTGTGACCATGTTCTCAACTCTCAAACACTATCCTTGAATATGGTGAGAGACGCGCGAGAGGAGAGAGAGAGCGAGGGAAGAGGTTGAAAGGGGGGGAAGGAGATGAGATGAAGAGGGAACTTGGCGTAAAGGTGAGTAACTGAGAGACTAGCGGAGATGCGTGATTAATTTAGCCAGGTTGTGTTTGACTGATTGACGTGGACTGGGAGGGCAAAGTTGAATGAACTGAAGGGGAAGAGAGAAAGAGGGCCGAAAAGGGGCAAGATCGACTACGACAAACAAAAAACCAAACACTTGAAAAAGACTTTGTTCCGTTCCGAGGTAATCACAACGAAGAGAGGTCGCCGGAAATCAAGCTGAGCGACCGAGAAGAAGAAAACAGAGGGTTCGATGGATTCCTTCTCCTTCGCACTGATCCCTCTTCGAAGCTAATAGCTGAACGATGCCACGAGGTAGCACAGTACAGTAAGCTAGATTTGCATCGACTAGCGATCTACGTTCATTCCGTCATTCCCTCTTCCTCCACCCAAAGATTGCGAAGGAGTTTCAGTCGACAAACTCGTAATCTGTCTCCACTGACCCGTATACGTCGCTATATATACGCTCCCGTCTCTCTCCTCAATCAGCTCCCTATTTCCAATCAAAAGCAGAAAGATGGAAAGCGAGAAAAAGACGTACATTTCCATAACCTAACTTTACCATCCTCTCCCCCAGACGTACTCAACACAGTACCCGTAACGTTCCATTCTACTTTCGTAGCACCAATAGCACCCGCTCCTCCCCCCACAACATTCTGTTGATTCGCTCCACTACTATTCGGTGTACTACTACCACCCCCTTGTTGTCCTCCTCCTCCTCCTCCATTCAAAATACTCCCATTCGCACTACCCCCACCTCCCACCGGTTTCTTACTACTCTCATCCAATTCTACATCGAGTTGAGCAGTCCACTCTCCATCTCCCAACGAGTTGAGACCTCCCGAAGTCGATTGTAAAGAGGGTGGGAAAATCTTGTAAACTCTTACTTTTGAATCTTTTGAACCGGACGCCAAGAGTTGATAAGATCTACCTGAAGGGGGTGCCCAATTCAAAGAACAGGTTGGAGCGAGATGAGGGAGGGATTCGGAGGAGGAGGCGGAGGGGGAGGAAGAAGAGAGAGTTTGTCGAGTTGGGTACAAAGTGAGGAAATTTGACCAGGGTGCGTGAGAGGGGAGGTGGAAGAGCTGTAAGATCACACTCTCTACACAATCAGTTCGGTGGGCAAAGGAAGACTGTGAAAAAGAAAGGCAGAGCTCACTCGAATGATTCCGTTTGTACCGGATGAAACTGCCAACCTTTCACCCCACCAATGTTCCCTACACCAACTCAAACTCCAACCTCCATCACTCTCTACCGTACCACCACTACTGTTACCTCCCTTGAACTGTTGTCTCCCCCCAGTTCCATCGATTGAACTTGAACCACTCGTACTTTGATTTTGATTATTACTCGAACCTTGACTCGTACTAGCTCCCCCTTCCCCATTCAAATTATTCGAAGAGAACCCACTCGAGTTGGTATTGTTGTTACTCGTAGGTAAGTTATTGAGATCGATTTCTTCCAATAAAGACCAATCTTGAGATTTAACCGGATCCAAACACTCCCAAATCCTCAATCTCGAATCACTTGAAACTGCGGCCAATTTCAATCCAAACTCTGACGGAGCGAATCCCAAACTCCTGACTGTCCCCCTAGGTTCAGTGAGCGTTGCAACATTGATCCAATTCGTTGGTAATGATCCTTTCGTTGAATGTGGATTTCCTCCTTTTTGTTTTGATTTGTGAGATTCAGAAGAGGAAGAAGGTTGCCTCCAAATCTTGATAGTACCATCTACACCTCCCGAAGCGAGGATCAAACCCAATTGAGAGGGACTCCAAGCGAGGGTCAAAACGGGTCCATCATGCGCTTTGAACAAGACTGGAGAGTAATCGTAGGTCGAGGGAGAGTGTGGGGAACGTTGAACAATACGAATTTGGGAATCGAGGGAAGACGATGCGAGGTGAGTTGATTGAGGAGAGAATTGGAGTGAAGTCAACAAGTCAGAGTGAGGGGAAGGTAATGCTAGAGTTTGAGTAGCTGCCTACTCTCTAAAGTATTAGCTAGGAGCAAGAGTGGACAGGTCAAGCTGAACTGACCATGTTGACTCGAGTTCAGAGAAAGGAGAGAACGACGAAAGTGATGATGATCTCTCTCTCTCTCTCCTTCCTCTCACTTGCCATTTTTGAACTACTCATTCCTGTACTACCTTCTGTACCTCTCTATCCTTGCCCCCACTTCCTCCCTCCCTCTCCCTCTCTTTCTTCCCCTCATCATTCAAACCTCGGCTTGATTCCGATCTCACCATCTCATCTCATCTCTCCTCTTCTAGTCCAATGTCACGTAACAATCCACTCCCCGTATCACTCCAACAAGAATGTCGTAAAGCCTCGAAAATCTTTTCTTCTTTCGTTGACCGTACGTTTCCTCCCTTCCTTTGCTCTCTCTTCCCCCCAAAACTGACTACTCTCTCGTGTTGGGAGTGAAATTTGTAGCTGTTCAAGGATTGGATCATATTATACCCCCTTCAATCTTGAGGAAAGCCAAAGGTTTCGCATTCATTACGATTGTGAAAGCTGGATTCGTTTTCAGTGCGAGAGCTGGAACGGGTGTTGTCATTGCTAGATTGAGGGATGGAACTTGGAGTGCACCTAGTGCGATTGGAACTGCTGGTGTAGGTGCAGGGTTTCAAATGGGTGCAGGTAAACAATCACTCTCTCGACTGTCAAATGAGGGGAGGGAGGTGAAACTGATTTGTTGTGTGTGTGTGTGTGTGTGAGGGGAGAATAGAGATTACAGAGTTTATGATCATTTTGAATTCGAGTGCTGCGGTAAAATCATTCATGGCGAAAGGTTCTCTCACTCTGTAAGCTTCTCAGCGAAAACATTTCAGGAAGAGTTTCGTGGTTTCGCTGACTCGCTCTATGTTTGGCTCTATGTTTGTGAACTCCTTCAGAGGTGGAAACATGTCAGTTTCAGCAGGACCATTAGGACGTAACCTCGAAG
>Ga0308169_10006503_pt1 | contig 10278 bp, 7 predicted proteins | sample PhyBR1_2_FD_202139 | JGI IMG/M metagenome (GOLD analysis project Ga0308169, IMG submission 202139) | Phyllosphere microbial communities from UC Gill Tract Community Farm, Albany, California, United States - DLSLSB.R1 | ecosystem: Host-associated > Plants > Phyllosphere > Unclassified | place... | reverse complement strand
GTCTGAGTAGCTGCTGATGAATGCGAGCGGGTCCATGCGCTTCCCCCGAGGCCGGAGCCCTAGGCCCGCTGACTCGTGGATTCGATGCGGCCCTGCGACTGCTTCACCTTGTCCACCTCGTCCGGTGTCGTGGCCCGGTCCATGAGGTCGAACGCTCGAGCGCCGACGTTCACCTCGACGAGATCGACCTTCGGGCTGAGGGTCTTGTTCCTGAGGACGGCGACGGTATCCGCCTCATCCTTACGGTCGGCGAAGGTCTGATTGAAGCCGGATCCGAAGATGCCGCGTCGGTTGTCGCTGGACTTGAGGTACAGGATCGTGATCATGTCGTCGTCCTCCTTGGACGGTTCGGGTTCGGGCTTGAGGGGCGGGATGGTGGCGCGCTCGGGGTAGCCGTTGAAGTGCCACAGCTCGGACGGGGACATGAATGACGGATCGCCGCCGGTCCAGACGATGCCGCGTTCACGGCCTCGAGCTACAAGCCAGGCATGCTCGGACATGGTGAGCGACCGGTTCGACCCGTCTGCGTTGGTGACACCGAAGTCGAGCGCGTTACCGCGAGACTCGTCGTGCGTCGAGAAGAACAGTGCCGCCGCGAGTGCAGCCCACGGGCCACCAGCCCGGTACGCCCTCCACTTGCGGCGCAGGTACGCCTGCCGCAAACGGGAGCGGTTTCCTTCGTTCACGGACAGGAACGCACCGTTTGCGAACACAGCCCGCGATTCCTCGATGAGAGTGTTCACCTGCTCGGCAACCTCAGCGTTCGTGACGTGCTGGGTGAGTCCGGCCAGCTCGCCGTAACTCGACGGCCCAACTGGGTAGAGCGCCATGATGCCTCCTACGGGCATGAGGAAGGCCCCCGCCGTAGCAGGGGCCTTCCGTCGAATGTTGTTAGTTGGTGCCTGCCTCGGCACCGGTCAGTCGCTGGATTTCCTGCCGCAGCGTGTCAAGCTCTTCGGCCTGCTTCGTGATCGTTTCGTCACGCTCAGCGATGATGACCGTCTGCACGATGTTCGTCTGCTCGCTCAGGGACAGCCTGCGCGCGTAAAGCTCGATGACCGCGCCGGCGTTCTGAGTTGCAGGCCCCTGGTTGTCGTTACCCATACGTTCTCCCACTAGTTGTTATGCAGATATCTGCTGCTCGAGTGCACGGATCCGCCGCTCCTGGAATTGGTTCTGCGCCCACAAAATGGACACGAACCGGTCATAGAACAACGCCTCAGGCACGTCAGTCATCTCGCCGTTATCGTCCGCGCCGTAGTCAACAAGCTCCGTGAAACCCGCCTCATGGACGTCCTCAGCAATGAAGCCAAGCTGACGTTGACGCTCACGCCGCGTGTCGTACTTCGCCCGCATCAGGTATGAAGTCGGCTGCAAGGCCAACATCCGTTCCGTGACCGCCTCATCCACAACAACCGGCTCGAGATACGCCTTGAGGGCGCGTTTCGAACCGGCGTATCCGAGGATGCCTGTGGAGCTGATCAGCGCTTGACGGCCAGACACGACCTGGTTGTAGGACGCACCGAATTGGCCCACCCCGGAAGCAACGATGTTCCCGTTGGTCACCCGGAATTCGCCCGACCTAAGGAACGAAGTCGTACGGTCTGTCAGGCCAATGGTCGGCGCGACCGTGAGCACGGCATCAGCCGGATCAATCTGCACCTCGCCGCGCCCCGCCATGGCAGCAGTACGCGGACCACGAATCAGCACCGTGTTAGGGCTTGCCGTGATCTGCCCGGAGTAAGTCTGATCCCCAGCCTTCGGGAACCCGGACACAATCGCGATCTCACGACCAACCGTCAGAGCGCCACCCTTGAAACTGGCCGGGTTGTCATCCCCAGCAGTCAGACGAATGTCACGAACTGACGTGCCCACCACGAGTTCCGGCGTCTCAGTAGCAGACACAGCAGCACCACGCAGCGTCACCCGGTCACTAATCTGCATGTACGGAGCAGCCCCAGACGACAGCGACGTCACAATCACGCCACCGTCAGGGCCAATCGACATGCCAACGAAACCGAAGTTTCGCTCAATGGAACCGTTCTGCAACGTAGGCGACCCGTACACAAGGAACGGTGCAACGTCGGTGCTGTTCTTCGTCCACCCAATACCAGGCGCAGACAACGGAACGCCGTCGCCGATCGCGGAGTGCGTGGCAACAACACCGCCGCCATACCAGGTGATGCCCTTGACGGTTGTTCCGCCATCGTTCTGGTTCTCGAGCATGAGCAGCCCGCCACCGGACGGATCCAGTCGGACGAACTCATTGCCGTTGTTGGCGTAACCCCTGAGGGTCGAACCAGACAGCACCAACCTCGGTCCCGCCGCGGCGGTCTGGAAGGTCGCGCCAGTGATCAGTAGACCGTCGATTGCGCCCGCTGACACAGACCTGGCAGTGACCGCACCATCGAGGAGCGCATCCTTACCGATGAACGCCTCAGTGGTGATGATGGTCTTGGCCTTGACGACTTCCGCAAACAGCTTGTCGATCACTGCGGTGTCCATGGAGGCGGTACCGGTCACGAACAGGTTGCGGACATCGACCGTCTGGATACTCGCCGACTGTGCTGCGATTTTCTGGATGACAGCCGTACCGATCGAAGCCGACCCAGCGAACAACTTGCCAATGTCGAGGCCAGTAACCGCACCGTCACCAAGCGGTCGAGCTACCCAGTCCTCGTCAGCGGTCCACTCGTACAGACCGGTGATCTCGGAACCATCCGCCGGCCAGACGTACAACCCGTCAACCGGCTCAAGTTCTTCGGGCAGTTGATAGAGGCCGTCAACCGGTGTGCCATCCGCCTTCCAGGTGTACAGACCGTCCACGGGCGGGGCGGTTGTCTCCACCTGAACGAACGCCAAATCACCAGCCGTCGTACCTGGAGTCGTGGCAGTTGGCGGTTCATCAACGTGCCGGATCCGCCCCAACGCCGTAGCCTGCGCCTCAGCAACAGCCACTTCACTCTCATTGAGACGAGTGTCAGCATCGATGAGACCGACACGCGCATCCTCAAGCGCCTGGTTGACCTCGGCGGACAGATCCTCAGTCACCACCGCGGCAACGACTACCGAAGAGGCAGCAGACGGTGCGGAACGGTTGCCGGTAACGTCGACCGCAACAAAGCGAACCCACACAGTGGAACCAGACGGGAACCCCGGCAGTTGCGCCGTGCCCTCGCTGGGCAACTGCTGGCCAGCGTCCTCATAAGTGCCCGACTCGGCCAGCGACGTTTGAGCAACAACAAACGCCAGCGACGAGTCCGGCGTGATCGTCTGACCGTCAGCCGCCGTAACCGTCATGCCATCCCATGTTGCGGACACCATGCCAAGTTGCGACGTCAACACCGGCGCGGTGGGTGCCTCGAGAACAGCCACAGGGCTGTCCGCAACAAGCTCCACCTCATCCGACATCTCACCGTAAGAACCATCCGCAGACAGCCCACGGACAGAAATCATGTACTGCTGGTTTGAGCGCAGGTTCTGCAGCTCGTACGTCAGCGCCTCGGTCGACCCCATGAGTTGCGGCTGCTCAGCCTCAGGAGACCGCGCCCACACCTCATAGGAGATGACATCAGCATCCGCACCATCAACATCGACCACAACAGGGTCGTACGAGACAAGGGCAGTAGCCGTCGCAGAAGACGCTTTCCACGTCCCCGACTTCGCCGCCACCGACACGGACGGCGCTGCCGGCATTCGGTTCGACGACTGCATGGCCGTCAGCGAACCGTTACCGGACTGCACCTGACTGTTCGTTAAACGCTTGACCGACTTGATGTTGCGGTTCACCGTTGACCGGCGACGCCAATCCAGTTGCATCACGACAGACATCTCGCCCGACGCGTTCTTCGTCAACTGCAGCTCGAGGATACGGCCCGTGTTCGACTGGCCCCCACGCAGGAACCCGACAAAAGAGCGGAGCCGGTAGTCGATCAGGGGGCGATACGCGCCCAACGCGTTCGGTGCTTCACGAACCTCATACCCAACCAGCGTCCCCGCGAACCCTGCAATCTCCTGCACGCCAATACGGCGAGCCTGGTTTGTGTCACCAACACCCGACGCGCGCACATACTTCTCGCTACGCACCAACGGCAGCAACGCCCCGCGGAGGCCCTGAGCCACCCGAACCAGGATCCGGTTGTCACCACGCACCGTGACATCAGACACTGCATCGGAGCTGTCACGCTTCACCTGGACGGTGCCGGCCTGCAGTGCAACCTTGACGTTCGGGTTCTTCGGCGGCACCTCAGCATCGAACTTGCGCAGATCCAAGGTCCGACCACGGCTGAGCGGGTACAGCTCGCCAGCCTCACGGAGAGACTGAACGATGGTCCACAGGTTTGTGCCGGCCTCGAAGTCCATCGTGACGCCGTTAGCGCCTGACGGCCACGCAGAACCAGCACTATCGGTCGTGGAAGTGAACGAGTAGTCCAGAGGAGCAGGTGCCCAACCCCGCTGCTGAGCCTCATCCATGGCGTACTTGACCAGGCGACCAGCCTCAAAGCGCGTGAACCGGCGTTTGCCGTCCTGCACCTTGAAGATGGTCATCCCAGTTGATACGCCCAGAATGATCCCGGCCCCCGCAGCCTGGGACGACAAGGCAAACCGATCCGACTGCGGATCAACGACGTAGTAGTCCTTCCCGGTCTGCACGTTCTGCGCAGTACCGGTCGTGACGAACCGCACCTTGTCGTTCTTCTTGTAACCGTGACCCGGCGCGAACACATGGTAGACAGCCGTTGAAACGGCCAGCCCCGAGTACGTCGTCTTCTCGTTACCCGTAGTTGACGCGCCACCATTACGGCTCGACGACAAACGGAAAGTGTTGGTCGTGACAGAACGGACGTAGTAGTAGTTGCCGCCCTTGAGGCCACCCGAACCCTTGTAGTTGCCCTGCGACGACAGCCGGACACGCTGGCCCTCACCCAGCCCATGGTTCGACTTCGTGAACAGGTTGCCCTTGACCAGCAGCCCATCCACACGCCGCTCCGTGGTCGACGGGCGGTTCGTAACCGACTGAATGTCAACATCCTCGAGCACGGCACGCTTGAGCAACCACGGCCACAACTGCTCACCCTGCAAAGACTTCGTACTGGACGGCGACCGCTCGTCATCGTCGTCATTCTTGGTAACGATGAAACGGCAATTCTCGTCCTCAACCCAGAACCCACGGTCCCGGTCCCACACCTCAAGGGCAACCTCGAAAGCGTCAGGGAAACCAGCAGCGTTCCCGCGACTGACCGTGAATGTCACTGTGGACTCTTCACCATCAGCAAGGTTCACCGTGAACCCGAGATCCGTGATCGGCCCCCGCTTCACACCTAGAAGGTCGTAGCGGACCAGCCTGGCCTGATACTTGTCATTCAGCGTAGGCACGTCGTCCTCTCACCTCGAAGGCCCCTAGGGAACTCGAGCCGTTCACGATCAGGGTGACCTGTCCGCTTCGGACACGAGGGTCACCATTCACGATGATCGGTGTAATTTCGAATGGGTACGGGCCGGGACCGTTGGCGATGTCGCCAGTGACTTCCGTGCCGCCGGTCCAGGTGTCTAAGTTGGTCACGAACGCCCGCCCGGTGTCTGAGTGGAACCGCAGGAATTGGCCGGCGCTGAGGTTGCCAGGCCAAGCAAAGAAGGATCCTGAAGGCTCAGAAACTTTCATCTGGCCGTTGGCCGCTCCACGGATGCGGAACACGGCGTCACGGATAGGGGCAGTGATGCCATCGAACACGTTCACTGGGGTCGACGTGGCGTTGGTGTTCGACGGCAGTTGCTGCGTCCACGTCGTCACAGCGGTATCGCGGTAGTACACCTCAGGGAGCCGGACCATTGCAGTCACAACCCACAAAGACTCATCGGGCAAGAACGCTGCGGGAGACAGGCTCATCACTTCGTACACTGCGTACTTTCCTGGCAGCGTCGATTTCTTGAGTTCGCTCCCGTTCGCCAGGAGAGTCTGCAGGGCACCGACGTTAGCCTCAGGTGACTCGACCACGATGGGGAAGATCGGCGGACCGACAGTTGCTCGAAGGCTGGTAGAAACCCCGTCTAACCCGGCCCCCGAGATCGAGGGCCGGTCGAATGAACGTCCGGTTTTCGTCTCCGTCTCGGAACGCAGATACCAACCCATAGTCGGGTTGTTAAGCGGCACCCCGTCAATGCTGAACACGGATCAACCACCAGCTCTCAATGTCTCGGCAGCCATAGCTGCATCCTTAGCAAGATCCCGGACTACGGGATTCACGAAATTGATCTGCTGGGTCGGAGCCGTCGTCTGAGACTGCGAATCTGCATTGTGTTCTGGGCGCGTGAAGTTCTGCAGCGGGCGGATCGGGTCGGCCATGAACCGCTTGGCATCCCACATTCCGCCGTCCGCAAAAGCGTTCAGCCTGCGGCCCGTTTCCTCCCAGACCGCAAGCGACCTATCCCGCTTGCTGGCAGCAAGCGGGATGTACGCTTCGCCCTCGGTTTCGGGTTCGGCCCAGACACGCCACGAACCGCCGGGGGCAATCTGCGCGACATGGTTTTCGCGCAGCCCGCCGTTGGCGTAGTAGTCGACGACGCCGCCATCAGCCTGAGTCAGGCCACCGGTCCACGACGATGCCGGGCTGTCGTTCGTCGCCCTCACTGAGACGCGCACAACGCGCCCAGAGTTCAGCGCAATGAGGTTGTCGATCTTCTGCTGAGCCGCCGCTGTCTCAGCGAGGATCCGCAACTCCTTCGCGCTGGGCAGCTGGAACACCCGATCAGCCAGCGCCTTGACCTCGTTGGCGTTGTAGCCCGCTGCTGCGGCAGACGCCTCAAACTTGGCTCGCTGATCGGCAAGCGTGGCCGCATATCGTTCGGTCGCCTCGGTGCCGCCCAGGGTTTGCACGTCGAGGTTGTACTGGTCCTCAGCGGCGGCACGTGCGGCGTCAGCGACCTGAGTGAGGCTGGCAGCGTTCGTCGCGCCGGCAGCCGTGTTCTCGTCGAGGCTGAGCGAGAAACCGTTCAACGATTCGACATAGCCGTCAAGCGAGCCGTGTGCTTCCTCGTACGCCTCTTTCTGGAGAGAAATGAAGTCGTCCTTTTGGCGCTGCACGTCCTCCGCGATGCCAGCTAGCGACTCTTGGAACGCCGCGTTTGACTGAACAGCATCACTGTTCAAACCATTCAGTTCGTTGAACGTCTCAATCAGCGATTCAAGTTCGGATGAGAGCGCTTCGGCAGCCTCAGCCTGGGCCGTAAGCGCCTCGGCTGCACTCTCGGTCGTGCTGTGCGTTTCCTCCTGCGCCAGCGACAGCAAGTTCTGGTCCGAACTAGCAAGCCCAAGCTCAGTTGCCTGTGCTTTCAGCGCGTCCTTGTAGGCCGGCATCGAGTCGAGAAGCTGAATCATCTGAGCGTCAGACAGCTCCATTTCCTGAGCTATCTGGGAGAAAGCCGCCTGAGCAGAGGGCAGGTCCGACTGTGCCGTGGTAGCGAGCTCCGCCCCCAAGTCTTTGAGCGACTTTCGGAGCTGCTGCGCAGGAAGATCGAGACCAGTTAAAAACTCGCTGGTGTTGATCTTGTTCAGCGCCTCCTGGAACGCACCAGCAGAGCTAGTGGCTTCGTCCAGCCGAGAAATCACGCGCCCCTGGTCGGCCACCTCGAACAACTCTGCCGCGGACGTACCCGTCTTGATGACGTTCTGGTAGTCCTCCGTGGAGGCTTTCAGCGACTCGAGGTAATCATTCAGCAGCTTGACCCCGAGACCAGCAGCCACGAGCGCAATTCCATAAGGGCCAGTCAGGAACGCCGCCATCTTGGACAGGCCGGAAACGCCCGCCGCCGTGGCCTTCTGCAGTCCAACTGACGCCGCTGCAACCGCGGGGATCTGCGACGACGACAAGACTGTCAGCGCCGCCGAATACTCAGCAATCTTCGGGACTGCGAGCAGGAAAGCGCCACCCGACAGGGCGGCGACGGCAGCCAGCGCGACCAGGACGGCGGTCGTTTGAATGACCGGGGCAGGGAGCGCCCCGATACCGGCAGAAATGTCCGCGACGGCAGTAGCTGCAGCCGAAATGGCCGGCAGGAATGCGTCTCCGAACGTGATGGCTGTGTCATAGATGCCGTTACGGGCAATCTCGAGCTTGGCCGCGGTCGTCTCGTACCGCTTCTCGGCCTCAGCTTGCAGCGCGTTGTTCTCGCCCCAAGCTTTTGCGCCCAGGTCGAGCGAATCCGACAGCAGGTCGCTGGCACCCTTGAGGCGCAGCAGCGTCGATACCTCTTCGGTTGACTTGATGCCCAGGTCAGACAGCGTGCCGATGACGTTGCCGCCCGACGACTCGACGTCGTTCAGGCCCAGGATGAACGAGTTCATAGCCCCGATGGGGTCAGACTCGAACGCGGTTGCGAAGTCCTGTGCGGACATGCCAGCCACGTCAGCGAACGCCTGCGCCTTGTCGCCACCCTCGGACAGTGCGGCGTAGACGTCCTGCAGTACGCGGGACATTGCGCCACCACCGAGTTCGGCAGAGATACCAACGGACGCCATGGCGTTCGACATGGCGAGAATGTCGGCCTCGGACGCACCGATGAGCTTGCCGACACCAGCGAGACGCTGCGCCATCGAGATGATTTCCGCTTCCGTCGAAGCGCCATCGTTACCCAGTGCTACAAGCGCTGAACCTAGGTTCTCGACCTGATCCGGTGCGGTCCCCATCACGTTCATAAGCTGAGCAATCGACGTTGCAGCCTCATCCGCAGAGAGGTTCGTCGTCTCGCCCAGGTTGATCATCACTCGGGTGAAGTCCGTGATCGAGTCACGCTGCACACCGAGCTGCCCTGCCGCTTCCGCGACCGCCGCAATTTCCTCATGCGTGGACGGCAGCTCACGTGCGAGACCGCGAAGAGATTCCTCAAGCTCATTCATCTGAGCCGGGGTGCCGTCCACCGTCTTAGTGACCCCCGCCCATGCGGACTCCCAGTCCAGAGCTGCCTTCACGGCCAGTCCAGTTGCAGCCAATGCAGCAGCCCCGACTGCAACGAGACCGGCACCGGCGGTTGTCATCGCCTGGTGCTGTTTCGCAACAGCCTGCTCAGCTTCCTGAGCTGCAGCCTTGGTCTTCTGGGTAGCCCTAGCGGCCTGTTCAAATCCCTGAACGTAACCAGCGACTTCTGCGCTGAGAACTACTTTGGTCTGGCGGTCTGACACCAAAACCACCACCAATCGCCGTTGTTGAAATAGAGTCAGGGGATGAAGATGTGGAAAGCCGCACTCGCGCTACCCCTTTTGCTGATCGCCGGGTGCGCGTCGAACGCTGGGCAGCCCGCAAGCGCGCCAACAGCGACTCCCACCGCCTCCTACGCAGACCAAATGCGCGATATAGACCACTTCTTTGGCTACGCGGATTCCGACCTGCAGTCAGCAGGCGAGAGCATCTGCGCCGCCATGGAAGACGGGACGACTTTCGAGCGCGCTAAAGAGCTACTTGGCATGAATGGAATGAGCGACGGAGAAGCGTCGGAGGCGGTGCGCTTGAGCGTCGACGAATACTGCCCTCAGCTCGCAGGCTGATTTGGCAAGGCAACGGTGAAGCGGAATCCGTGCATCTTCTGATGCGGGTATTTCTGCCGGAACTCCTCTTGCAGAGCATCTAGGGATGCCTGCGCGAAGTCAATCGTTGCCTCTGCGACGAAGCGGCCCTTATTGTCGGGATCCGTTGCAACGTCCATCGGGATACCGTGCGGGCCGCGCATCCGGTCCTCGAGTCGCGATACGAGCAAGACCGCAAGCTCATTGGGCGTGAACTCCGGGTCGCGTCGCTCGATGGCGGTCAGCAGTTTGCCGTCATCGTCGTACACGTAATCCGTGCGCACGGTCGGCTCCCAGCCATGCAGCCGCCGGATGGACACGCCCATCTCACGAGCTAGTCGAGCTTCTTCTCCGAGACGACCAACCGTGCTTTTTTTAGGGCCTCGAGGCGCTGCTCAGGCTCCCACTGGTTGAGCGCCCAGATGGCAGAGCAGACAGCGGAAATGTCCGAGCCGGGCAGCTTGGCGAACAGAGCCGCCCACTTCTTGCCCTCATATTTGACAGGCACGCCGTCTTCGATCACGGCACCACACAACGGCGCAGCCTTGAGCGCAGCCGCCTGAAAGTTGTACCCGTACCGGCGGTCGATGGGGGACTCAGCTCGCGCCGGCGACTTGGCCGTAATTTCAGCCCACTGCACCCCGCCTAGCTGCTCAAACCTCAGGGTGATCAGCTTCCCAGCGAGCGAGACGTCGACCGTCGTGGACGGAATGGTCTCTTCC